>JAEEGG010016889.1_pt1 | contig 15088 bp, 12 predicted proteins | sample 9134161 | NCBI WGS metagenome assembly JAEEGG01 (sample SAMN16246543, study PRJNA631951) | gut metagenome | biome: gut microbiome; feature: rumen; material: CR-attached | host: Bos | place: Iran: Karaj | collected 2018-10
TTAACCTGGAATGTCAGGTAAAGCTCTGACTTCTCCCTGCCTGGCTTGAAGTCGAACTGAACACGGTGTGTGTAAGTTCCACCTGCCTTGTAAGAGATCTTCTTGTTGTTGCCCTTAACAGCCTCGCCCTGGAATGTAGCAGCTGTAAGCTTCTCGGAAGTGCCATTGTACTTCAACACTGGAGTCAGTGTCACTGTGGCCTTCTTCTTCAAATACTTCTCTGGGAATGTACCAGTGATAGTAGCATTAACAACTCCACCCTTTGCCTCAAGAACGGCAGGAGTGACTTTGAAATACTCTTGGGATAGCGGACCCATTTTCTTACATGACATAAAGCCTAATGTCATTGTCAAAGCCGCCAAAGCAACCAATAAGTGCTTCTTCATAATTTTTCTTTGTTTTTATTAGTTTGTTATTTCTGTTCTTGTGTATTTTCCACAATTATATTTTACAAAAATCTTAATAATAAATCAAATTACCTATTTTTGAAGTGTGAAATCGCCTTGATTTAAGATTTGTTTACATTTTACTTTTGGCATTAATTCGCAATTCATAAAAAGCACCGATGAAGCGAGCCTACAGTCTTTTGTTTATAAGGAAAACAGCGAACGCGATATGGTCATATTGCGGGTATTTGTTGTCTGCCATCACCCATAAGCCTCACTGCTACGGAATGCCTTTTTTGTTTTCTGTCGAAATCGCCAGCTGCTGCAATCTGAGATGCCCGCAATGTCCTTCCGGCACACTCGCGCTAACACGCAGACGAGGCACAATGCCAATGGATTTATACAAGACAATCATCGACGAAATCAGCGGCCACGCGCTTTACACAACCCTATATCTGCAAGGCGAGCCCTTCCTGAACAAGGACTTTTGCGAAATGGCGGAATACGCCCATAAAAAGCGTATTTACACCGCCACTTCAACCAACGGGCAGCTGATAAACAGCGAACTCGCCGAAAGAATCGTCGCCTCTGGACTTGACAAGATTATCGTGTCTGTTGACGGAGCCACACAGGAAAGTTATGAGAAATACAGGATTGGAGGACAGATTGACAAAGCGCTAAACGCGATAAAACTAATTTCCGACGCAAAAAAGAGTCTGCACAAAAGCAATCCGACGATAGAGATGCAAATGCTGCTGTTCAAGCACAACGAAAACGAAGTCAATGCGGCGAGGGACTTGGCTAAGACTTACGGCGCTGACAAATTCACCCTGAAAACCGCTCAAATATACGACTACAAGCAAGGGAACGAGCTGATTCCGACAAACGAATCCTTTTCTCGATACGTAAAACTCGACGACGGCACCTACTCTATCAAAAGGACACTGCACAACAGATGCGCACGCGTCTTCACGTCCGCTTGCTTCACAATTGACGGCGACGTGACGCCTTGCAGTTTCGACAAGAACGCCGAACATTCCTTCGGAAACATCAAACAATCTTCACTCAAAGAAATTTGGCACGGAAGAAAAGCCAACGAGTTCAGAGCCACAATCCTGAAGCACAGGACTGACGTGGACATTTGCACAAACTGCGTCTATTAAAAAACAAGGCGCGCCTTCTCAGCACGCCCTGTCCTTATCATTAAATTCTATTAATCCTCTTCGTCGCCCCAGGAATCCTTACGTCTTCCTCCATTGCGTTTCTTGAAGTTGTCGCGGCCGCCCTTCGCCCCGAAAGAGCTCTTTCGGCCGAACGACTTGCCTTCGCCACGACCAGCCTTGAAGCCTTTTCGGTCATCGTCTCTGAACTTCCTTCGGTCACCGCGTTCTTTTCTGTCACCGTCTTTCCATCCGTCCTTTTTGAAGCCTCTCGAAGGTTTCTCCGAATCTCTGAACTTGCCAAACGGTTTTCTATCCCTGCCGAACTTAGAGTCCTTGCGGAAATCCCTGTCGTCGCGAGAGAATTCTTCTCTGCTTCTGCGTGGACGGAAACCATCGTCCCTCCTGTCGTCCCTCCTATCATCTCTTCTGTCGCCTCTGTTTTCGCCATAGTTCCGGTCTTGCGGACGGTCGCTGTAGAAACGGCGTCCGCTATGCTGACGACGTTCGCGGTCATCCTTGCGCTCTCTCTTGAAATCATCAAAAGAGCGTGTTTCCTTCTCAAAACTGAAGTGTCCGCGCTCCGTGCGCTTGAATTCTGGCTTTTCCTCCTCCTTGTGGTATTCTCCGTTCCTAATCTTCTCCTTCACAAAATCCTCACGCTTGCCAGCAAACACTTCGTATTTGCAGTACAAACAGTCCATCTCGCCATTCATGAGATGAATCTTCTGTGACGGCTTCATGCCGATGCATGAGAGGTATGTTTCCTCGCTGCTTATCACCCAAGCAGTTCCGCCAGTGAACTTCTGTTTGAGCATTCTGCCTATGTCGCCGTAAAGGTCTTGTATCTTCTCAGGCTTCAATCTCTCGCCGTAAGGAGGATTTGTCACCATGAGTTTCGCGGTTTCCGGCATTTCTATATCTTGTATGCTGACTGCGTTCAGCTCTATATACTTTGTCAGTCCTGCGCTCTTGACGTTCTGTTCTGCTATTCTTATGGCAGGAACAGAAATATCCGAGCCATAAATCTTATGATTGAACTCACGCTCAAAACTGTCGTCGTTATAAAGTTCATCGAACAAATCCTTGTCAAAATCTCTCCACTTCTCGAAAGCGAACTCCTTGCGGAATATTCCTGGAGGAATGTTCAATGCTATAAGCGCTGCCTCTATGACAATCGTTCCGCTGCCGCACATCGGGTCTATGAGGTCGGTGCTACCGTCCCATCCTGCCTGCAGCAACATTCCTGCGGCAAGCACTTCGCTGATAGGCGCCTCGGTCTGTCCCACACGGTAGCCTCTTTTGTGCAATGATTCTCCAGTACTGTCAAGAGAAATCGTGCACACTGTCTCCGAGACATGCACGTTTATCATCAGGTCAGCATTGGTAAGACTCACCGACGGACGTTTGTCCTCTTTCTCCATGAACTGGTCGGCAATCGCGTCCTTCACTCTGTACGCCACGAACTTGGAATGCGTGAATGTCTCAGAGTAAACTGTCGAATCTATTGAGAATGTGTTATCTGCGCTTAGGTACTCGCTCCAATCGATAGCCTTCGCCTTAGCATAGAGTTCATCGGCATCACGCGCCTCAAATGTCACCAGCGGCACGAGGAATCTGGTAGCAGTTCTCGCACACAGGTTGACTTTATAAAGCAAAGACTTGTCGCCTTTGAAGCTGACGGCTCTGTTGCCGACCTCTATATCCTGCGCGCCCATATCCTGCAACTCTTTTGCCAGGACTTCTTCTAGACCTTTGTAGGTCTTACCCATTATCGGGAATGTTTCTTTCATCAAAAAATTTATTATACGTTTCTATAAACGAGTGTCATTAATTATTTGCCATCGTGGAAGACCTTCGAGCCTGGAGGCACATCGTTCACTATCCACACGTTGCCGCCTATCACCGAACCGCGCCCTATTGTCACACGGCCAAGTATCGATGCGTTGCTGTACACAATCACGTCGTCCTCTATCACAGGGTGCCTCATAATGCCCTTGATTGGGTTTCCGTCTTCATCAAGAGGGAAACTCTTAGCACCGAGCGTAACACCCTGATACAGTTTGACATTATTGCCTATGACTGCAGTCTCGCCGATAACCACACCTGTTCCATGGTCTATCGTAAAATACTTGCCTATGACAGCGCCTGGATGTATGTCTATTCCGGTCTCCGAGTGCGCCAGCTCTGTTATTATACGAGGAATAAGAGGCACACCGAGTTTTAGCAATTCATGAGCGACACGGTAATTGACCAGCGCCTTGAGCACGGGATAGCAGAAGATAACCTCGCCGTAGCTTTTCGCTGCCGGGTCGCCGTTATACGCAGCCACGACATCAGTAGAAAGCACAGCTCTGAGTTCTGGCAACTTGGCCACGAAGTCTGTGGCTATCGCGTCAGCCTTGTCCCAGAGATCGACCTTCTCATCCTCGCTCAGTCCTTCATCCGTGAAATTAAAACCTGCCACAATCTGCCCAACAAGCAATTTGTGCAGTTCCTCCACGCCGACACCGATGTGATATGTTATGTTATAAGGATTCGCAGGTGCCTCCTCGTAATAGCCAGGAAACAGCACCGAACGCGAAAGATTGACTATTCTGCGCAAAGTCTTGGTCGAAGGCATGGAAAAATCCGTCTCCGACTGGAATCCGACAGTCTCCAGCCCCGCCTGTTCGGTCAGTTTTGAGACTGCCTCGTCAAGAGCCTTCTGGCGCTCTTTATTCTTTCTTATTTCCATTTTATTCTATTGCCTTAAGATGGTTCACCAAAGGATTCGCATACATTTCAAGCATCTTAGTGCGCAAATATACAGAATCCTTATTCTCCAGCTCTATCTTCTGGAGCTGCCCCTCCAAATAATCATCAAAGCGCTGCTTTTCCTCTTTAGTGTACTCTCCAGCGAAACGATTCTCATTGAACAGTTCGTCGTATGCCACCTTGTTATTTGGGAATATAGAGTAATTCTTATGTATGCGGCGGTCGATTGCGTCGGCAAGCATTGTCAGCTGCTCGTTCTTGACCGAAGTTTTTGAAACTATCTCATCTATCTCCTTGTCCATCGGACCTGTGATCTGGAAACGCACACGGCCTTTCTTGCCCAGAACGCCCGTCTTCATATTCAGCAAATCGTCCGCCTGCGACTTCTTGTATGAAGCGTCGTCACGTTTCTGTTGGAATTCCTTAGCCTTCAGGTAGTCGCAAGGGTCATACTCGTATGTTATGCTCAGCGGACACAGGCTTATCTCTTTGAAATTCTCTGCGAAAGTGCCATTGCCGCTCATATTGAACATTTTAAGCAGAGCCACTTGGGTTCTGTCGTTTGAGTCCTTCGCGCGGCCTTCTCTCTGAGCTATCCACACGCTGCGGTTTCTATTTGATATTGAGTCTCTTATATAAGCCGACAATCTCAACGAACTGTCCAGCTGTTGACGAACTGGCAAATTGCGCTCCACGATGAAACTGCGGTTCAGTCTCACCAATTTCCTTATCCACTCAAATATCAACAGATTGTCGCCTATCGCGATTTCTGTCAGAGGCACATTCGCAGCTATCAAGTGAGTATTCAGGAACGCCGAGTCAAGGATTATATCCCTGTGATTAGATATGAAAATATACGCCTTGGACGTGTCTATATTCTCAAAGCCATTCAGTTCCACTCCGTCAGTCGCGATTTTCTCTATTCCGTCGAGATAAGCCTTGATGACGCTCGACTGAAACTCATGAATATTCTGCAAACCAAGCAAATGCTGCTTGAACTTCTCTATATCCTGCCCTGGAAACAAGACTGGCAACAGCGAAACGAGCTGCGGTTCATCGAGCAACGAAGTTATCACATCATGAATCTCGTTGTCTCTGTAAGGTCTGATTGACTCAAAATCGAATGTTTTATCCATAACTCTCCAAGTTTTTCTTTTTCTCTGGATTATATTTCAGCCACACCACAGAGCCGAGCAGCATAGGCAAAAGATAATTCACCAGCCACGTACTGGCTCCCGTCGCCATCACTCCTATCATATTGTCGGTTAACGGAGCGAAAACAACGGATGCGACACCTGCCCTAACTGCCAATTCAGAGAAGGACATTGAAGGTACAAAGGTAATAATTAAATAATTCGTAGCAATAAAGATTGCCCCATACGCCAACGGCAGGTCAATCATAAAGAAACGCAGCATAAAATAATACTGCAATGAGAACACAACATATCTGCACGACGACACAAACAAAACCTTGGCAAGATCGACACCCGTATGAGCGCACAACGGCTCCAGGAAGCGCACAACCGACGATGGCACTCGACTCAATCCCGAAAGGAAGGCAAATATCCTCGGCAAGAACGCATAAACAAGCAGTATCGCCAAAAACAGGCACACGAACAAGACCACATGCGAGTTTGTCACGCCGTCCTTGCCACAAGCGACTGCCGAAAGCACAAGAGACGGAACGCCGAACAGGCATATAGCCAAAGTCTGGCTAACGCCATTGCTCACGGTAAGCGATATGCCCTTCAGCCTATTCTCCTCATTCAAAAACATGCATCTGCCTGCGACCTCACCCAAACGATTCGGAGTGAAAAATGCCGCCACATCGCCTGCCAGCACAGACAGAAACGCCTGTCCAAAGCCAAGCCTTTGCAATTTCGCCGTCAAAATCCGCCACTTAACCGATTCCAAGGACAGATTGACCGGCCACAGCAGAAAAACAAGCAGCAGCCAGCCCCATCGCCCTGCTGAAAACGAGTCCTCCCACTGCGATAACAGTTCCGAATAGGAGTCGAAAGTAAGCAGAACATACACAAGGAATGCGTAGGACAGCACTGCGACCGTCCATTTCACCACCTTATATACGACTCTGCTATTTATTGACATGGCGCAAGACTAACCTGAAGCCATAGTCCACATACTCAAAGTCCTGACCGCACTGCTGTCTGACAGTCAGCCGGTTCTTCTTTTCGTTGACCATCCAGCTGCCGCCTTTCAGCACTCTCACGTCCAGTTTGCCGTTCACTACAGGATTCTTCACTTCATGGTCCGGATACTGGAAATACAAATCCGAAGTCCATTCCCAAAGGTTTCCTGTCATGTCCTTAAGCCCAAAAGCATTAGCCTTTTTCTCGCCGACCTTGTGAACCTGAGACTCCGAATTGCCCCAATACCACGCGACATTGCTTATGCTGTCGCTTCCGGCATAGACGCTCAGAGAGTCGCCGCCACGAGCCGCATATTCCCACTCCGCCTCAGTAGGCAAAGCGAATTCCATATCCAACGGCATCTTGTTAGACGCCAGCATATGCAGATTCAGTTTGGTAATAAACAGCATTATCTCGTTGTAGCTCAGATAGTACGCTGGAAAATCATTGCCCTTGCTAACCATCTTGTTCCAGCCCTCTTTCTTGGCATCAGAACCTGTGACGGCTTGCCAGAGCTCCTGAGTCACCTCGGTCTCTCCCATCCAGAACGAGTCAAGATTGACCTTGTGAACAGGACTTTCGTCAGCTTTTGCATTCGGGTCATAATTAGGCAAAGACGGATTAACGTTCTGCGCGCCTGCCATATACGAACCGGCAGGAATCTTAACCATCTTAAGTCCCACGCCTTTGACATCGAAGACCTTCGTCTCTATGGTGTCGCCTTCCGCACAAACATTATTGACTGCGAGCAGCGAAAGCGCCAGCGACAGAAATAAATTACGTGCTTTCATAATGACTGTTTTTTGAGTTATAAAAAGAATGGGCAACCGCCGGTCACCCATCCAATCTCGTTTTTTACTTAATCTCGACAAGAGAACCGTTTATCTTGACATTGTCGAATTTCACATTCTCCGCTCCGACTATCTTATGCGGAGTCTTCACATTGTCAAAAGAGCAGTTCTTGAGAGTCACGCCTGTAACCTGCTTTTGCGGAGTGTTCTCAAGTCCGTCAATCCACACACCATACTTGCTGCCATTGCTTGTAACATTCTCCATTATGAAGTTCTTCACAAGCGGCATGTTAGGACCTTCTGTTACGTGCTCATACTTCATCTCGACTCTGAACACAGCCTCCTTGCAGACACCGACTTTTATGTTGCGGATGAAGAAATTCTCCAGCTGTCCGCCACGTATAGGATTAGACTTGATTCTTATCACACGGTCGAGGTTTGGACTGTCCATCTCGCAGTTCTCAACCCACACGTTGCTCACGTTTCCAGATATTTCGCTGCCAAGCACCACGCCTCCGTGTCCGTCCTTCATCTCGCAGTTTCTCACTACGACATTCTTGGTTGGTCTTGCCCAGCGGCGTCCGTCATTGTTCTTGCCGGACTTGATCGCGATACAGTCGTCGCCAGTGTCGAACTTGCAGTTCTCAATCAGCACGAACTCGCAGCTCTCTGGGTCGCAACCGTCATTGTTTGGTCCGTGGCTGCTCACTGTCACGCCTCTTACTATCACGTTCTTGCTGAGCATTGGGTGCAGACACCAGAATGGTGAACGGATAAGCGTGAAGCCTTCAAGTATTATGTTCTCGCAGTTGTAGAACTCGACGAACGAAGGGCGCAGTCTGTCTTCTTCCTTCATGATTCTCTGCTCCATAGGAACATTCTGCTCCTCCATTCTTGCCAACTTGTTACGGCCGCCATTTTCCTTGGTGCCGTTCCATTCCTGGCTTATCATTCCAGCCTTGTATCCATGCTCCTTCTTGCCCTTCCATGGCCACCAGTTGTCATCAGTAGCCTGACCGTCAATCGTTCCGTTGCCAGTTATTCCGACATTCTTCTCGCCGTATGCGTATATCAGCGGATGATAGTTGATGCAGTCCCAGCCTTCCCAACGCGTCTTGACCATTGGCTCGTAATCCTTAGGATTTGTAGAGAATCTAAGCACAGCTCCGTCGGCAAGATGAATCTTCACGTTGCTCTTGAGAGTAACAGGGCCAGTATAATAAGTTCCCGCAGGCACAAGCACTACACCTCCGCCAGCTGCCGAAGCCGCCTCGATAGCCTTGTTCACAGCATTCACCTTGTAATCCTCAACGCCATTCACCGCTCCGAACTTTGTTATATCAAAGACCTTCTTCTCCTTGAACTTAGGAGCTTTAATCTGCTTAAGCACTTGGTTCACATCCTTCCAAGGATTGTTTGTCAATTTCACGTCCTTTGCCATCGACGACAAGCTCAATCCAGCTATCGCCAAGGCCATTACAACCAGTCTTTTCTTCATTTTTCTATTCTTTTGTGTTTATACTAAATCTAAGGTTACTCACTTGAATTTTCAAAGATAATCCATTTTGGCAGAAAAGCAACAAATGTACCAACCGCGCAAGGCATTATTTATTCTTTTCTGTCAATCAGAGCTTTCTGCGGCTATCGCCAAATCGTCATCGTCCGGCAATGCATAACGTTTAACGGAATGCGACTCCAAGAATATTCCGTCAAGCAAATTCAGCAGACTTTCTAAATACGCTTCTCTGTTCTTAGGCAAAAGCTGGCACTCCCATATCTGCACGACATTCCACCCCATCTTCGAGAGCAGTTCTCTGTCACGCAGGTCACGCGCCTTGTTGTTTTCTATTTTACTTGTCCAGTACTCCACATTAGACTTCGGCAGACGGTAATAGCGGCAGCCGTCATGCCCGTGCCAGAAGCATCCGTTCACAAATATCACGGTGCGGTATTTCGTGAGCACCAAGTCCGGTTTGCCCGGCAGACGCGAATAATTTATGCGATAACGCAGTCCATGTGACCACAGGAAACGGCGCACTATCAGCTCCGGCTTCGTATTCTTTCCTTTTATACGAGCCATGCAGTTGTGCCGTTGCTGCTTCGTCATCACATCCATAAGCCCCGCATTATTGTTTTTCCAGTTCTTCTATAGCCTTGGCAATTTGGTCTGGGCAACTTGTCAGCTTCGAGCCGCACCTTATCCCCGAAAGACGCTCCTTCACATCCTCAAGCCTCATCCCGACAATAAGTTTGCAGATGCCCTGCAGATTGCCATGACAGCCGCCCACTACGACAGCGCGAGTCAGCACGCCGTCCTCTGCCTCCAGTTCTATGAACTTGCTGCACGTGCCAGAGGTCCTATACATTATCTTCTTCATTATGTCAATTACAAGTTTGACACAAATATAGCCAACAAAACAAGAAGCGGACACCACAATGGCATCCGCTTCTCATATTTAAGCTGTGATTATTCCTATTAGAGCTTTGGACCAGCAGCAACAAGAGCCTTACCAGCATCATTAGTTGCGTACTTGTCGAAGTTCTTGATGAAACGTGCAGCAAGATCCTTAGCCTTAACCTCCCACTCAGAAGGGTTAGCGTAAGTGTCGCGTGGGTCAAGGATAGCTGGGTTTACATTAGGAAGAGCAGTTGGAACCTCGAAATCGAAGTAAGGAACCTTCTTAGTCTCTGCCTTCAGGATAGAACCGTCAAGGATAGCGTCGATGATACCACGAGTATCAGGGATAGAAATACGCTTGCCTGTTCCATTCCAGCCAGTATTAACCAAATATGCCTTAGCGCCAGACTTCTGCATCTTCTTAACGAGTTCCTCAGCGTACTTTGTTGGGTGCAACTCGAGGAATGCCTGACCGAAGCAAGCAGAGAATGTTGGAGTAGGCTCTGTGATGCCACGCTCTGTACCTGCCAACTTAGCTGTGAAGCCAGAGAGGAAGTAGTACTGAGTCTGCTCTGGAGTCAGGATAGACACTGGAGGAAGCACTCCGAATGCGTCTGCTGAAAGGAAGATAACGTTCTTAGCAGCAGGACCTGCAGACTTGCCGTTTACTTTCTTTACGATATTCTTGATGTGGTCGATTGGGTAAGACACACGTGTATTCTCAGTCACGCTCTTATCAGCGAAGTCGATCTTGCCGTCAGAAGCTACAGTTACATTCTCAAGAAGCGCGTTTCTCTTGATTGCGCCGTAGATGTCAGGCTCGTTCTCCTTAGAGAGGTTGATAACCTTAGCGTAGCAACCGCCCTCGAGGTTGAAGACGCCCTCGTCGTCCCAGCCGTGCTCGTCGTCACCGATAAGCAGACGCTTAGGATCTGTTGACAAAGTAGTCTTACCTGTACCAGAAAGACCGAAGAAGATAGCTGTGTTCTCGCCGTTCATATCGGTGTTAGCAGAGCAGTGCATTGAAGCGATACCCTGGAGTGGCAAGTAGTAGTTCTGCATAGAGAACATACCCTTCTTCATCTCACCACCGTACCAAGTATTGATGATAACCTGCTCGCGTGAAGTTGTGTTGAAAGCGACACAAGTCTCAGAGTTAAGACCGAGTTCCTTGTAGTTCTCAACCTTAGCCTTAGAAGCGTTGTAGATAACGAAGTTTGGCTCGAAGTTAGCAAGTTCCTCCTCTGTAGGCTGGATGAACATGTTAGTTACGAAGTGAGCCTGCCATGCTACCTCAACGATGAAACGTACTGCAAGACGAGTAGCCTTGTTAGCACCGCAGAATGCATCAACAACATAAAGGTTCTTGTTAGAAAGCTCCTTCTTAGCGATGTCCTTAACCTTAGCCCAAACCTCCTCAGACATTGGGTGGTTGTCGTTCTTGTATGCGTCAGAAGTCCACCATACATTGTTGTGAGAGTTAGCGTCATCAACGATGTACTTGTCCTTAGGTGAACGACCAGTGAAGATACCAGTCATTACGTTAACTGCTCCGAGTTCAGTAACCTGACCAACCTCGTAGCCTTCAAGACCTGCCTTAGTCTCCTCCTCGAACAACTTCTCGTAAGAAGGATTGTGGGCAATAACAGTAGCACCAGTGATGCCGTACTTTGTCAAATCTAAATTTGCCATTTTGTTTTTTAGTTATTTATAATTTAATCTATTGTCCTTCAAAACAATACACACGCGAGCGCATAAAAAGAGCTACTTTTGCACGCTCAACATTGCAAGCCACAAAAGTAGCACAAAAAATCGAAGCACAATCTCAATTAAAGATTTTTTTCTTTAATTATTACTCTTCGCTCTGTTCTGGGACGATAAGTTTATAACCCTTGCCGTGAATGTTTATGATGCCGACAGTTGGGTCGGGGCGCAAGTGCTTACGCAGCTTTGTGATATAAACGTCCATACTTCTTGCGTTGAAGTAGTTGTCGTCAATCCAGATGGTCTTGAGCGCATAGTTTCTCTCGAGGATGCTGTTCGCATTGGCAGCCAGGAGCGAGAGCAGTTCGTTTTCCTTCGTCGTGAGCTTCACGTCCTCGCCGTTAAGGGAGAGCGTCTGCTTCTTGGTATCGAAAGTGAACTGCCCGAGTTTGTAAACTGTCGCGTCCTTGTTCTTCTTGCCTCTCACACGGCGCATTATCGCCTCCATTCTGTAGAGGAGCTCCTCCATCGAGAACGGCTTAGACAGATAATCGTCGGCACCAGCCTTGAATCCTTCAAGTATATCCTCCTTCATGGACTTGGCAGTCAGGAAGATGATAGGCACGTCAGAATTGAGATTTCTGATATCCTTAGCCAGTGTTATACCATCTTTCTTAGGCATCATAACGTCAAGCACGCAGATGTCAAACTTGTCCTTGGTGAAAGCTCTCAGACCGGCCTCGCCGTCAGGCTGCAGCTCAACTCTCAGACCCTTCGCCATTAAATACTCCTTGAGCAGCACGCCCAAGTTCTCATCATCCTCGCATAATAGAATTGTTGTTTGCTGTTCCATAGTTCTACTGTTTTAAGGTTGGTAATATTATTGTAAATCTCGATCCAATGTTGTATTCGCTGTCCACTTTAATCTTTCCGCCGTGAGCCTCAACCATGGCATGGACATAAGCCAGTCCGAGTCCGAATCCCTTGACATTGTGGACATTGCCCGTAGGCACTCGGTAAAACTTCTCGAATATGTGGCGCACATGCTCCTTTTTCATTCCGATTCCGTTATCCTGTATGGAAATCACGATATTATCGCCATCGTTTTTAGTCGCCACATTAAGCAGAAGCACGTCTCCGTCGCCCATTTTTCTGTACTTGTAAGCATTCTCCATAAGATTGAAGATGACATTCGTGAAGTGCACTCTGTCAGCCAGAATCCAATGCGACTTGGCCGCCACTTTCGACACCATCTTTCCACCAGTCTCTTCAACCTTAAGCGTAAACGTCGCCACCGCCTCTCTCACAACTTCGTTAGCGTCTATCTCCTCAAAGTTCAGTCGCCGTGTCTCTCTTCTGTACAAGGAAGTCTGCAGCACCTTATCCACAAGCATCTTCAGACGTTTCGCCTCAGACGTGATTATGCCGACCATTTTCTTCCTGAAGTCCGGAGACTTCGTGACCGTGTCGTCTCCCAGCATCTCCGTAGCGAGCATAATCGACGCCACCGGTGTTTTGAGCTCATGAGTCATGTTCGAGATGAACTCGTTCTTCATCTTTGACAAGGTCGTCTGTCTGAAGATAAGGACCAACGACAATATGAACATGCTCATAAGCAGCGTTATCAGCATCAACGAAGGCAGGAACATGTCTATTGACTTACGAATGAATGTTCCGCCCGTCAGGAACGTAACATTCAAGTAAATTTCCCCATATCCTTTATCCTCAAAGAACAGCTTCTGTGCGCAGCTATTCAAATCGTTCGGATTCTGCTGATGGAAATTTATACTGTCGTGAGTCGAGTTAAAACAATGATAAATTTTGCCAGAGGCATTCACCACTTGAATACAGAACGGATACTTTATGCCCGCCTCACGAAACCGGGCCACCAGCATCTCGTCAAGCTCGGCATAATTTATTCTTTGGTCGACAGGCAGCGCCGCCGACTTTCTCATCCACAGCACAATCACCCTGTCGAGCAATGTCCTTGACTTGTAAAACCTCTCCTTATATTCCTCGTAAAGCGCCTCCGATGTCGTCGCTATCGAGCCCACGCCATGCATGCTGTTCAGCTGCAGTCTCGGAGCCAGCAACGTCTGAGACAAGTCTATCGTATCACCCGGAGAGATGACGACATCTATGCTCTGCATTTCTGCCACCTGTTTGTCAACAGATTTCTTGACGAATTCATCCGAAGTGGCATCAAGGAAACGCTTCACCTCATTCTCCTCAAGGTCATGCGCAACATTATACAACACATGCGACACATTTTCCTTAAAGTCCTGTTCAAAAGCGATTGACACCTGTTTGAAATAATAGAACTGAATAACGAGCAACCCTGCAAAAGCAAGAGTCATTATTATCGCTATTGTCCATATTGTGCGCTTCTTCATCTTAAATTTAAGATTATGACACTCCGACGGAATATCGCATCATTGACCGAAAGATAAGAATTTTTAACTTGATAAAACACTGAAAAACAATAAATAATCACATTTAACATTTCAAGATTAACTTAAAAAGGTCCGCAGTTTGCATCTACAAAGAGAATTAGACAATGTTAAATTAACATAGAATCGCCGTATGATTTAACATTATAAGGATTTATAAAAATAGCCCTCCCCCAGTAGGAGAGAGCTATGCAGCGACATTAGTATATTCGCGATTATTTTTTAGTGAAATACGGTTTCAGGAACTTAGCCGTGTAGCCCTTGCCACTCTTCGCCAGTTCCTCCGGAGTGCCAGCAAAGACCAGCTGACCGCCGCCCTTGCCTCCGTCCGGACCCATTTCTATGAGATAGTCCGCCACCTTTATCACATCAAGGTTATGTTCTATGACTATGACCGTATTGCCTTTATCTACCAAGCGCTGAAGAACGATGAGCAGCACCCTTATGTCCTCGAAGTGCAGTCCCGTCGTCGGCTCGTCGAGTATGTACAGTGTTTTGCCAGTGTCGCGCTTAGAAAGTTCCGTCGCCAGTTTCACTCTCTGGCTCTCGCCGCCGGAAAGCGTTGTGCTGGACTGCCCGACTTTCAAATAACCGAGTCCGACATCCTGCAGCACCTTGAGCTTAGCCACCAGCGACGGTATATTCTCGAAGAACTCGACAGCCTGGTTTATAGTCATATCCAGAACATCGGCTATCGACTTGCCCTTGAACCTGACCTCGAGCGTCTCTCGGTCGTAGCGTTTGCCGTGGCACTCCTCGCAAGGGATATAGACGTCGGGCAGGAAGTTCATTTCTATGGTCTTGTAACCGTTGCCACCGCACGCCTCGCACCTGCCGCCAGCAGTGTTGAAGGAGAATCGTCCAGGTTTATAGCCGCGCAGCTTGGCTTCCGGCGTCTGCACAAAGACGTTTCTTATGTCGCTGAAAATGCCTGTGTATGTGGCCGGGTTGGACCTCGGCGTTCGTCCGATAGGACTCTGGTCCACTTGCACGACCTTGTCTATATTCTCGATACCCTCCAACGAATCGTAAGGCAGCGGATCTTTGAGCGAACGATAGAACTTCTTGCTGAGTATCGGCTGCAGAATCTCGTTTATGAGCGTCGATTTGCCGCTGCCGCTCACGCCCGTCACACAGATGAACTTGCGCAGGGGGAAGTGTACCGTCACATTCTTAAGGTTATTGCCCCTCGCGCCTTTCAGCACAAGCTCGGTGCCGTTGCCTTCGCGCAAGACCTTAGGAATCTCTATCTCCCTTACTCCTCTCAGATAATCGGCAGTCATGGTGTTCGC
>JAEEGG010016895.1_pt1 | contig 15083 bp, 13 predicted proteins | sample 9134161 | NCBI WGS metagenome assembly JAEEGG01 (sample SAMN16246543, study PRJNA631951) | gut metagenome | biome: gut microbiome; feature: rumen; material: CR-attached | host: Bos | place: Iran: Karaj | collected 2018-10
TATTCTATTACAAAGAACAACGAACTCACGCAACAAGAAAGAGGCCTTGCGGCCTCTGAATCGTCTACAGAAAACGTCAGATCCGTACTTATTTCTTCCGATTCCGACGGTCTGCCGTCGTTGCTTTCTGATAGATGCCTCTGTCTGAAATCTGTCTGAATCCGAGCTTTCCCGGGTCTTCGATCATCTCGTCATCGTTGCCATCGTCATAGGAAAGGAACAGGATCCCTCCCTCATTCAGAGAGGAAGCGAATTTCTTTTGGACATTCAGACGCAGACCGGGCAGAAAAAATTTGATCACATTCCGGCAAAGGATGATATCAAACCCTTCGGGATAGTCATCCGTCAGAAGATTGATATTGTCTGTTTTGATGATTTTTCTTAATTCCTCAGCAAACACGAAGCGGTTCTTTATGACCGTCGTATACTTCTGATATTCTTCGGGAATCTCATGGTAATGCATGATCGCATAGTTCCCTTTTTTGCAGATGTCCAGAAGTTCGTCATTATAGTCGCTGGCCAGAAGATCGATCGCATCCAAAGGAACATAATTCAGCAGACTCATGATCAGACTGTAAACCTCCTGACCGGTAGAGCAGCCCGCACACCATACCCTGACATTCTTACGGTTTCTGAACTGCGACAGAACGCGTTCGGTAAAGAAAGTCCAATCCTCGCCGCGAAAGAAATGCGATCCGCTGTATGTCAGATGTTTCCTAAGCTGCTCCACTTTTTCCGGATGTCCTTTAAGAAAGAAATGATACTCCTTCAAGGTATTCAATCCTTCTTCTTGCGCTCTTTTAATGAAATAGTCTTTCTGGTCATATTTGTATTTCTGCAATTCCGGAATCATCTCTCTGATCCGATCAAAATAGCGAGAATCCGAATCGAAACGTTTGAAAAGATGGTAAATGTTCTTTACGGTTTTCAGGATCTTCTTTTTCATTTTTTTAAGTGTCATGATCTCTACTTGTTTATTGTCTGATAAGCCAGAAAAACCAGTTGCAGTATATCATATCTGCCGTTTTTCAGCAGAAAGGCAATCAGCTTATACCTTGCCGGAAAATCCTTACTGTACTTTTCTAGCGCCGTTTTTACCGTCGGGTTTTCAGCGATTTCAGCAAGCATGGTTCTTCTTGTTTTGAATCCGGTACCGGGAACGAATATGAAGTAATTTATCAATACGATCAGGTTGACAATAAGACAGTCCGCCGCATATTCCTCGCTTATTTCCTTTCCATCAGATCGGTCTGTCAGGCTCTGATAAAACAGTTCCAGATCCCTGATCGGATCCGCTTCTTTTTTTGAGGCGGATCTTTTCTGTATGTAATGGGTATAGAACGCATCTCTGGAAACACCGACCCTGATGCCGCCGGACAGTAGCTTCAACAGAAAGACGGTGTCCTCGCCGAATGTGAGCGTTTCGTTGAAAGAAACATCCTTCAAGATCTCTCTGCGATAGATCTTTCCCCATACCGTGCCATGAATGGTCGGATTTTTCATTAGCATGGCTCCTGTCGGAACCGAAGCAAAACCGACCCGCTTTTTCTTACCTGATCTGACTTTATCGTAGTCGCAGTACAGCAGATCGGTTTCTTCAGATATATGACATATCGCGCTCATCATCGCATCAGCATCTACGGTATCGTCGATATCACAAAAGACCACGTATCTTCCATTCGCTTTTTTCATGCCGCGATTCCGGGCAGCTGAAACGCCTTTGTGTTCCTGGTAGAAGATATGGATGAAAGACATTCCTCCGACTAGTTTTGCGATATCGCTTCTATAGGGTTCTTTTGAACCGTCATCGACAACGATGAGTTCCAGACTGTCCCGATACCTTTCGAAACACAGAAAACATCTCTCGGCGACTTCGACCGGGCAGTTGTATTCGGGAATGATAACGCTGCATAAGATATTCTTTTCCGTCATTTCTATTCAATCATTTCATGTTCTTCCAGATATTCCTGATTCAAGGCTTCCGGGGCATTCCTGCTGAGAGTCCGTATCGCTTTCTTGATCGCTTCGGCAGGCGTTTTGCCTGATGTCCTGAATCTCACCAGTTCTTCGGACATCTGTCTGATCTCTTCCTCGTTTCCAGGCAGAGCGCATTCCCCGGTCAGGAAATACTCATACGCATCTACCGTTTCATCCACTTTATCGGAAAAAGCGATCTGTTCTCCATGATCCAGCCACAAGACCTTGTTGCATAGTTCGCGTATCTGGTCCATCGAATGCGAAACAAGGATGGCCGTAACGCCGCCGGAGAGGATCTCTTTCAGCCGGTTTCCGCTCTTTTCCCTGAAAGCGCCATCGCCTACGCTCAGCACCTCATCCAGGATCAGGATATCCGGATCGACTTGACAGGCGATCGAAAACGCCAGGCGGCTTTTCATGCCGTTGGATAGTCTGTTGAAGATCCAGTCCTGAAAATCCTCCAGTTCGGCAAAACGAATGATCTCGTCGTATTTCTCATCCATATATTTTTCCGTGTAGCCCAGCATCGATCCGCGCAGATATGTATTTTCCCTTACAGTCAGATCGGCATCGAATCCGCTTCCGAGTTCCAGTAGCGCAACCACTTTGCCCCGGGCCTCGATGCTGCCTTTGCTGGGTATCATGATTCCCGAAACGGCTTTCAGCAGCGTGCTTTTACCGGCTCCATTCGTGCCGATGATCCCGAGCATATCCCCTTTCTTCAGTGAAAAAGTGATATTCCTATCCGCCCAGAATTCCTGAACTTCATAATGATGCGTCATCTTGCGCATCAGAAAATCTTTCAGACCGATGTCTCTGAAATCGCCGGTGATATAGCGGATGCTCACATCTTTGCAGTCAAGTACATTCATCGGTCGTTTCCTCACATGTAGTAAATGAATGTGTGATTGTATTTCCTATACATATGGCAGCCTGCCAGAAGGAATAGAACAGGTATCGCAAACATCAGGATATGATAATTCAAAGACGGAATGATTCCGTCGATACAGATGAGACGGACATATTTGATGATCACATAGATCGGGTTTGCCAGAAACAGCCTGGCATAGCCGCCGAACTGGTCCACGCTGTAGAAAATGCCGGATAGATATGTCAGCAGAGTCAGAAAAATGCCGTACAGATAATCCATGTCCCGGAAAAAGACATAGAGGCAGGACAGGATCATTCCGACGCCCAGACCAAGAACCGCTACGCTGAGGATCGGAAATACCAGGAGGATGAATTTCCAGGTAAAGGTGATCTTATCGATGAAACAGAACAGAAGGAACACCGCCACAGTCAGCATGAAATTCAAAAAAGAAGAAACATTGCGGCTCAGCAGGAACAGGTATTTGGGTATATTGATCTTGGAAATGACCTGGGAATTGTTCATGAGGCTCTGCATGCCGGTAGTGGTCGCATCTTTGAAATAGGACATAATGATATTGCCGGCAAAGAGGTAGATCGTATAATGGGGCATCGTTCTTCCGAACATTCTCAAAAAAACGATCCTCATCACCAGAAGCGTCAGGAGAGGATTCAGGATGCTCCAGAACATGCCTAAAATCGTCCTTTTGTATTTCTGTTTAAAATCCCTTTTTACCAGCTGTTTGAAAAGGAAACGATTCTGATTCAATGTATTTATGATCTTTGCGATCCTGCTTTTTAAAGATATGTTCAAAGTATACAAATATGTTAAAAATATTATACAATATTCACAAACATAAAAGATACTGCATCAGCGCCATGCCGGGTTTATCCAGCGAACGAAACCGCCCGCAATGAGAAACGATACGGTTCTATATTCAAACTATGAAATGGCATATTACATCCTTGGGCAATGCCAACGGGTCGATCATCATCAACGAAAGAAAATATACGCTTCCGTCAGGTGATGAAAGCCTCTGTTTCAAAGACGTTCGACAGAACGATTCTTTGTCTCTAACCTGTGAGAACGGCAAATTCAGCGACACGGAAGACAGCTTTATTTTTTTATATACAGAAATCGATCCTGAAAAAAACAATATCGAACTCTCCGCAGATGTTTCAGTCAGAGAAAGTACCGATCTGTGTAGCCGTCAATCCGGATATGGCATCATGGCGGCAGATACCGTTCACAATACCGGCAGATATGCCCGTTATAGAAATCAGATCATGATCGGAAGAGTACGCCTGATGGAAAGCCGTAATATCGGTTGCGGTGTGCGTATCGTCAGCGGTTACAGAAACAGCGACGGAAGTGACGGCGTACGTCTGCTGGATGCCTCCAGGCAGCTGCTGTCCGGCTGCAGCGATTCTATTCAAATCGGCGAATCGTATTGCTTCTCTCTCAGAAAAGAGAACGAAGGATTCTTTTCTTGCGCGATTCACGGTGATTCGGCAGCCGATTCTTTCTTTCCCGGAAGCGATTTTCTAACCAGGCAGGACAAGGAACATATCTATATCGGTTTTGCCGTAGCCCGCGGTCTCTCCGTGGATATCAGAAACATTTCCTGCAATCTCCATGCAGGTCTCTTGAGCCATACGCCCGACAGCGAACTGAAAGCTACATTCCACGACTATCCGTTCGACAGAACGCTGTTTAAGACGGATCTGTCTGCGGATACTGCCGTCCCTCACGATCTAACCGCATATGTTTCCCCTTCTGGAAAAACCGATGCCGAAGGTACGGCACAAGATCCTCTGGATCTTCTGACAGCAGTCAATGACAAAACGTATTATAAAAACTATCTTCTGGCTGACGGATCTTACAAAATAAATAAGACATTGTATATCAGCAAAAACCGGCAGCTAAAGCTCGAAGCCGAACATGCCGGCAAAGCCGTCATCGATGCGGGAGGGATCATATCGGGAACGCCCGCTCTGATCGTTCACGGAAGCAACTGTCTCATCGAAGGTATTTGCGTAACAGGAAGTCCTTCCGTCGGGATCCACATCTGCGGAAACGGCAACACGATCGAACGGTGTCAGACTTTCAGCAACAAAGACACCGGGATACTGATCTGTTCCTATCCGGGAGAGGACAAAGAATTCTGGCCGCGCGAAAATCTCGTGCTCAATTGCGACTCCTTTGACAATGTCGATGAAGACAGAACGAACGCCGACGGTTTCGGCGCAAAACTAAGAATTGGCGAAGGGAACGTCTTTGATGGATGTCTCGCTCATCATAATGTCGATGACGGTTTCGACTTGTACTGTAAAAGCATCTTCGGCTCTATTCCTCCCGTCAGCATCCGGAACTGCGTTTCCTGTTTCAACGGCGATACAGGATCAAAAGAGGACAGTTCGTATGAAAAGAAATGCTCGGGATTTAAACTGGGAGGCGAAAACATCGCTGTGAGGAATACGGTCGAAAACTGCATTGCCTATGGCAATAACGGATACGGTTTTTCCACCAATTCCAATCCTTATGTGCAGATCTCGAATGCCATATCGCTCCGCAACCGCGCCGGCGCATATCAGTTCTATACCGATTCCAATAAAGACAGACCCGACTGGAAGATCGAACGTCTGCATCCTTCAGGATCTATCCACGCCTTCTATCGGGATGTTTCTCTAGAAAAACCATCGCCAGAAAGTGATGATCCGCATGATCCTGTTCCTGCTTATACAGTCGATCATATCGTGAAGGGTCTTCCTTCGCGCAAGGAAAACGGTTCTCTTGAAATCAGCCGTTTGTTTCGTGCCGAAGAAACACGCGATAAAACCATCCTGTTCGTCGTTCCCCGCATCTCCGGAGGAGGCGCGGAAAAAGTGCTGGCCTCTCTTGCGTCCGCCTTATCGGATCACAACCGTGTATACATCGTCACAACTCTCAACAGAGATGGCAACGAAGAATATCCTGTAGATCAAAGGGTAACGGTCCTGAATCTGATGGATCACCTGAAACCGGACGATGAATTCAGGCTGCTGAAACAGCTTAAGAAAATCATAAAGAAGATCGTTCCTTCCAAAATTCATCGAAAACATTACGAAAAGAAACAGGAACCCAGAATAGAAGCGCTGAGAATGATCAAGAAAGAACTGCAAGTCGACTGTTCCATCAGTTTCCTCAATTCCGCGAATTATCTGAATGCCCGTTCCAAAACGAAAGAACGCTGCATCATTTCCATACGCAGCTATCCGGACGGTCAATTTGCCCCCAGCGAATTAAGAAACGAGGAAGGAAAGGAGATGCTGAAGACTGCCTGCGATCTTGCCGATACGGTCGTTTCCGTATCGGCAGAGACCGGTTCAAGAATGATGGAGCTGTTTGGGATCGATCCTGAAAAGAGCGAGACGATCTATAACTATTGCGAAGTCGACGAGATCCTGGCAAAGTCCAAGGAAGATCCCGATGAAACGGACATGCCGATCGCTCACTCGGATTTTATTTTCATCAACAGCGGCAGACTAACAGAAAAGAAAGGCCAATGGCATCTGATCCGCGCGTTCAGTCAGGTCGTTAAACTCCGCCCCGAAGCCAAACTGATCATTCTTGGCAGACATGGGAAAGGGGATGAAGACAGCTGGGATCTGGTAAAAGAAACGATCGATAAAAACGGTCTGGGCAACCATGTATTCATGCCCGGTTTCCGGATCAATCCTTATGCTTATCTTGCCAAAAGCCATGCATATGTCATGACTTCCTTCAACGAAGGCTTCCCGAACGCTCTTGCAGAAGCCATGGCGCTTTCCCTTCCGGTCATCTCGACGGACTGCCGTTCAGGACCCCGGGAGATCCTTGCGCCGAATACCGATTTCCACAAAAAAACCCGTACCGTGAAGTATGCGCAATACGGAATCCTGGTTCCTGAATGTTCCGGCAATAAATTAACAGATGAACCGCTGGAAAAAGAAGAAGAAATGCTGGCAGAAGCGATGATCCGGTTGATCGAAGACCCGGAAATCAGAGAAGCCTATGCGATCAGAAGCTTTTATCGTGCCCGTCAGTTCAATAAAACGGATATCATCGATCAGTGGAACGAACTGATCGCAAGAAAGGATGACACAAGGTGAACCTTCTGTTTTTGATCGACAGTCTGGAAGGTGCGGGGGCGCAGCGGGCATGCCTGAATACTGCGCACTTTTTAGGTGCCAGCTACAATGTGACGGTCGCTTCCGTTTTCGGTCAAGAGGATCACGGCTTCAAAGAAAGCGGAAATATCCGGATCGTAAGTCTCGACATCAGAAACGATCATTCCCTGCTGAGAAAGCCTCTCTTTTATTACGAAAGCATCCGGGCGATCCGAAATCTCAAAAAAACCCTGCAGATCGACTGCTGTATCAGCTTTCTGGAAACAGCCAACTTTTTCAATGTCCTTTCTTCCGTTGGGGAAAAGAAGATCGTTTCAATACGGAATTACTATTCAAAAAGTCTTACGGACGAAAGAACGGCTGCACGCCGGTTCAAGGCGTATTATTCCGCAAAACACGCCGATAAAGTGGTTTGCGTTTCCCAGGCGATCGCTGAAGACATGAGAAAGAATTTCCACGTCGGAAACGACAAACTGTCCGTCATCTGTAACATGTACAATCCCGGACAGTACGAGGTAAAGAGAAACGATGAGATCTATGAAAGGTTCCTGTCATTGAGATCTGGAGCCTCGACCGTATTCATCAGTACCGGGCGGATCGTCAGACAGAAAGCGCATGACCGCCTTGTGCGCGCGTTTAAGTCCGTTGCTGAAAAACACCCTGACGCAAAACTGTTTATTATCGGTGAAGGCGATCTGAAAAACGGACTGGAAGCTCTCATCGAAAACAGCGGTCTGCAAAACAACGCGCATCTCCTAAGCTATGATCCGGCGATCACGCATTATCTCAAGCTTTCCGATGTATATGTCTCTTCATCCCTGTTTGAAGGTTTCAGCAATTCCATTTTGGAAGCTCTTTGCAACGGCCTGCCCATCATCTCCACCGATTGTTTTTCAGGGCCGAGAGAACTGCTGGCGCCAGAAAGCGATTATGCAGCCAAAACCGCAACCGTGGAATATGCATCCTATGGCATCATCGTGCCGGAATTCAGCACGGATGTCCCATCCGCTTCAGAACCATTATCCGATGAAGAAAAGGCCATGGCAGAAGCCATGACCCGACTTGCCGATGATATCGGTTTACGCAAGCGCTATTCGGCAAAGTGCGCCGAAAGAGCTGGAAACTTTACACCTGATGCGATCATCAGAAAATGGGAAAACGTGATCGATGATCTCTTTCGCACCCGGTAAAAAACCGCCTGTCTTTTACCGCGAGCGCCAGTAAGCCAGCGCTTTCTCCACCGTCTCATCCATATCGTAGTACCGATATTCTCCTAAGCGTTCGCCAAAGATAACGTTGGAACATCCTTTCGCCAGTTCGCGATACTGCCGGTACAAAGCATCATTCTTATCGTCGTTGATTGGATAATACGGTTCCCTGCTGCCGGAAGATGATTCGGGGTATTCCCTGGTGATAACGGTTTTATCTGAATATCGGTCTTCAAAATGCTTATGTTCGATGATCCTGGTATAAGGAATATCCTTATCCGTATAGTTGATGACGGAATTCTTCTGATAATAGGGCAGGTCAATGACCTCTTCTTCGAATCTTAAGGATCTGTATTCCAGGTGTCCCAGCTTATAATCGAAGAACGAATCGATCGGTCCGGTAAAAACCAGGACATCATATTCGATATCGTTCTTGTGTTTCAAAAAATCATAGCCAAGCCTGACTTCTATGCCATCCAGCAGTTTCTCTGCGATTTGCGTATATCCTCCTATCGGAATACCCTGATAGCGATCAGAGAAATAAGCGGAATCGTATTCGAAACGGATCGGCAGACGTTCGATGATCGAGGAAGGAAGAAGTTCAGGATCTCTTCCCCACTGTTTTTCGGTATATCCCTTGACCAGGATCTCATAGATATCCGTGCCGATAAGCGAAATGCAGCGAGACCGCAGGTCATCGCCATCGGAATGACCGGCAGCAACCCTTTGCCTGTCTATGATCTCTTTCGCCTGTTCCGGCGTGTCGACATTCCACAGCTGATGAAAGGTGTTCATATTGAAAGGAAGATCGTAGTACCGGTCCTTGTAGCACGCTACCACTTTATGCCGGTAGCTGTTGAAGGAAACGAACCGATTCATATAGTCCCATACTTCCCTGTTGTCTGTATGAAAGACATGAGCGCCGTATTTATGAACGTTGATCCCTTCGACATTTTCCGTATAGATGTTGCCGCCGATATGATCCCTTTTCTCCGCAACGATAACGGATCTGCCGTTTTTCAATGCTTCATGCGCGAATACGGAACCGAATAAACCGGAACCGACGACCAGATAATCATATTTCATGAGCGGATCCTTGTGTATTTTCTTTTTAAGAACCGGTAGATTTTCTGCGGCCAGTCGACTGCTTCGGTCTCGATCAGTCTTACTTCTTTATACGGAATATCGTTCTTATGAATGAAAACATCCAGCAGTCTCTCTGCAATATAGCCGTATAGCCTGTCTTCTTCTCCCAGTATCATTTCCGCTTTAAAAAGGACATCGAACAGAAAATCACAATACTTCATGAACAGATCGTACTCCATTACGAACATGTTATAGAGATGAAGGCTCCTTCTTCTCATGCAGATATCAAACGAAGAGAGATATTCCGGGTATTGTTCCTGAATGATGGCCCGAGCAGTATCGAGTCCTTTGGATGTATGAGCGTGCGCGAATTGCGAATACACCGTTTCGATGAAATAATGTCTTTTCCGAGGAAGGACCAGCTTATGCTCGGAAATGTCGATCTTGCTGACATCCAGATATCTGTGATAATGATACAGACCGATATGATCCGACTTTAGATTCTTATATGTCCAGTAAAGAACCGTCAGCTCAGAATACAGCTTGTTCTTTAAGGAAATGTTTTCTCCTTCGTCATCTCTCTGATACGGAAGATCTTCGTCGGATAAAGCGGCACCGGCAAAAACAGGGAGATAATAACTCTCCCTAAGCAGCGGATAGTCCTTATGCGTGGCGATCATGATCCTGATATCCGTCATTGAGCGCCTTCCTGATTTATGATGCATACGATCGTTCTGAAAATGATCTTCAGATCCAAAAGCAGAGAAACATTCTCTATATAGTAGTACTCGTATTCCAGACGCTCCCTGTATGTCGAGACAGATCTTCCGTTGCACGCCCACCACCCCGTGATACCCGGTTTGACGCTTTCGTATATCGACAGACCGCCATGCATCTTCAGTTCGCCAGATACCAGAGGTCTTGGACCAATGACCGACATGTCTCCTTTCAAAACGTTGATAAACTGCGGAAATTCATCCAGAGAACTTTTCCTCAGAAACCGTCCCAGCGTTGTGATCCTGGGATCGTTTTTCAGTTTGTGGTGCTTTTCCCATTCGCGTCTGTTATTCTCATCCTTCAGCAGCCCGCTGAGCTTTTCTTCGGCATTCAGAGACATCGTCCTGAATTTGATGATCTGAAATTCTTTTCCATCCTTCCCTATCCTGCTCTGGGTGTAGAAGAGTGGTCCGGTTTCTTTCATTATAAGGTAAGCCAATTTGATTATCACAGAGAGAACCGTCAAAGGGATCAGCATAAGCACTGAAAACAAGAAATCCGTTACTGACTTGACATGTATATATATCTGTTGTGTTTTCGAATGCGTCGACATATTGCCAATTATCCGTTCAGAGATGATTGAGTGAGTATATTTTATCATATCTTGTCGCAAAGAGTCCGTATGACGCCTATTACCGATACCATCAGATACGCCGTATCATTGCGATCAGATTTCATTGGTCATAAAAAAATGCCCTATCGTCTCACTAGAAGCCGCTTAAGAGCATTTTCCTACACTATGGTGGAGCTTACGGGGATCGAACCCGTGACCTCATGATTGCGAACCATGCGCTCTCCCAGCTGAGCTAAAACCCCTTCCTGTTATCTATTCTACATCAAAAGCGGGGAACGTGATCAGGTTTTTTATCTTCAGACGGATGCGATATACTTGTATCAAAAAATAATCATCCGATCATCTGATGATCTGGAAAGGAGCGCCTATGCAAAATATCCGTTTGTTTTCGCCGGAAGAAGACCGTTTTACCGGCAAGATCGCCGAATTCACTCTTAACGGCAACACCGACAGGATCTACTTCCTGTTAACCAGACAGGCTTCGGATTCCGAGATCCTGACGACTTACGAACTCACCGAAATCAAAGACGGTCTCTATGAACTGATCTTTTTCTATCTGGGATATACGCACGTCGTCCTGGCGGATCTGCAGAATGAAAGCTTCCAGGAAATCCGTATAGCAACGGATCATATGCGCGATAAACGGAACGGAACATTCCATTTCCTCTAGTACTATCCGTCATACTTCTCGACTCTCGTTTCTTTGCACAGCACGACTTCCCGGTAACGGGGTTCATGCTGGATGCAGGTGACCAGCGTCAGGAAGCGATCGCTTGTCGATAGACTGCTGCCGATGGCATATTCTTTTGACCGATCCATGAACGACAGATAGCACTGAAAAAAACCGGGATCTTCTATCTGATCATGTTTGCGGACTTCGGATTCACGGACATCCGTTTCGTCATCATCTTTGGGGTCGCTTATATCCTGTGGGACATCGCTTATGGCATCAACGATATCGCCTACTGGTCGATGATGCCTTCTTTGACCCTGGATCAGAAGAAGAGCAAGAAAATGCAGTTTACACCGCTTAAAAATCGGTCAATGTTCCCAAAACATTCAAAAGATGAAAAAAGCCTTTAGATAAGGCTTTTCTTTTTAAGACATGGTGGACACTAAGGGACTCGAACCCCTGACCCCCTCCACGTCAAGGAGGTGCTCTCCCAACTGAGCTAAGTGTCCGCATGAATAATTATACACGATATTTTATAAAACACAATTATTTTATTGATAATCATTCCTTAACAAAAACTACCGGAAATGCTTCTCCGGTAGTTTGAACGATCCTCGTTTCTTTGCATGCCGCCTCTCGCGGCTTAGTTATATGGGATAACTATTTATGCTATTCAAGTATACGTTTTTTATTTGACTGTAAGTATTTAACGCCCAGCCAACGGGCCAGGCCATGCTTATGCTGTCGGTCTGTCCTCCATAGGATTCTCCTTCTAATCAGCTGGTTACCACTCATTGACCGCTGATCACAAGTCAATGAGGGATTAAGAAATTTCTTTCAGAATCTCCTTCATTATTAAATCCTCCTAACTCTTTATCTGCGCCCCCGCAGATCTTTCATTATTGGTCTTCTCTTTACATCTTCATCATAACAGTTATGCAAGAAAATAACAGTCTGTTTTTCCGGAAAAAAATATGAGATAATAGAAACGTTGAGGGCAATCCGTAGGGATTGTTTTTATTTATCATCTAAAAAGATGGATCGCAGGGATCCATCTTTAGTATTATTTGTTGACGACGTCCGTAAGCTCTTTCTGCAGTTCGGCTTCGATCCGGCGCAGTTCTTGCTGAGCAGCGACACGTTTCTCTCTGCCCTCGATCTGGATGCGCTTGACTTCTTCCAGCGTTTCGATCAGCTTCTTGTTGGTCTCGGTCAGGGTCTCGATATCGACGATGCCTCTCTCGGACTCTTTTGCGGTCTCGATGGTGGCCATCTTCAGATTCTCGGCGTTCTGCTTCAGCATCTTGTTGGTCATCTCGGAGACTTCGTTCTGGGCCTTGACGGCTTCCTTGGAATGAGCGATACCCAGCGCGATCAGCATCTGCGATTTCCACAGCGGAATGGTGTTGACCAGGGTGGACTGGATCTTTTCCGTCATCAATGTGTCGTTGTTCTGGACGAGACGGATCTGCGGAGCCATCTGGATGGAGACCGTTCTGGTCAGTTCCAGGTCATGCAGCTTCTTCTCGAAACGGGTGATCGCTTCGGAAAGGTCGTTGGCTGCCTGGGCGTCTTCCGGAAGTCCGGATTCTTCGGCTTTCTTCAAAGCGGCAGGAAGATCCTTGGTCTTGATCTCTTCCAGTCTCTGGTAGCCCGCCAGGATATACATGGTCAGTTCCTTGAAGTTGACCAGGTTCTTTTCATAGAGCTGATCCAGCAGGTTGATGTCCTTCATCAGCGTGATCTGATGGTTCTCCAGGATCTTCACGATCTTGTCGACGTTCACATTCGCATTGTCATATTTCGCTTTGACATCGTTGATCGTGTTGGAACCTTTCTTGAACAGCTTCGTAAAGAAACCGTCTTTTTCATCGACTTCGAAGTTACGCAGTTCCGATACCAGATCCAGCAGCGTATCGCCGATCGTATCGATATCCTTGGTCCGGACATTCTTCAATGCCGTCTCGGAGAAATCTGCGACTTTCGTCTGCGCGGTCGCGCCATACTGCAGGATCGAATTGGTCTCCATGATATCGATCTGCTTCGAGAAATCGGAAACCATCTTCTTTTCTTCATCCGATAAACCGGAATCATCCAGTTTCGCATGGCTCACGATATCCGATACCGGAACGCTCGCATGCGGTTTTTCTTCTTCTACTACAGCTTCGGTTTCGGTCTCTTCTTCCGCAACTGCTTCCTGACCTAACGTCAATACGATTTTTTCTTCATTTTCTGCCATATCATTATCCTTCCTTTATTCTTCTATGACTCCCATGATATCCAATATGCGATTCAGATCATCGGTATCATTATACCTGATGACGATGGTTCTGTTCTGTATCTCCACTTTCGTGGCAAATTTCTGCTGCATCCGGATCCTGACATCTTCCACGAACGGATCCGGTTCTTTCGGCTCCTTTTTCGGACCCTTCTGCGGCTTGCTGCAAAGCTTTTCCAACTGACGTACGCTGAGACCTTCTTCGACGGTCTTCTCGGCGATCCTCAGCATCTTTTCTTTGTCTTCCACCCCCAGCAAGGTCCTCGCCTGGCCATAGGACAGTTTTCCTTCGTCGACCATCTTCCTGATCCTGTCGGGAAGATTCAGCAATCGCAGCAGGTTCGTCACATTCGTCCTGGACTTGCCCAGACGTTTCGCCAGCTGTTCCTGGGTATAGCCGAATTTCCGGATCAGCTGATCATAGGCGTTCGCCTCTTCGATCGGCGTCAGGTCTTTTCTTTGGATGTTTTCCAGCAGGGACACTTCCATGACCTGCTGGTCATCGAAGTCGACCACGATCGCAGGGATCGTCTTCTTTCCCGCCAGTCTGGAAGCTCTCAGTCTTCGCTCGCCGGCGATCAGCTCATAGCCGCCGATCGATTCCCTGACCAGGACCGGCTGGAAGACTCCGTTCTCGCTGATCGAAGCCGCCAGTTCCTCCAGACCCTTGTCATCGAATGTCTTTCTTGGCTGATAAGGATTTGGCCTTATCTTGCCGACAGGGATCTCGCTGGAGCCTGCGGTGTTCCGCTGATCTCCTTCGGAAATATCATTGATGAAGGAATCGATGTCCTGACCGAAGATCTCGCTCAGGCCTTTGTTCAGTGATTTCTTCTTAGCCATTCTTCTTCTCCGTATCTGCCGCCATGACTTCTCTGGTCAGCGCGACATAGGCTTTGGCTCCTTCGGAATTCAAGGCGTAGTCGTAGATCGACAGGCCCGAGCTTGGCGCTTCCGAGAGTTTGACGTTTCTGGGAATGTAGGTCTTGTAGGCTTTTTCCTTGAAGTGCTTCCTGATTTCCTGACCGACTTCTTCCGAAAGATTGGTTCTGGCATCGTACATCGTGACCAGGACGCCTTCGATCTTCAGCTGAGGATTGAACAGCTTCTGTACCAGACGTATCGTCTGCAGCAGCTGGGTGATCCCTTCCAGGGCATAGTATTCGCTCTGCACAGGGATCAGGACCGAATCCGCAGCTGTCAGAGCATTGGTGTTGATCAGACCCAGGGAAGGCGGGCAGTCGACGATAATATAGTCGTACTGATCCGCGATCGGTTTCAGCGTTTCCCTTAGAAGACTTTCCCGGTGATCCTCGATTTTTGCCAGTTCCAGATCGGCTCCGGCCAGAGCGATGTTCGCAGGTAGCAGATCGAGCGGCGGCTTGGACAGCTTTTTGATGCAGTCCCGCACATCCGTATCGCCTAAAATGGCATCGCAAATGGTCAGGTCGTTCAACCCTACCCGATGTCCGACGCCCTGGGTGGCATTGCCCT
>JAEEGG010016897.1_pt1 | contig 15082 bp, 12 predicted proteins | sample 9134161 | NCBI WGS metagenome assembly JAEEGG01 (sample SAMN16246543, study PRJNA631951) | gut metagenome | biome: gut microbiome; feature: rumen; material: CR-attached | host: Bos | place: Iran: Karaj | collected 2018-10
AGAACTCGCCCGCCTGCTTGATGCGGTACTGGTAGTCGTTCTCGGCAGTCTTCGGGTGCATCTTGATTTCCTTGAGCTTCACCACGTGCTGCTTGGCCTTAGCAGCCTTCGCTTTCTTCAGTTGTTCGAACTTGTACTTGCCGTAGTTGATGATGCGGCAGACAGGCGGCTTAGCATTCGGGGAGACTTCCACAAGGTCCAGTCCGGCGTCTTTCGCCATCTGCAATGCCTTGCTCGTCTCGATGATGATAGCTTCGCCATCTTCTTTCACGAGACGAATCGGAGAGATATGGATATCTTCGTTGATACGGGTCCCATCGCTGGGACGGTTGGGCATGCGACGATCGCGCGGATTAGGGAACAAGTATGCTACCTCTGATATGATTGTTTGTTAATGCGAGCGTAAATTTAGAATTTTTTTCATATTTTTCCAACAACTTTTTTGCGAACCCCTTTAAAAAGCGCAATATTTTTGTATAATTGTCCATGCTCGCGGCGGTAGCTCAATGGTAGAGCCTTAGCCTTCCAAGCTAATGGTTGCCGGTTCGATCCCGGTCCGCCGCTCTTAGACCTCCCTTTGGGAGGTCTTTTTTTATCGCCATGTCACCCCGGACTCCGTTCCGGGGCCACCATAAACAAAAAAAAATTCCCCCGTCCGTATTAAGTAACAGGGCGTCGTAGTTCACTTCCAACGAATATTCAGTCGGCGTTTACTCAACGCACAATCCGTCAAGTACGAATCAATCAAAGTCTGGTAAGGGATGCCGACTTCTTTTGCCATCGCTTTAAAATATTCAACAGTACCCGAATTCAAACGAATCGTTATCTGTTTTTTCAATGCAGTTGCATAAGGATTCCTGACAGCCTGCATTTTTGCAAAATCATATTCTTTTTTCATAAGCAATCTCCTTCATTCCAAAATATCCTTTTCTATTAAAAGGGGCAAGTCTTCCCCTAATTTCAGCCCCGGCGTCCCCACTGTCAACCTGGAGCGCAACGATAGGGGCCTCCGGGCTTCCATCACCCTTTCGCCTAGGGGCTCCGCCCCTAAAAACCTACGCAAAAAAATCGCCCCGTCCGCATTAAGGAACAGGGCATCAGTATTCAAATTTCAGGCAATCGAACTATTCGTCCTTGACGCAACGGATTGGGGTCGCATTCATAGACCATCTATTGTCATCTACAAAGTAAGGAATCGTTGTGGAGTTTTGAAAACTTGCATAATAACAAGTCTGATCATTTTCAATAATCGTCGTCTTAATAGTACTCGTCCAAAAATGCGCAAACGTATGTGGATCCTCAACATACACCGAGCGATAAGAACCATCCAAGCGATGTTCTTCATTAAACTCGTAGAGTATGCTTTGCCAAACCATCGGCAATGCAGAAAAACCAAAATCATCAGTACAACCTTTAGCGTACCTCCTCACATCCCAACCCGATTGCGAACAGAAATAATTCCCTTGGACACCTTCTGGTTTCACGCTTGCAACAAAATCGAATAAAGTCCTCCATTCTGTCGTATCCGGCAAATGCCACCCACTCGGACAAAGTGGAAATTCACTATTCTTTTCAATTGCCTCGAATATGTAAAAACGTCCAGCAACATCACATTTTGAGGAATCATCAAAAAAACACATACTATACCCCTTACCGTTTGGAGTTTTTCTAGGATCCGCATAATTCAAATTTTCCGCCATCCACGTCTGCGAGCCAATAGTAACCGTCTTATAAACTTGGCCATCACGAGAATCGGTCATAAGTTGATAATCGATGTTTGGATTGAAACGAACTCCCTTAGGAATATCCCACGACCAATACGTTATATCAACCCACCCATCAGCAGTGCAATAATATCGGTTATACCACTCTTCCTCTACTCTATCAAGTTTACGACCTACAATAACCTGGCCCAAATTTTTTTTACCACATTCTTGTTTATATGTATTATAATCAAAAAGTGAAACGTTCACCCATTTTTGCCCTCGGCATTTTTTCAAGACGCTATCAGCGTATTCCACTATGGCGTTTTCATTACCGATTATACAAGCTAGCCCATAATCAAGCTCCTCTTTCGTCGCTGTTCTGTAGAATCCAGAATCACACACATATTTTGCTTCTGCATTTACTTTGCCTTTTACAAGGCGTCCATCGTCGAAACATTCCAAGCCATAGGTGTCATATTCTAAAGCTGTAGCCTTGGTCCAAGAATTTGACTTGCAAATTTGATAAACAGAATCTATTAACGCAAGATAACCTTCATGTTCCCTATCACACGGCGGAAAAACTTTCGTCGTATCCTTCACGCAAGTCTTTATTTTCTTGTCGTTTCCGCCACCGTCCTTGCAGGTGGACTTCGCAGCATTGAAAGCCATTTCAACGCCCACTTCAGACTCCATATTATACATGGAATAAGTCTTAGAATCTACCGAACCATCAGCACTCTTAATGGTTACAATCAAATCGCGACCGTCAGCCTTGTAAGTGTATTCAGCATCATCGCCAAAATCATCCTTGCGCACAAAATGCCATGAGCCGACATCATTCTTATCCATCGCATCGCAGGCTCCCGTTTCAGAACATTTTTCGTTCACTTTGATTTCGGGTTCAAGGATTTCAGTGGGGCGCGAGCTGCTAGACTTTACACTGCTACTCGACTGTTTAACCACACTACTTGATGACGAAGATATCTTCTCAGAAGAAGACGAGGAAGACTTACCAGAAGACGAACTTATACCTTTACTAGACGAAGAACTTTTCCCCTTCGCACCTGATTTCGGCTGGTCGTATGATTCGAACCATTCTTCGCCATCGCATTCGTAATTCTTTTCCAGACTTTTCACGAATACTTTTCCACCGATGACGGACATATTGCATTCGTAAGTTTCGAGTTCAGCCTTATTAGCAACTTCATCGGGCAACAAACTTGCAGAAGACGACTTGTCGTCGCCGCATGCATAAAACGACATAATTGTCGAAACAACAGAAAAAATTCCTACAACACGCCTAAAATTCACAACTCACTCCTTTTTTATTCTAATAATAAAATAGCCTAGTTTCCTTTGCAGGTTGCCTTGGCGGCTTGGTAAGCCATTTCTACGCCGACTTCGGATTCCATGTTGTACATGGAGTAAGTCTTGGTATCAGAGCCGTTTGCGCCCTTGATGGTTACGATCAAATCGCGACCTTCGGCCTTGTAGATGTATTCAGCATCATCGCCAAACGCATCTTTGCGAACAAAGTGCCAAGTACTTACATCTTCCTTGACCATTTCATCACAAGTTTTCACATTCGTGTAATCAATACCACTATTGGCCGAGGTAGAATCATCACCGCAGGCAGCAAGAGTCAACGAAAGAGCTGAGGAAACAGCAAAAATACCAGCATAAAATTTGAAATTCATAATACTCCTTTTTTTTGTTAGAAAATACAAAAGCGCTACAGCAAAGGCAAGACGAACAACAGGTTCTGCAATTAATCCTCCGAGAAGGTCAAAGGGATAGTAACAGTACACTTGTCAAACTCGCCACTTTGAAATTTCCATTGCAGCAAATCATCAAGAACAGCATTGTCAAATTCAGGATAATCTGTAGTCGATCCAACAATCTCGCCCTTTTCGACATCGCCATTTGCAAGGATAGAGAACTTGAAAGTTACCTTACCTGCAAAATGAGGACGTTTCCGTAAATACTGATTATAAATTATGCGAGAGTGTGTTTGCACGTTCTCTTTAAACACAGCCATAATATCTTTTGAGGAACGGGCTTGCGGAATAGCAGACACACCTTCAGGCTTAAAATTTATACGAACTTTTGTCCCATGAGATAAGGTATCATCTGCACCATATGTCATCTGCATGAGTCTTTCATAAACAGCATTTTCAAACTCCGGGAATTCCATCGTCGATTTAGAAACAACAACGCTATCCACTGCGCCATCTCTACGGACAAGCACCCTCACAATCATATCACCAGTGAGCCCCGGGCGTTCAAGCACATACTTCTCATAAACAGGGCGCACTTGCTTTAAAACGGCATCGTCAATTTCAATTGGAGTTTTTTCAGATGTTTCAGTAGGCACGGGAGCATCCTTAGGCGCACAAGCAACAAGCATCGCAGTAGCCAAAAGCCCCGCAACTTTCAAAGAAGAAAAGTATTTCACAAGAACCTCCAAAAATTATAATCCATTGGGTTGATAAATGCTGTTATCATTCATCCTATCGTCAGAGAAAACCGGCTTAATTTCTATCACGCTATTGGAGAATGTTCCACGGCCAAAATTCCATTGCATAATATCATCGGCAATAGCCTTTTCAAATTCAGGATAATTGGTAGACGCGTGGATGATGTCGACTTTTTGCACGGAACCATCGGGATTGACCGTAGCGTGCAAGGTAATTTTCCCGGAGAAACGAGAATGCTTTTTCAAGAAGTTGTAGTAAATCGGATACAAGCGATTTTTCTTATTCGTTTCTACAACCTCAAAAATTTTCTTTCCATCACGAGGACCGCCAGGGCCACCATTCGGGAATCTCAAAGGCCAAACAAGACCAAATTTATCATATTTGCCGCTTTCGAATTTCCATTGCATGATATCATCAGTAATAGCCTTTTCAAACTCAGGACTACCGATATTCGATTCCAAAACTGCAACAGAATCTACCGCACCACTTCCAACAATTGAAAATTTTACAACCATCTTACTATTAAAAAACGTATGCGTTTTCACATACTCCAAATAAATCGGAGGCAACCGGCTCTGCTTATACTCTTTAATAGCAGCAATAACGTCCTTGGCAGAACGTTCATTTATAGAGCCAAAAACGCCCTCGTCAGAAAAGTAAACCGTTGTTTTAAAGCTGTGAGCTCCATAGCCCCCATTATCGTAATTTAGCAACAGCAAATTTTCCCGAAGCGAATCTTCGAAATCAGGATTATTTACGGTAGATTTAACGAAATCAAGACTATCCACGCTACCATCCTGAAGGAACGCAACATACACAACCATTTCGCCGACAATACTCGAACCATTTTGGCGGTATTTTTCATAAACCGGACGCACATATTTCAAGAGCTCTGCAACAACACCCCGTTCTTCGGACGGATCCAATCTTCCATTTTCACTGGCAACAACGGTTTCTACAGGCGCAGACGTTTCCGTAGACACGGAAGCGGCCTTTGGCGCGCAAGCCACAAGTATCGATACGACAAAAAGCCCAGCGGCTTTCAAAAAAGCGGACTGTTTCATAAGATTCTCCAACTCAGTCATTAACTATTCGTAGATAATATAAAAAAAGACTTTAAAGTTTCCGGGAACTTTTTAAATTTGGAATTGTATAAAAAAGGGTTAATATGTTTTTTGAACAAGCCATAGCACATAACCTCCCGAATTACACTAAGGAATCGGATTCCGCTTACGGCGAAACCCTTGCTCCGCTCGATTACAAGGACGAACTCAAGGTCAAGAACGAAGCCATCCGCGAATTTTGGGAAGTCAACCGCCTTGCACGCGGTCCGCAGCCGATTGTGGCAAGCCCCATGCCGCGCAATTACCGCACGACGTCCAAGCGCCAAGTCGAAATGAAGCCGGGCGACCTCCGCTTTAACGAATACGACAGCATCTTGGAGCCCGAAGAACACAACGCCATTTACCGTCTGCTGTTCGACAAGCTCATCACGCCGGCGTACAAGCCGCTCGCTTACGCGCTCAACTGGCTCATCATCCGCGGCACGTACAAGTACCGCATCGTGATTTTCAACGTGAAAAAGCTGGACGCAAGCATCGTACGCAAGCTCAAGCAGATTTCCGAAGTCTTGCAGCAGAGCCCGTACCACGTGACCGCAGCACATGCCTACGTGGACCCGACAGGCTCCAACTACTATCTCGAAGCAAAGCGCCCGACAGACACGCTCAACTTCAAGCAACTTTACGGCCCGCGCGAACTCTCGCTCGACCTCGGCCATTTCAGGCTCAAGTACCCGGTAACGGGATTCAGCCAGATTAACGAAAGCCAGATCCACAACCTCATCAAGTCCGCAAGCCGCTTGCTCGGTCTCGAAAAGGGTGACCATTTCTTGGATCTTTACTGCGGTTACGGCCTCTTCAGCTTTGCTCTCGGTGAAGCCGCCAAGTCCGTGCTCGGTGTGGAATGGGAAGGTCCGTCCATCGATTGCGCGAAAGCTTCTGCAAGATTCTTGAAGAAGAACTACAAGTTCATCGCAGGGAAGATTGACGAGACGTTTGTGCAAATGAGACTTCCGCGGCCGATCCCTGGCGAACCGGAACGCATTTTGTTGGACCCGCCGCGCAAGGGAACTGAACCGGGCGTCATCCGCGCTCTCGCTATGCGCAAGCCAGTGCGTGTGCTCCACATTTTCTGCGGCACCGATGAAATCCCAGCAGCTCTCGCCGAATGGGAACGCTACGGCTACCGCGTCAAGGAAGTGCTGCCGATGGACCTGTTCCCCGGCACGCCGCACCTCGAAACGCTCGTCGCACTTGAAAGAAAGTAATAGGCACCGCGCCTATTTCAATTTCTTCAGGAAAGCATCGAGCCTTACGCTGAACTGAGCTGCCCCTAGATAGCTCACATGATTCGGATTATTGGCCATCTCGTCTGAATAGTCGTGATGGCCATCTTTATATTCATCGAAAATTTCAATGCCCATATTTTTCACCGCATCAATAATCTTGTGAGCATCCTCCCAACTCGGGCCATACGGGTCAAACGCTTCCGTATCCTTGTAACCCGGGTTGCGCGGCGGAATCGCGGCAATCAGCTTGACTCCCTTTGAATCTGTAAACTTTTTCAGCGCCTTAATCTTTTCCAAGTTCTCTTGCAAGGACGGCGAATCGAACGGCAACAGCGAAAGATCCACATTCACAATCGGCACGCCCCATTCACCTACAGGCAAAAGGAATGTTCCCTCTAAATACTGTTGACCCAGCAGAACCTGCGGGAATTGCTGATCTTGACTTAGTGCCGCAATTTCATTTTTCGTAGCGTTTGACAAGTGATTTTCGTCATAGCGGATGCCCGGAGAATTTTCAAGAACCGGTCCAGTCATTTCATTGTAGGTCCTGTAAAGGAATCCCGGCGAAAGTTCAATCACAACGTACTTGAGTTTCGGTGCATACGGGATTGCATAATTACGAATCAGGTAATCAAACAGGTGGATATCAGACAAAGTTACACCCATGTTAATCGCCTTGTAAGACTTGATGGAATCTTCAATCACGGCGTTCAAAAGCATCGAGCTACCGAAAGTCGCAACTTCAATTTTGTCGCTCTGATTCCAGAACGACTGCAACCTCATGCCCAGTTCAACCACCGCAAACGGGTACGGGCTCGGCGCATTGTTGTCGTAATATGCACCGGCGCTATCCACATCCACGGTCGGCTTCGGGTGGTCTTCACCATCTTGCCAAACCCACAAGCACGGGTGCCAAAGTTCCTCGCCTTCCACAAGCGGAGTCACGTCACCATTGTCCAAGTTCACAAGCGCCAGCTGGCGATGCGCCCCATTGTAATCCGTAAGGCTTGCGACAATCAAATTGCTCGGTTCACCGTTCAACATACCTACCGCCCATTCGGTATGGTCAAACGTGTATTTCGCAGGAGACGCCACCGTGCGCACCAAATGCCCTGTGCTATCCGCCACGAGAATTCGTTCGTGAACGCCATAATTCACGCCCACAAAATCGCGTCCGCGCGTACCACCAAAATCAAGGAACAGCGTACGCTTCGTTCCGTCCTTCGTCAAAGACGCATTGCACGCCTGTTCGCCATTGTACCAAATCACATCGGTACCCGTAAGCACATCGGTCAAATGCGCACGCAACAACGTCGAAGAAGAAATTCCAAAACTATTATCCTTTTCGACCCCGCCATGGTAAGCGCCGTCAAAAAGCTTTTGCGGCGTTCCAAATTTTCCTTTTGCAAACTTGACTTGCCACGTGCTCTCCTTCATAAATTCTTCACTCTTGTTGTTCCTCGCCGAGTTCACGTACACAATCACGGTATCGCCATTCAGGTTCACGCGCCAACGTGGAATCGCCGCATTTTCCACCGGCAACTTCACCAGGTTGCTTCCCGATTCATTCAAGTCGCGGACATAGACTTCAGATTCCTTCAGCACGCCTTCCATCGACGTGCAGAAAGCCACATGCTTACCATCCGGAGAAATATCCGGGTGATAGACATCTATCTTATCTTCAATTTCAACAACCTTCGCCATTTTAGCAAAGTCCACATAAGCCAAATTTCCGCTGATGTCATTTCGGAACGCAAGCTTTGCATTATAAGAACTTGTAAGCTGTCGCAGTTCAGACGGCTGGATCAGCGGCGTAATCGGAGCAGACACGGTGCTTCCGTTATCCGTAAACCACGTTGCATCCGGGATTTCACCACTCACTAGGCGGAACCCGATGTAATCACCCTTTGTCGAGCTCAAGATAGGATAAGTATCTCCCCTGCTATACAAATACATCGCCGTCGGGGAACTCAAGTAGCTACCGCCCTTCACCACGCAAGAACCAATGGCATCGCCATCAATCGAGCCCACAAAATTGGATACTGTCGTATCCCTAAAAGTGGCATAGCGGTCGTTCACAAGTTCGAGCATGTTCCCTGCCATGTCGCAGATATTCCCTGCATTCTTGGAAGTACATACCTGATGCGCTGTCGAACCCGAGTTAGCCCCATTCCAGCTTTGTTCCGTTTTCCAGTTTTTCGATGCAACAAAAATCCATTCCGCTTCGGTCGGCAATCTAAAGCCTTTCTTCTGCGGATTGAACTTGTAGCCTTTCATCTTGACACAATGCTTTTCGGAATCAAATTCGGCACTCGTATAATCATATGCCGTATCAAGCCCATGTTTTTTGCTCAATGCATTTGCATACAAGACAGCATCGTAAAACGTCACGTTTGCAGCAGGCAAAGAATCCTGTTTGCAAGAGAGCTTCACACCCGTTTCTTTGCGCATCAAGTCGTTAAAGTCTTTACAGATAACTTCGTGACGGCCGATATAAAAATCATAGGTAAACTCGGCAGTCATTTTCGGGCGTTCCAACGTTTTAGCAGAAACGTCATCCGTCCCAAGCGTCGTCTTTTTGCCCTTAGCCTGCACATAGACAAAGCCGTCGACGTTCAGTTCGTCTTGCTCCGGCGCCACAGAATTATTGTCCCCTGAATGGCTATCGTCCGAACAGGATGTAGCAACCGCAATTGTCAAAAAAGACAACATTAAAATTCGAATAATTTTCTCCATACCCTCAATATACTATTTTTTACTTACATGGAAACACAAACCAACACGCCTGATAATAACCTTTGGACCCGCACGTTCATTACAGTCGCTGCGGCGAACTTTTTGCTGTTCTTTAGCTTTTACCAGCTATTGCCGATTCTGCCGTTGTACATCATCGACAAGTTCCAGACGGACAATGCGACCGCAGGGTTCATCATTTCTCTCTACACGATTGGCGCGCTCGCTTGCAGGCCGTTTGCCGGGTTTCTCGTCGATACGTTCAGCCGAAAGCCGCTATACTTTTGGACATTTTTCGCATTTACGCTCTGCTTTTTAGGCTATAAGACGGTCGGGCTATTGCCGATTCTAGCGGTCGTGCGTTTTGCACACGGGCTATTCTTTGGCATTTCGAGTACCGCAAGTAATACAGTGGCCATCGATGCACTGCCCGCAAGTCGCCGAGGCGAAGGCATCGGGTATTTCGGGATCAGCGTGAACTTGGCCTTCGCCACCGGTCCCATGACCGGAATGTTTCTTTACGAAGCATTCGGCGACGGGATCGTTTTTGCCATTTCTACAATCCTTTGCGTGATTGGACTTGTGCTCGTGCAGACGCTCAAGGTGAAGCCCCGTGAAAAGAAGGTCTGCGCTCCGCTTTCGCTTGACCGATTTTTCCTCACGCGCGCCGTTCCGCAATTTGCAAACTTCATCTTCGTCGGATTTGCTTACGGCCCGGTCACAAACTACATCGCCATTTACGCCAATGAACTTGGCATTGGCGGCACGGGCTGGTTCTATGCTCTCATCGCCACAGGCCTCATCTTGAACCGCATCATGACAGGCCGCCTGATTGACCGCGGTTACCTGATCCATCTGGTGGGTTCCGGCATGACGCTGATCGTCATCGCCTACTTTATCCTCGCCTTTAGCCACGGGCCCATTACGTTCTTCCTGTCTGCATTCCTTATCGGAACAAGCCTCGGACTTATCTTCCCCGGCTACCAGACCATGTGCGTGAATCTCGCCCGCCACGACCAACGCGGCACGGCAAACAGCACCTACCTTTCGGGATGGGACATCGGCATTGGAACAGGAATTCTCGTAGGCGGCGCCATGGCGAACCACTTCGGGATGCACCAGCAAGTGTTCTTCGTCTGCGGCGTAGCACTCGCCATTGCCGACGTCATGTTCCTCGCCTACACATCAAGGCATTATTTGAAGAATAAATTAGAAGGGTAAGACTACGCCAAGCGTTTGTCTTCGTACATTCTCTTGTCGGCGTTGATCATGCTTTCCTTGAAGCTTTCGGGATTTCCATCCCAGCGGGCAAAGCCCATACTCGCCTCAATCTTATAGGAGCGCGCGCCCTTCGAGACTTCTTCTTGCAAGCAATTGCGGACTTCCTTAACCACATCGTCCGGGACTTCCGTCTGCGCAATCATCAAGAACTCGTCGCCACCATAACGGCAAAGGAACATCGAAGATCCCAAGCGTTCACAAGCCTTCTTAAGTGCCTGCGAAACAACAATAAGTGCACGGTCCCCTTCGGCATGGCCGTATGTATCGTTAATTTGCTTAAAGTGGTCCACGTCCACCATAATTACAAAAGATTCCTTTCCCTCTCGTGGCTGGTGCAAATAGTCATGCAAACGGTTTCGATTATTGAGCATCGTCAATGAATCCGTTGAAATCAGCTGGTTTTGCATATGCAAATAGGCGAATAAAATAATTGCGGTACACCAGAAGCAGAAAATCGGAGTCGTCAATGCAAAGAGAATCTGTGCACCGCCCGCCACAAACACACCCGGCGTATAGCTAGCCACAATCAGATACGTTCCAAGATTAGCCCTATTCAGCATGGTTCGCGTACGGAGCAAACCACGGACAGTCCCCGCCATCCAATAAATTAACGGCAAGAATGATAAGATGAAATAATAAAAGCCAATGGGTTCTAGCCGGTCATCAAGCCAAAAGTCGGGAGCAATCCAAAATGAAATGAGCAACGCCACAATCTGCACGATAATCGGGATACGCCATTTATTCTGTAACCGATCAATCTGCTTGCGAGTCATTTCCGGACGCGTACTGATTTCGGCAAACATAAAACAGTTGTACGCGACAACCGGCAAAATGATGGCATTGAAATAATTCACCGCCAAGACAGTAAACGTATTTTTCGGGATAGTAGCATCGTTCACAAGCGCCCAAACAGAGTCACTTATGAAATAGACAATATGCCAAAGTACCAGAGTCTGAAAAAGTTCATACTTGACCTGCGGAGTCGGGAGTCTCTTGATACTGTACAAAAGCAGCAGCAGTATCACGATGCATCCCGCATTGACTTCGACATAAAATCCAAAAACGCTCATAGTTACCAAAATACTCTATTTCTATTACATTAGGACAAAAATCCCTGTTTATTCTCAAAAACATAATTTCCACCACAAAGCGTGTCCGAAAGGCACAAACGTTGCATATATAATATAGGTACATAAATTTCCAATCAAAAACGCCATTTTCGCTCATTTTTGCAAATTTCCGTTTTATAGAAACATTGCTTTTCCGTAAAATTCAATTTATATTTAGGAGTGATGAAAGCAATTATCGAATACTCCGACTTCCGACAGTACATGCGCGACTTTTACGAAGAGCGCAAGCTCCGCCATGTTTTCTCGTGGCGTGAATTTTCCAAAGCCGCAGGCTTTACCTCATCTTCATACATGAAGGTCGTCTGCGACGGGAAAAGCAATTTAAGCCGTATCGGTGTCGAACGCACCGGGCAGGCCATGGGGCTTGTCGGATTCGAGATGGACTACTTCAGGGCAATGGTCAACTTCGGCCAGGAAACGGACGAAGTGAAAAAGAAGGCTGCCTACGAAGAAATGCTCGAAATCGCAAGAGTCCACAAAGTCAGAGTTGTCGAAGGCGACCTGTTTGAATTTTACGAAAGCTGGCGAAACCCAGTCTTACGAGAACTCGCCCCGCTTATGCCAGGCGCCACTCCGGGTGAACTCGCCAAGATGTGCTACACGGACGTTTCCGCCGCAGACATCAAGCAGTCCCTTGATTTTTTGGTCAAGGCAGGGTTCCTCAAAAAAGAGGGAGAAAACACATACTCCCAGACAGAAACGTCCATCAAGGGTTCCCCCGAAGCAACCAAGCTTGCCATCCGCGATATGCACCGCGAAATGGCCAAAATCGCAGCCAATTCGCTCGACCTCGCCCGCACTGAGCGCAACTTCTCCGGCATCACCATGGGCATTTCCAAGGACTCTTACGAACAAATCGTCAAGGAGCTCGATGAATGCCGCCGCAAAATCGTGAGCATTGCCGCAGGCGACAAAAACATCGATCAAGTTTATAGATTAAATTTACAGTTATTCCCTCTCACCAAAAAGGCTAAGGAGAACGGCAATGACTAAGTTGTTCAATAAATTCTTGACTATAAGCGTCGCGGCTTTCTCCGCACTTAGCCTCTCGGCCTGTTCGGACAAAATAGCAGGAACCGCCGAAGAGCCAAACCAGATTGCCCAAGGAACAGAGTCCAGTAGTTCTGCAGAATCAAGCAATTCATCAGAAAACCCGAACGGCCTTCCAGATCTTTCGAGTAATTCATCAGTTCCGTCACCAACCACAAATATTTCATCGTCGTCTGAATCGGAACGAGACGGTTTTGACCCCATCACAATAAACCCGACGCCCTCGTCTTCAAGCAAATCTACCTCAGGGAATGGCGGTTTCCCAAGCTTTGGCAACCCCGATTGTCATTGTCCAAGCGACTCAAAATGCTATTGCGGTTCAGATGGTGCACCCGCATACACACTTGACGACTATCTCAAAAATTACAACATCACCGATGTCTCTTACGACGAGAACGTCCTTGCCTTTAACAAGACTTACGATGGTCAGCTCGAAGACGTCTACAACTCTGCGAAAGTAAATACATCACAGCTGAGATCCATCGGCCTGCACAAGATTACCAGAGAAAATCTCGGTGGATTAGGCGCACTGTTCTTAAGAGCGTCCGTGAACATGGGCGGAATGCTCTACGAAAAAGACGGAGTCGTTTCAAGAACGCAAGGCGGTTGCCAACTTTACGTGCTGAACGTCTATGACACATCGCCCGTCATCCACGTGCTTACCGAGATTTCAAAAGATACCATCAAAATCACAGACGTCCATGACAACTGTGCCTACGAAGCACGCCCGTTTGACATGCACGTCGGGTTCCTGTTCGAATACTGCGGCGAACTTTCTGAAAGTCCCAAAATCGACATAACATTCAAGCTCAACGAATCCATGAAGTGCGGTACAGTCGACTACGACGAGTACATCAATAAAAAGCTCAAATAGAAAAAACTCATTTGCAGCGGTTTTGCGACCGCTTTTGCATAGCATTGGGATACGACGATATTTGTCGCATCCCAAATCTATATTGTAGCCATAAAAAAAATACGTTCAAAAAAACACCTCGTTTCATTTTACAGATTCGATAGACAAAACGATATATAATTGCGGTTTTAGGTGTTTGCTATGAGAAAATTTGCCGTTTAAAGGAGGTTTTATGAGAGAAAATTACTTCGGTCGCGTTTTAAATTCCCTGAATACAGAGTGCACCCGCAAAAACTTTGAGCTCGATTTCGTAACGCTCAAGAGCTATGAATACTGGATTCGCATGATGCGGATTTGCAAGAGCTACCCCGATGCCGACGACTGCATCGCCATTATCTCCAAAGAACGCGCCTCCCGCGTGCTGAAAGACCTCTCGGAACATTTCGAAAAGCTCAACGCCGAAGAAGACAGCCTCCCGATTAACGCCAAGAAGCGCTTCATCAAGGAATCGAACGGCAATTATGCCGGCAAGAGACTCCGCTGCAACGAAGAGAGCGAAGAAATGAGCGTTGCCTACCAGCGCCGCCAAATGGCTGTCGTACGATTCAACGACGTCATTGACCGTTCCTGCTCCGTCCGCGAAATCACGGATTTCGTGCGCAATTACCTGTGCGGCGAAGGCATTTTCGACCAGCAATCGCAAAAGGTTTTCTACGATAGCATTGTCCGTGAACTGCTCGGTTTTCTGGAAGAGAACAAAGACGTGCACGACGCGTATTACAAGCGCCTTGAAATCGTGCAGAAGTCGTTCAACCTGACCGACGACGAAATGGAAATCATGATGTTCTCGTGGATTTTCTTCAACAAGGAACAATGCAGTTCGCTTTTGGAGATGATCGGTTCCCGCAGGTTCAGGGGAGCTGTGCTTCCGGACATTTTCCCGCAGCTTTATCCGGACGTCGATTTCGAAAACGCCGTTTCAAACAAGGGGACGCTCAAGCAGATGGGCATCCTTGATGAAGACCTTGACATTTCCAAGCGCATCGGCATGTTCCTGGACGGTCATTCCGGCAACGATTTGGACAGCCTCTATTTTAGAGTCTATGAAGGCGATGCTGTTCCGTTCAAGAAACTCTGCAACAATAACCCGAAAGTGGAATTGGCTTTCAACATGATCAAGCACGCCAAAGTCGGCGAAGGCTTGAACCTTTTCTTCTACGGTGTCGAAGGTACCGGCAAAACCGAACTTGCCAAAGCGATTGCGAAAAAGCTCAACCGCCCGCTCGTGCTCACAAACATCAGCATTGTCGGCGAACACCGCGAAAGCAAGGAAAACTCAGTCGTTCGCAGCCGCATGGGGAGCATCCTTTATGCAGCCACAAAGTTCCAGAAAAAGAAGGCGATTCTCCTCGTGGATGAATCTGACGTCATTCTCAACTGTTGCGAAAAAGGTAGTCTCAACTTTTTCCTCGAACAGATCAAGGTTCCCGTCATCTGGATTT
>JAEEGG010016900.1_pt1 | contig 15082 bp, 11 predicted proteins | sample 9134161 | NCBI WGS metagenome assembly JAEEGG01 (sample SAMN16246543, study PRJNA631951) | gut metagenome | biome: gut microbiome; feature: rumen; material: CR-attached | host: Bos | place: Iran: Karaj | collected 2018-10
ATCTGCTCAACCTTGAAGCAGAAATCAAGCGATGTCAGGAAGAAGAACGAAAGAGGCGACTGACCAATACAGAAGAGTACACTATGCTTGTATTCTCACTTGCTGGTACTCCTGTAGAAGATGTAGAAAAAGTATGCGACGTTGTCAAACTGTTTATTGAAACTGGCCAGGTATCTGCCAACAAGGATTTGGGCATTCCATTGAATAAGAAACTACGCAATGCTGAGTTGAAACAGTTCGTCACTAATATAATAAGGTATAACAAGAAAGATAACCTTGATGGTGACTCTTTCCTCCAAACAGCTTTCGGCGAGTGGTTCAGTGGAAAGAAGGAGAATATTGCCAAGAACTACTCTGTGCTGCCCAAAGACTCGTTGGTGTCAAAGGATGGCGTGGAAGCAGATATAGAGCGTTTGCGTAGATGTTGGCAAATAACATGAATATTTTTTTAAAAAAAGAGAGCAATAACAATAAACATAATATTCCTTCCCCCAAAATGTCGTGTGCGGTGTAACATTATGGTGGAGCATAATAAAATACCTGATTATGATTGATTTTAAACAAAAACTGAAGGAAAACAAGGTTGAAAAACCTCTTTCTCCGATAGAGATATATAATAAACTTGATAGAAGTGCTGCTGCGTCAGGTCCTTTACGAAAAATTCAGGAGGATGTACTCTCTGAGTGGTACACAACTCGCTTTGACGATAGAGATATTATTGTCAAACTTCACACAGGTCAAGGCAAAACTTTAATTGGTTTGTTGATGCTCCAAGCAAAACTCAATGCTGGTAAGGGACCTTGTTTGTATGTATGTCCTAATATTCAGCTCGCACAACAGGTGGCACTTGATGCAACAAAGTTTGGAATTAACTATTGTTTCTTAGGTCAAGGTGATACTAATATTCCAACAGATTTCATAGATGGGAAAAACATTTTGATCACATATGTACAAAAGGTTTTTAATGGTCGTTCTGTATTCGGCTTAGATGCGAATGGAGAAAATGTTGGTGCATTTCTTTTGGATGATTCACATGCATGTATTGATGCTATTAAGAATGCTTTCTCCATGAAAATTGACCGACAGTCACCTTTATTTCAGACATTTCTTGAAATGTTTAAGGGATCTCTGACAGAACAAGGTGAAGGGGATTTTTATAAGATTTTAGGAACAGAGTCGTGTCCTTCTATTATGGCCGTACCATATTGGGATTGGATAAGAAAGAAAGGAGAAGTCGTACAGAAACTTATTGATAACGAAGAATTGGATCTTAACATCAAATTTACACTTCCGATCATTCAGAACATTCTTGAATACTGTACTATGTATGTCACAGGCAACAGAATTGAGATTACACCAGACTATGCACCAATCGAAAGATTCACGTCTTTTTACAATGCTAAGACGAGAATCTTGATGTCTGCAACCACTCAAGATGACTCATTTTTTATTAGAGGGTTTGATTTCTCTAGGGACGCCGTCCAAAATCCATTGACTTGTTCAAAACTAGAGTGGGCGGGTGAAAAGATGATATTGTTCCCTACCATTATCTCAGAAGAGTTGAATGCTTATTCAATTAGAGAAAGAATGAAAAGGCATGTAGATAACAGAAAGTTTGGCATAGTATCCTTAGTCCCATCTTTTAGAGTCGCTTTTGATTTGTATCGCGATGCTATCATTCCCAAGTCGGACCAAATGAATGATGTATTGCAGTATCTCGCTTGCGGCAAATGCCCTGATATGGTCGTGTTTGCCAATAGATATGATGGTATAGACCTTGCTGATAATAAGTGTAGGGTGCTGATACTTGATTCTCTTCCTATGTTTGATTGTCTTTCTGATAGATATGATGGTAAGTGCCGACAAGGCAATAAACTCACTGAAATCAAAATCGCACAGAAAATTGAACAAGGATTAGGACGTAGTGTCAGAAGCAAAACAGATTATAGTGTTATTATAATTCTTGGTGAAGACCTTGTACGTTTTATGAAGACAAGTAGGACACAGAAGTATTTCTCTGCACAAACTAAAGCACAGATTTGTATTGGTGAGGATGTTACCAATATGATACGAGAAGAGGCGGCTATTACTGATTCAAGGAAAGTCTTTATTGAAACTATCAAACAATGCATAAATAGAGATGAGGGTTGGAAAGCATTCTACCAAGAAACAATGAACAATACCATTGACAATGCACCTGAGGAAGAGAAGGAATCCATTATAGAACACATTATGGTGGAAAACGAAATAGATAAAGCTCTCAAATCACATAATATTCTTCGAGCAACACGACTAATAAAGAAATTAATAGATGGAGCAACAAATTGTAAAGACAAAGGTTGGTACCAACAGTTGCAAGCAAAATATACGTTCTTAGAAAGTGAAATAGATGCTGAGCAGATACAGTATAATGCCCATTACAATAATCCGCATTTGTTAAAACCAGAAAAGTTCCCATATAAGAAATTGGGAACGATCAACACCTCTCGCATACAATTGATAAAGAACGAACTTAAACAGTTTGCTACTTATTTGGAATTAAAACTTTTTGTAGATGAATTGTGTTCTAATTTGGTATTTGCCATTGATTCAGAGGTGTTCGAAGAGGCTATTAAGAAATTGGGGGTATATTTTGGCTTTGAAAGTCAGCGTCCAGACTTGGAATATAAGACAGGCCCTGATAATCTCTGGCATTTCGGTAATGGAACGTTCTTCTTGATTGAGTGCAAAAATGACGTAGCCATAGATAGGAAAGAAATTTCCAAAACAGAGGTCGGTCAAATGAGCAACCATATCAATTGGTTTGAAGATCATTATCCTGAAGTTAAATCATGTACCAATATATGGGTTCATCCTGCAAACACGATTTCTCCACTTGCAAATCTTGGAAAAAAAGCTTATACTATTACTCCAGGGAAACTCGATAATCTCCGTAAGGCAATATTAAAATATACAAGTGAGTTCCAAGGTGTAGATTTAGCTGCTTTAAGTGATGAATTCATACAGAAATTAATCAAACAATATAAGTTTGAGGAACTGTCTTTCATAAATACCTATTTGGAAGAATGTAAATAATAAGATACTATGGTTTTCATTGTTAAAGGTACAGCCCCCCAATTATCTATGTTCGCATTTTTTACAATAAATTCTTGTATGAATGCAGAAATATCCGTACCTTTGTACCAACAAAAGATAAGAATAAACAGATAAGGATAAGGACGAATTAGAAGAGCATCACACGGATGCTTATCGATAGTTATTGAGGGACAACATCCAAGATGCTTATGGTGTTCCATATTTGTACCAAGACTTTCGTAAATCGCTGATTATCAGCACATGTTAGATTTGAGGAGGTCAAATGAGACGCATAAGTAAAGACATAACAAAACACTATCAAATGGCGTGTAGCTCAATGAGTTACACGCCATTTGCTTTTTATGGGCTCATGTTTTCTATGTGCTTATTCTGCCTTTTTTTACGGCTTTAAAGAAATGGGAAGAGAGTACTTCCACAGGCTCAGCAGATTGCACCCTGACTATGAATTCAATACCACTGATAAGCAGTACAACAACTGCCTAAACAGTAAAGGAAGTGGAGTGGTGTTCTATAAATTAAAGTGTTAATAATTAATGATTTATTTGCTCGATTCAAGGAAAAGTCGTACCTTTGTGGTATAAATCAGACGAAAAGATGGATAAACTGACAATATACCGCAAGCCGATGGGCGAAAACCTGTTTGAGGAGGAGTTCACAGTCGAAGCTCTCTCGCAAATGGGCAATCCCCTGGAGCGACTTTCCTCACTGGTGGACTTCGAGATGTTCCGCCCAGTTCTTGAAGAGGTGCTGCTGACCAAGGAGTGCAAGACTCCTGCTGGCCGCAAGCCGATAGATGTTGTGCTCATGTTCAAAGTCATTGATGATTGGGCTACAGACACCGACTACAAGGTCTTTACAGGAACAGGTACCATTACCATCACAGGAACTCCGACCTTTGAGCCCACAGTGCCTATGGAAGGCTATCTCTGGGACTACAGCGCACTGGCTTCCGATGGTATCCTCCGAGTGGTGGCAGATCCGACAGGCATTGAAGAGATTACGGAAGAAGAGTTGAGGAACATGGATGTTTATGACCTTAACGGCAGGAAACAGTCTGCTGTAAATTTCAAGAAAGGAATTTATATCATCAACGGTAAAAAGTATCTCGTAAAATAAAAGCATCATGATGAGACCGATAAAGACTGTATTCGTTGCCATGCTGGCATTGGTCCTGGCATTGGACGCCGGAGCTGTGGAGCGCAAGAAACTCAATTTCAACGCTGATTGGCTGTTGTGTGTAGGCGATGAGCCAGAAGCCACCAAGTCCACTTTCAACGACAACCAATGGAAACGGGTGACGCTACCATACGCCTTTAACGGTGACGAGGCTTTCCGCAAGGACATCGTCGATCTGACCGACACCATCTGTTGGTATCGCAAGCACTTCAAATTGCCCAAGGAAGACTTGCAAGGCAAAGTGTTCATTGAGTTTGAAGGTGTGCGCCAAGGGGCAGACTTCTACCTGAACGGCCATCACTTAGGCTTCAGCGAGAATGGTGTGATGGCCTGTGGCTTCGACTTGACACCATACATCAAGGAGGGTGAGAATGTGCTGGCTGTGCGTTGCGACAACAGTTGGACGTACCGCTCCCGCGAGTATGACAGCCGCTACCAGTGGAACGACCGCAATTTCAATGCCAACTACGGAGGCATCCCCAAGAATGTCTATTTGCACATCACTGACAAACTCTACCAGACGTTGCCGCTTTACTCGAATCTCGGCACAACAGGTACCTACGTCTATGCCACAGACTTTGGTTATTCATGGCCTCGTCATTTGAACAAGCGTGTGGCGACAATCCATGCTGAGAGCCAAGTGAAGAACGATGACAGCAAGCCTCGCACCTTCCGCATGACGATGTGCTTGCGCGACCGTGAAGGCAAAATGCAATTCTATACTGAGTCAGAAGTCGTCACCCTGCAACCTGGCGAGGCCACCACTCTGCATGCCGCCAACACGACTACAGGCGATTTGCACCTGTGGTCATGGGGGTATGGCTACCTCTACACTGTCGAGACTTCATTGGAGGAGAATGATGAGTCTTTTGACCAAGTGATAACTCGCACAGGTTTTCGCAAAACAGAGTTCAAGGATGGCAAGATATGGCTCAACGACCGTGTGCTGATGGTGCATGGCTATGCCCAGCGCACTTCCAATGAATGGCCTGGAGTGGGCCTCTCCGTTCCCGCCTGGCTCAGCGACTACTCCAATGGTTTGATGGTGGAGTCGGGTGCCAACATGGTGCGGTGGATGCACGTCACCCCCTGGAAACAGGACATCGAGTCGTGCGACCGCGTTGGACTGCCTCAAGCCATGCCTGCAGGTGACGCGGAAAAAGATGTGGATGGTGCACGTTGGGAGCAACGAAAGGCCCTGATGCGCGATGCCATCATCTACAACCGCAACAACCCATCCATCCTCTTCTATGAGAGTGGAAACGAGAGTGTCAGCCGTGATCATATCATGGAAATGAAGGCCATCCGCGACCAGTATGACCCTCACGGAGGACGCGCTGTCGGCAGTCGCGAGATGCTCGACATCGACGAGTCGGAGTATGGTGGTGAGATGCTCTATATCAATAAGTCGAAGAAGCATCCTATGTGGGCGATGGAATACTGTCGTGACGAGGGGTTGCGCAAGTACTGGGACGAGCAGAGTTATCCCTACCACAAGGAGGGCGACGGTCCTCTCTATCGCAATCAGCCAGCACGGGAGTACAATCACAATATGGACCAGTTTGCCGTTGAGATGGTTCGTCGCTGGTATGACTACTGGCGTGAGCGTCCAGGTACAGGCACACGCGTTTCATCGGGTGGTGTGAAGATTGTGTTCTCCGATACCAATACCCACCACCGAGGTGAGTCGAACTACCGCACAAGTGGCGTCACCGATGCTATGCGTATTCCAAAAGATGCTTTCTTCGTGCATCAGGTGATGTGGAACGGCTGGGTGGAGCCAGAGACTCCAAAAACCTATATCATCGGTCATTGGAACTATGATGCGTCTGTTGTCAAACCTGTGTATGTGGTTTCCACTGCCGATTCCGTGGAACTGTTCCTGAATGGACGTTCGTTGGGCAAGGGCAAACAGCGTTACCGTTACCTTTTCACATTCGAGAATGTTCCTTTTGAACCTGGGACCCTTGAAGCCGTTGCTTCCGATGGCAGTCGTTACAAACTTGAAACAGCAGGTGAACCCTATCAATTGAAACTCACGGCAATGGAGAACCCCGAGGGCACGAAGGCCGATGGCGCTGATATGGTGCTGTTTCAGGTGGAGGTGTTGGATAAGCAGGGCAGGCGTTGCCCACTCGATGACCGGATGGTCAATTTCGAGTTGAAGGGCGAGGCGCAGTGGGTTGGCGGTATTGCCGTGCGCAACAACCAGTCGCTCCAGCGGCCCGACGACAATCGTCCGGAAGGGCTCCTCGATGCGGCTGCCACGAAGAACATCTCTGACAACTATGTGGGTGCGACATCTCTTCCTGTGGAATGTGGTGTGAACCGTGTCTTGGTCCGCACAACCACCAAGGCTGGAGTCATTCGTCTTACAGCCCAAGCCGAAGGACTGACGAAGGCTGAGATAAAAGTGAAAACGAAAAGAGTGAAAAGTGATGATCTCCTTCTACAACTCTCGCTGAAGGGTAGTTTGGTACGTGGGGAAACTCCTCTTACCCCTTCCTATACAGAACTGGCAAGCGGGGTGAAAATAGTTTCAGCCAAGGCTGGTTATGACTCAGACCATGCTTCCCGCAGTTTCGATGACAACGAACTCTCGGAATGGAAGAACGACGGTCGTCTTTCCACGGCTTGGATTACCTACAAACTGGAGCGTGAGGCTGTCGTCGATGACATCTGCATGAAACTCACAGGATGGCGATTGCGCAGTTATCCCCTTGAGATTTATGCCGGCCAGACACTCATTTGGAGTGGAGAAACAGAGCGCAGCCTTGGTTATGTCCATCTGAAACCCATCCAACGAATAACAACCGACGAAATCACTGTCCGTTTGAAGAGTGCAGGTAAAGATGAAGATGCCTTTGGCGGTATTGTGGAAGTCACTGAACCCACAGCAGGAGAACTCGACCTCTTCAAGGCTAAACAGGGCGGCGATACCAAAAACGAGCTCCGCATCGTAGAGATAGAATTCTTAGAAACACTATAGAAATATTAAGGGGTATTCATCGGAAATACCAAAAGCGCTTTTTTGCGGTTGTCAAAACTACAGAGGGGGTAATACTGGCGGATACCATCAAATAACCTTAAAATGTCGGAGGGCATTCATGATGCCGTCCTCATCAACCGAACTGGTGACGAAGTCGGCCTGGTGTTTCAACTCGTCTATGGCATTGCCCATAGCAATGCCAACACCAACCTGAAGAATCATCGTAGTATCGTTGCCTCCATCGCCAACGAGAAAGAGACAATGAACAAGGCAGCAGAAGAAGAATGAAAATGACTCGTATAACAATCATTGGTCAGACAACGATGATGGGTCTGATCATGAGGAGAACGATTGAAATTACTCCAAAGCACTAATGATGAGGGAGGCGGTCACCGACTACTGTCTTGCCCTGAAAAACGTTGAATAAAAAACAACGTTTTATAATGAAAAAGAAAGAAGATTTAGAGTTGCATGAACTGGCACTTAGCCACCTGGTGGCAAGAAAGCACAAAAGCCTGGATGAAAAACGTATGATTGTAAGGGCTTATTTGCAAAATCATGTGCCAATTACTCAATTAAGTAAGGAATTTGGCATCCGTAGGGAAAGTATTTACCACTGGATTCGTACCTTTGCAGACGGGAAGGTTCCTGAGAAGAGAACTCATGCCGCTCCCGATGTCAAACAAAAACCGTCAATTATGCCTAAAAGAAGTCAGAAGCCAATGGAGGCGGAGGCCGAGGAACTGGCCCGTCTCAGGGAAGAGAACAAGCGTCTCGCGGAAGCGTTGAGGATGTCCGAATGGATGAACCACGCCAAGGACGTGATGATCGATGAGGCCGAAAAGATGTTCAACATTCCGATCAGAAAAAAAGCTGGCGCCAAACAGTGAAGAAGCTTGCCGCAGAGAGGGTCAAGGGCCAGACCATGGGCCTTCTCTGCCGGCTGTTTGGCAAGAGCTGGCAGGCATACTATCAGTACAGGGACACGTTAAGCAGGCAGCGGCTGAGGGAAGAGATGGTGGTCCAGTTCGTCAAGGACATACGCCGGCTTGACCCCGGCATTGGCGGCGAGAAGCTTCACCTCATGTACCGCGAGCGTTTTGGCGCCAACTACGAGTACATGGTGGGGCGTGACAAGATGGAGGCCATTATAGCCCGCAACGGTCTGAACGTGAGGACCCCGAGGCGTCGCCCCCGCACGACAGACTCCACTCACGGGCTCCCCACGTATCCGAATCTGGTGAAGGACATCATGCCGGTGCGCAAGAACCAGATCTGGGTGACAGACATCACCTACATCCCCATCTGGCACCATGACGGCGGCTACACCTTCTGCTACCTCTCAATGATAACGGACTGCTACACCAAGGAGATAATCAGCTGGTATGTTGGCGAGACGATGGAGGCATGGTGCAGCGTGGAGTGCCTCATGAAGGCTCTCGGGGGGCTTGCTCCCGACGAGGCCGCCAACCTCATCCATCACTCTGACAGGGGCGTTCAGTATGTCAGTGCCGCATACACGTCACTGCTTCTTGAGGCAGGCATCAGGATAAGCATGACGGAGAGCGGCGACCCCAAGGACAACGCTGTGGCCGAGCGACAGAACAACACCGTCAAGAACGAGCTGCTCAAGGACGTCAGGTTTCACTCCGCTGGAGAACTCAGGAGGACCTTGGATAAAGCCATAGCCTTCTACAACAACGAGCGTCCGCACATGTCGCTGAACAACATGACACCGCGTCAGGCAGCCTCCTGTGTGGGTAAAATACAGAAGAAATGGACAAGCTACAGAGAAAAGCACCTTGAAAATTTGGAAATACAGGAAGGAGCATGTACCTTTGCACCACAAAACCTGGAATTGATTGAACGGCTTTCCGCGGAGCCCGTTCAACAAAAACAAGGGTTTAGAGAGAATTGTTCAAGTCCCGCCAGGGTTAAGCAATAAGACATTCAACCAATGGCAGGGATAAGGTAAAATCCATTCAACTTTTTTTAGGGAAGCACATACCTCCCTCAATGTGTGAATTTGTGAATTGTGAATATGTGAATTCTTAGATATGCTTGCAAGAATGTTTTCTACGATGTTTCCTGCGATGTTTTCTACGACATCACCGCCAACATTACCGCCAACATTACCGCCATTTTACCGCCAACATTACCGCCATACAATAGAGAAGAAGCGAAAAACATATAATTTACGATTTAAGTACGAAATTTGCGAGAAAACTACAAAAATCACACTTAAAAATGGGTTGAATATCGATTTGGGGATTATTATCCTTATCTAATCAAAGGGATTTAATGGGGAATGGCCTGGATAATAAAAGTGGCAATATTGGCAGAAATTTAATGCGACCAAGACAAGCCTCACGACTAAAAGTTGCCAGTATTGGCATATTTTAGTCATGACAGGGGGCATTTCTGCATTCCATAATCAATCCAAATCAAGAAAATGTAACAAGAATGTGATTTTTAAGTGTTTTCTTTTGGTTATTTACGTAAAAAAAGAGGATGTGCCATTTTGACACACCCTCTTTTTTGCCATGAGGTCAAGTTGTTGTCAACTTGGATGACCTTGGATGGATTAGTATGTGAGCACAGGCTCCAGCTCCTTTGCCTGTGCAATCATCTTCTCCAATTCTGAAACGCTGGGAACGCGGTTGCAGAGATTCTTTTCTTCGTTCACCTCAACGAGTTTTGGTTGGAGGTTGGCTGCTACGCGGTGACGGAATTCCTTGACTGTGTCAACACCGGCAGCTTCGAGCAGTTCAGCAAACTGGCTGGCGATACCGTTAATACGGAAGAGGTCTGCATGGTTTGCCCATTTGAGGATGAGCTTAGGACTAATACCTGTCTCTTCAGCCAATGCCTTGCGGCCAGCGGGGCTTGCACACTTTTCCAGATACTCTTCGGTGGTCTTGAGACCAGCGGCTTGCAGCTTTTCTGCGTAAACGGGACCAATTCCCTCTACATCAATGATTTTGTAGGCCATAGTAGTAAAAGTTTGAAAGTTGATAAATAAAAGATTGAAGTTGTTTGGAATCTTTTGGGTGCAAAGGTACGAAAATAATTGAGAATTGATAATTGAGAATTGATATTTTTTTTTGTTTAGCGTTTTTGGGGGGCTCACTAGTATATTCTTGTGTTTTTGTTTAAGACAGACACGGGTGTTTACTGGTGAGCCAAAAATTTGGAAGAATTTTCAAAATATTTTCATCTTTTCGGCTTTTGCAACCTGTACTTTGCAACGTTGCATTTTTGTCATTTTCGCTTCGGCTAAGCAGAATGGGGTGTCACCAAATATTGAAAAGTGAAAAAAAGTGGGGAAATATTGGAAGTGCCGAAAAAAAAATGTACATTTGCCGCGTAAATCTTTTAATGAACACAACCTAAAACAATGAAAAAGAGTCTCATGACGCTCGCAGCCGTCCTTTGCTGCTGGGTGACACTGTACGCCCAACAATTGACAGAGCAGGAGACGAAGGAACGCGCCCTGCAGTACATGAACAGCGGAAAAGCGTTTGCCAAAGCACACCGCAGGGCTGCGCCAGCCCATGGGGGCAGCATGAGGCTGGAGACTGCACCTGTGGATGCTGACAGGATTTACGCCTTCAACATGGAGGGGGGCGGATATGTCATCGCCTCGGCAGACAGCCGCACCCTGCCCGTGCTGGGCTATAGCACGACGGGCAGCATCGACTGGAACCACATGCCCGACAACATGCGCTCATGGCTGAAGCACTACGACGATGCCATCGCGACGCTCGGCAGCAGCAGGGATTTCAAGGATGGCGATGCCATCGCCACGATGAGCGCCAACAGGGTGGAGCGCACAGCTATTGAGCCGCTCATCAAGACCCACTGGGATCAAGGCGAGCCTTACTGGAACGATACTCCGAAATACAAAGGTGCCAATCCTGACTATCAGAATCAGCAGTGCTTAACGGGCTGTATGGCTACCGCCATGGCACAGGTGATGAACTACTGGCAGTGGCCCAAGACGGTGCCCGACGGACTGCCGTCATACGACTACAACGAGCCCTACAATGGCATCACCAGGACGTGGCACATCGGTGCCCTCCCGCCGATGTGGTTCGACTGGGACAACATGGCTGACAACTATAGCAACTACGACCCTGAAACTGGGAAATCTATCCGGCTGGAGACCACCGAGGCTCAGGACAGGGCGGTGTCAAGGCTGATGCGCTACTGCGGACAGTCCACCAAGATGAGGTACGGAACAGATCAGCAAGGCTCAAGTTCATACACCTCTTACACAATAAAAGGCCTCGTCAACGACTTCGATTACAAGGCCGCACAACTCGTCAATAGACGTCCCTTTGGCATTGACGAATGGGAGGGCATCATCTACGGCGAGTTGGCAGCGGGGCGTCCGATGATATATGCCGGCTATAGCGACAAAAGCGGCCATGCCTTCGTGTGCGACGGCTATGATGCTGGCGGCATGTTCCACATCAACTGGGGATGGGGTGGTCAAGATGACGGCTATTTCTCGCTCTCGGTGCTCAATCCCTACAACAACACCAGCGCGGGCAGCGGCAGCAGCGGCATCGGATTCAGCATCAATGAGGAAGCCATCATCTACACCGACCCGCACATAGACCCGCAGCCTCGTCTTTACGATGATTCTGACGACAAATTCTACCAGTCTTTTGCGCTCCAGATCGGGGATGACAACGTCGTGACCCTGTACTATATTTTATATGAAGAAGACAACGTGGTGGCAGATCACGCCTTGGGTACCATCGACGACGACGGCAAACTGCACCCCCTGTTCATGGGCGACCCGAACGACAGCATCGTTTTCTTTTTCACCGAGAACCTCTTCTATATAAAAATCGACTCCACGGCATTCACCCTAGGGCAGACCGTGACGCTCTATCCCATGGTGCGTTACCGCCAACAGGGTGAGGAGTGGCAGGTGGTGCCGCCCTTGGAGCAAAACCTGACCGTGGGCCGCGATGACGACGGTCTGTTCTTTATCCGACCGAACATAGCGCTAACGCCCTTCAACATGGAACTGACAGACATCGCCATCACCAAGGGCATAGGCCGATTGGGTGAGCGCAGCGACGTCACCGTCCGAATCCGCAACAACGACGCATTGGACTACTGCAAGTCACTTTATCTCACCCCCACCTACCTCGGCCACATCAAGCCCGAGGAGATGGACTCCGCACCCGTCCTGGCTGTGGGCGAGAAGATGAAGTGCGGTGCCTACATCCCGGCAGGTGGCGAGGCGGACGTGACCTTCAGCTTCGTTCCCGAGTATGGAGGCACCGTGATGTTCAGTGTCTCAGATGAAAACGGACAGAACGTGGGCAAGATGCCATTGGAACAGTTCAGTGACACGCTGGTCGACTACAATCCCTATTTGGAGAACAAGAGTTACCTCTCGCGCGAAGGAGACCAGTGGTACTGGAACGTGGAACTGGCAGACCGCATCGACGTCGAGATGCCGCACGGGATTCCGTCCGACGATCTTTACCTGTGCGGTCGCCAATACATCAACGACGAACAAGAGAAGCGCGTCAAAGAAAACACGGGTCTTAAGGAATACCTCGCCGCCCTGCCTGACAACATCGGCACCGGCAAATACACCTTCACCTACCAGATGCCGGTTGAGGTAGGCAAGCCGGGTGAATACTACTTCGATTCCTTCCTCGCCGAGATAGTGAACGATGAGCGGGTTAGTTACTGCTGCTCCAAGACGTACCGCTTCACTGTCGATGACATGACAGGCATTGATGATGTGACAACGGACAACGGACTACAGACCACGGACGGGTGGTACACCATCCATGGCGTGAAACTCAGCGGCAAACCTACTCGTCCCGGTCTCTATATCCAAGGTAACAAGAAAATATACATCCGTTAAAACTTTTTCCGAACATGAACCTTTAGTTCGGCGAAGCCAATTTCACTACCGTTGGATTGCGTTCGAAGGTGCTTACGTTCGGAAAAACTCAAATAATTTTGGTTTTCTCTCACTTATTCGTACCTTTGCAACTGCATAAGAAATAGTGACGACATGCAGAACTTGTACCCATTCCTGTTTGAGCCTAATCTTCACACGATTGTGTGGGGAGGAAGACGTTTGCGCCCATACAAAGGCTTGGAGGCGTCGGATGAACCGATTGGAGAGAGTTGGGAGGTGAGTGCCGTACCATCGAGTACGAGCATCATTAGCAATGGCGCTTTTTCAGGACAAGATTTGAACAGTGTCATCAATATGTCACCTGCCCGCATTTTGGGTGGTAAGGTGGCAAGGAAATATGGTGGGAAGCTGCCTTTGCTGGTAAAGTTTATTGATGCAGAGAAGGATTTGAGCATTCAGGTGCATCCGAATGATGAAATGGCTCAACGGAAACACGGCAAGTTTGGCAAGAGCGAAATCTGGTACATCATCGATGCGAAGCCTGGCAGTTATCTATATGCCGGTTTCAAAGAGGAAATCACACCGCAGGAGTATAAACGGAGAGTGGAAGACGGCACAATTGTGGATGTGCTGGCAAAGCATACGGTAAAGGCTGGGGATGTGTTTTATTTGCCTGCAGGAAGGGTGCATGCTATCTGTGGCGGCATTTTGTTGGCAGAGGTGCAGCAGTCATCGGATGTGACGTACCGTATTTTTGACTATAACCGTCCGGGCATGGATGGAAAGCCTCGTGAGCTGCATACGGAACTGGCTGCAGAGGCACTTGACTTCCATGTGGAGGATGAGTACCGCACCCAATACAGCGATGTGGCTGGACGTGCCAACCGCATCATCGATTCTCCTTATTTCAGCGTGAGGGTGACGGAGATGACGGACTCATTCCACCGTAACCTCATCAAGTACGACAGTTTCATCATCAGCATGTGCATCAAGGGGGACTGCACCATCCGCATGCGCACTACAGGTGACGAAATCCTTCTCCGTGAGGGACACAGCACCCTCATCCCTGCTGCCATTGCTGATTATGATGTCATTCCGCTACATGGCAAGACGCGTATCCTCGATGCCTACATCGACAATATGGATCGAAGTGTGGGCAGCATGATTACCCGTTTCTTGCACATCACAAGCAAATAGCGAATGAAACAATGAAAAAAATGAGAGAATGAAATTTGCTCCATCATCCGGAAGGATCTTTTCATTCTCTCATTTTTCATTCTTTTTTATTTCCCTTTATACCATTCCTGCAATACATAGAAGGCTTTTTTCTTCTCGCAGGCATCGCTCACGAGTCCTTTGCGGTTGTAGTATTGCTGAATGTCGGGCAGCACACGACGGGGTGAACGGAAGTCCTTGAGAATCCAAGGAGTAGTTCCTGAGAGCCCTTCAATCTTGTCAATCATGCCGATGTTTTCACGGTAGAGGTTCTCTTGGAACTCTTCTGTCCAGCGCTGGTTCTTCTCGCCATGATAGCCCGCTTTGGCACCACCACCAAACTCACTGATGATGACGGGTTTGTCGTAAGGAATCTCCCACTTCATCTTGGGGGCATCGTTCACATCACGATACCATCCGATGTATTGGTTGAAGCTCACTACATCCACGTATTTGTTCATGTTGTCGTTCAGACGATTCACGTAGTTGGAAGCGCCTGTCACCTCCATCGCCATCGAGATGAGGCGGGTGTTGTCGAGCGTACGTGCATACTGGGCGAGGTTGCCGAGGAACAGGTCGCGCTCGGGCGAATGGGGTGTCTCGTTGGCAATGCTCCAGATGATGATGTTTGCGCGGTTGTGGTCGCGACTAATCATGTCGCGCAGCTGTCGCTGGGCGTTCTCGTAGGTCTTGGGGTTGTTCCAGGC
>JAEEGG010016902.1_pt1 | contig 15081 bp, 8 predicted proteins | sample 9134161 | NCBI WGS metagenome assembly JAEEGG01 (sample SAMN16246543, study PRJNA631951) | gut metagenome | biome: gut microbiome; feature: rumen; material: CR-attached | host: Bos | place: Iran: Karaj | collected 2018-10
TGCTGGAGGCCGCGCGGGCGTACAACCGCCACATCCTCACCCGCGACAGCCGCTTCATCATGACCGATCTGGAGCGCGAGTACTATGAAAAGCTGCTGGACCTGTCCGGCACGGGCATCATGGGCTACATCCAGATCAACGCCATCGGCGTCAGCCTCCCCGTGTACCACACCACCGAGGAGCGCGTGCTGCAGATCGCCATCGGGCACGTGGACTGGTCCAGCCTCCCCGTGGGCGGCGAGGGCACCCACACCGTCCTGTCCGGCCACCGCGGCCTGCCGTCGGCGAGGCTGCTGACCGACCTGGACCGCCTGGTGGTGGGCGACACGTTCACCATCACCGTCCTCAATAACGTCTGCACCTACGAGGTGGACCAGATCCGCATCGTGGAGCCGTCGGACGTGAGCGACCTGGTGATCGAGGAGGGCAAGGATTACTGCACCCTCATCACCTGCACCCCCTACGGCATCAACACCCACCGTCTGCTGGTGCGGGGCCGCCGCATCGAGAACGCGGCGGACGAGGTCGTGGTCACCGCCGGCGCTATCCGGATACCCAATTATGTTGCCATTCCCGCAGTGGCCATACCGCTGCTCTTCGTATCGCTCCTGGCCATGCTGATCTACGACTCCCTCCGGCGCCGCAGCGTTTCCGAGAGGGAAATGGAAAAGCACGTCCGGGAGGTCAGAGGGATCACGCCGCCCGAGGACGAGGGCGACGAATAAATCAGAAATCAACCGAAGGAGGGAAACGCCTGTGCAGAAAGTAAAGACCGCACGTACCGCAGCGGTGCTGCTGACGGCGCTGCTCCTTGTTCTGTTCTTCTCCCCGGTGCCGGGCCGCGCAGTGGACGCGAGCCGCCCGGTCACCCTCACCGTGGGCGTCGAGGACGCCGGCACGGCGGGCGGACCGGCTGCCGCAGCGGTGGAGATAGACGTATACCGCGTCGCCCGGGCCGTATCCGACGGCGGCGACGGCCTCACCCTGGAGGCTCTGCCCCCCTACGGGGACCTGGACCTGAGCTCTGCCGCGGACCGGGGATCCCTGCGCCTGCTCACGGACGCGGCGCTGGAGATCGCTCTGCGCTCCGGCAGCCCCGCCGTGGCCGGGGCCGCCCTGGGGACGAAGATCAGCCGGGCTGACGACGGGACCGCCCTGGGGGCGGGGATGTACCTTGTGGTGCCCCACGGCGCGGGTCTGGACCCCGCCGGGTACCTCTGCCGGGTCGCCGATGAGACCGGCGCGGTCCACACGGCCACGGCGGCGTACTCCGACTATTCCCGCTATCTCTTCCAGCCCCAGCTTCTGACCCTGCCCATCCGCACCGCGGAGCTGGCCTCCGGCCTGTATGACTGCGACGTTGCCGCCGGCGGCGAGGCGGTCATCTATGACGCAAGCATATCCTTCAAGTATGAGGAGGACCCGCTGGAGGGGAGCCTGCTGCTCACCAAACGGCTCCTGAGCCACGCGGAGGGCACCGCGGCGACCTTTGTGTTCTCCGTGGACGTCCGCCGGGGCGGGAGCCTGGTATTCAGCGATATCCGCACCCTGACCTTCGACGCGGCGGGGGAAAAGACCCTGCGCATCGACGGTCTTCCCGCCGGGGCAGAGGTCACGGTGACGGAGGTCTACAGCGGCGCGGGCTATAAGCTGGTCTCCGCCCCCTCCGTAACGGCGGTGGTGGCGGCGAATGCGCCGGCGGAAGCCCGATTCGTGAACGAATTCGACTATACGGACCGGGACGGCGGCAGCATCGTCAACCACTTCTCCTATTCCGGAGGCACGGGCTGGAGCTGGCAGACGCTGCCCGAGGCGGAAGGCTGAAGGGGGAGGCGGAACGGATGAAGAGACGGAATGCCCTGATCCTGGCCGGGCTCGCCCTTGTTCTGGTGCTCTGCGCCTCCATCGGCACGGCCCTGGCCTACTTCACCACCTATGCTCAGACCCGGGGCGGCTTCGCCCTGGACCTGAGACACCGCAGCGAGATCGAGGTCACGGAGAAGTTCTCCCAGTGGACCAAGCGGATCACCCTGACCAACAGCGAGACCGCCGGACCGGTGTTCGTGCGGGCCAGGGCCATCGCCCCCACCGCGCTCACCCTGCAGTATCTGGATGAGAGCGGAAGGTGGACCCCCGGCGAGGACGGATTTTACTACTACGGCGGCGTGCTGAACGCCGGAGAGAGCACCCCCGAGCTTCTGGCCAAGATCGCCGGAGTGCCCGTCGCCCCCCGGGAGGGAGAGAGCTTCAACGTGGTCGTGGTCTATGAGAGCACCCCCGCGCTGTATACGGCGGACGGCACCCCCTATGCGGACTGGACGAGCCGGCTGGTGACAGGAGGGCAGAGCTGATGGAAAAGCTGAAACGCCTCCTGCGCTCCCCCTGGGCCACGGCGGTCCTGTTCCTGCTTGCCGCGGCGCTGCTGATGACGGGCACAATCGGGGGCACCCGCGCCGCTCTGACCTACTTTTCCGAGGTCTACAGCTCCCGGGTGGAAATGTACGATATCGGCGTCAGCCTGCTGGAAAACGGCAGCCGGGTGAGCTGGCGGGACTATGACAGCAAGGCGGACGGCACCTGGGACGAATGCACCGGCCCGCTGTTCCGGGACCGGTTCACGGAGCCCGGCAGCTGGAAGCCCGGAGTCAGCTACCCCGAGGAGCTGGCCGTGCGCAACAGCGGCTCCATTGACGAATACGTGCGCGTGAGCATCTATACCTACTGGGTGGACGGCAGCGGCCGGAAGCGCACGGACCTCTCCCCCGCCTGCATCGAGCTGGCCCTGGCCAACCTGGGCGAGGGCTGGATCCGGGACTGGGAGAGCTCCACGGAGGAGCGGACGGTGCTGTATTACGACAGGATCCTCCCCGCCGGAGAGACGACCCCCGTTTTCACCCGGTCCGTCACGGTAGCCGCCCCCGTCGCCGCCAGGGTGACGGAGGAGCGGACCACCGAGGGCGCGTATACCGAGATCCGGTATACCTATGATTACGACGGCCTCACCTTCCAGGTGGAGGTGGAGACCGAGGCGGTGCAGACCCACAACGGCGAGGACGCCATCCAGAGCGCCTGGGGCCCCCGGGTCGCCATCACGGAGGGGCGGCTCCGGCTGCTGACGGAGGGACGAAAATGAAAAAACGCACCCTTTGCCTTATGCTCTGCCTGCTCTGCCTCCTGTCCCTGCCAGGCCGTGCGGAGAGCTTTACCGGCGGCTCCGGCTGGAACGTGGTCTTTACCCCGGATAAGGAGCTGGTGAGCAGCTTCCGCTCCAGCGAGATCGCGGAGGCGGTGGGCGGCCTGCAGCCCGGGGACACCATCCTGTTCACCATCTCCATTGCCAACAGCTACCCGGAGCAGATCGCCTGGTACATGTCCAACAAGGTGCTCTATTCCCTGGAGGACCGGAGCAGCAATCTGGCCACGGCGGGCGGCGCCTATTCCTACACCCTCGTCTATACCGACGCCGCCGGCGTGAAGAACGTGCTGTTCAGCAGCGATACCATCGGCGGCGACGACGGCAAGGGAGGCCGGGAGGGCCTGCACAAGGCCACCGGCGCCCTGGAGGATTTCTTCTATCTGGACTCCCTCGACCAGCACGCCTCCGGCGTCATCACCCTGGAGGTGGGACTGGAGGGCGAGACCCAGGGCAACGACTATCAGGACACCCTTGCGGACCTGGCCATGAGCTTCGCCGTGGAGCTCAGCGGCGACGGGAACGATAAGCGGATCATCGTCATGACCGGCGACGACGGCCGCCTTCCCCTGTACTACGTTCTCATGGCGGTGAGCGGCGTCCTGCTGCTGGCGCTGGCCTTCGACGGCGTCCGCCGCCGCAGGAGAGAGAGAAGGAGGGGTGCGGAATGAAAACAAAGCTCGCGGCCCTGCTCCTGCTCTGCAGCCTGATTTTCGGTCTTTCCTCCGCCGTGCGGGCCGACTACGCCTATACCGTCCGGTTCTATTCCGGCAGACAGGGCACCTTCGGCGGGGAGGACGTCATCGTCATCACGGACCTGCATTACGGCGACCGGATCTCCTTCCAGCCCCAGACGGTCACCCTCCTGGACCCCCGCAAGTATTACGTCAAGGGCATCCGGGAGAGCGGAAAGGACAACAACACCGCAGGCGCCACCTCCTTCATGGTCACGCGGGATCAGGATTACACCGTGGCCTACGGCGTTCTGGGCAACGCGGTCTCCTACACCGTCAACTATCTTGACGCCCAGGGCGCAGTCCTGGCCCCCGGGGAGACCTTCTACGGAAACGCCGGAGACAAGCCCGTGGTGGCCTACCGGTATATCGAGGGATACGCGCCGGAATACTACAACATCACCCGCACCCTCAGCGAGAACGCCGGGGACAACGTGTTTGATTTCATCTATTACCCCACGGTCCCCTCCGACGACGGACAGGGCTACACCGTCGTCGTCGTCAACGAGGACCCGACCGATTTCACCATCGGCCCCAACGGCCCCGAGGGAGCCGCCCCCGGACCCGGCGGCAATGACGCTATTCCCGACAACGGCGGCAGCGACGCTATTCCCGACAATGGCAATACCGACGTTGATCCCAATGGCAGCAGCGATGCTGATCCCGACAACGGAAGCAATGACGGGGATCCCAACGGCAGCCCTGCCGCCGATCCCGAAGGCGCGGACAGCGCCGGACGGGACGGCGCTGCGGGCAAAACCGAAATGAACGATGAAGACCGCCGGGGCAGCGTCAGCCGGTATACCCATGAGCGCATGCCCGTTTACCGGGATCTGCGGGACCGCAGCGTTCCGGAGGAGCTCCTGGATATGGACGCCGCCGCGCAGGCTCCCGTCGGGCAGCCGGCGGAAGGGCCCCGGACCGGTCCCCGGCATGCCGGTCCCTGGGCCGCCGCAGCCGCCGGAGCGGCGGGACTTGCGGTGATCTGCCTCTGCGCCCGGTCCGTGATCCGGAAGAAAAAGAAGCAGGAAGAACGGGAAAATGAGGAGTAAGGCAGCCGGGGATACCCGCAAGAGAAACGCGGTCCTGGCGGCGGTCTGTCAGGTCCTGGGCCTGGTCATCCTGCTGGCGGTGATCGTCACCGCCCTTCCCCTCTGTCTCCCCCGCCTTTTCGGCTGGCAGGTCTATCACGTGATCAGCCCCAGCATGGAGCCCGCGATCCCCGTGGGCAGCGCGGTCTACGTGAAGCAGGTCGTCCCGGAGGAGATCCTTCCGGGGGACGTGATCGCCTACCGGGGGAGCTCCGGCGCCGTCATCACCCACCGGGTGGTCCAGAACCGGACCGTGGAGGGACAGTTCATCACCAAGGGCGACGCCAACGAGCGGGAGGACGCCGTGCCCATCTCCTATGGCGCCCTGTATGGCCGCGCCGCCCTGCATATCCCGTTTCTCGGCAGCCTCCTGCAGTTCTACGTCAGCGGCGTGGGCAAGCTCTACGCCATCGGCCTTGCCGCCTGCGGCCTGATGTTCAGCCTTCTGGCCAACCGGCTGCGGGACAGGGCCCGGAACGGGAAGACGCCGGAGGACCCGGCGGGACCGGAGGACGGAGAATGAGCAGACGGGTCCGGCGGATCCTGATGCTGGCGCTGCTGGCGGTGTTCTGCGCATCGGGCACAGCCGCCGCGGTGCTGCAGCTCCAATACCGGGCAAGCCGGCAGTTCTATGAGACCGCCGTCCGGCAGTACGTCCGGTCCCCGGAGGCACCCTCCGGGCAGGCCCAACGCCCCCCCGCCGGAGCGGCCGCGAGCCGCCCCTCCCCCGCCGAAACCGGCGCGGAGAGCGGGCAGGAGCCGGAGAAGCCCCCCATTGCGGTGGATTTTCCCGCCCTTCTGGAGGCGAACCCGGACGTGGTGGGCTGGATCTACTGCGAGGGCACGGCGATCAACTACCCCGTGCTCCGGGGCGCGGACAACGACGCGTATCTCCGGAGGACCTTCGACGGGAAGTACAGCCGGGCGGGATCCATCTTCATGGAATCCGCCAACCGTCCGGACTTTTCCGACGCCAACACCATTCTCTACGGCCACAATCTGAAAAACGGCCTCATGTTTGCCGAGCTGCCCCTCTGGGCAGACCAGGAGTTCTATGAAGCGCACCCGGTGGTCTGGCTCCTCACCCCGGAGCAGGATTACCGCGTCGAGCTGTTCAGCGGCTACCTGACCGACGCCGAATCCGAAACATACACGGTCTTCACCGGATCCGGCGAGCAGATGCGCCAGTATCTGCTGGAGGCGGTCCGGCGCTCGGACTTCTCCGCAGGCGTGACCCTGCAGGGCGGCGACCGGTGCGTGGTGCTTTCCACCTGCGCCTACGCCTTCGTCCATTCCCGGTACGTGCTTCACGGCGTACTGCGGCCGCTGCCCCCGCTGCAATGAACCCATCTCATCTCTGTTGATACAGAAACGCATCTCTATCGAAAGAAAGAGCAGGTTGATGATCCGATGAGACCCAGGAAGAACCAGTCCCTGACGGCTTCGATCAGGGCCATGCTGCAAACGCACCATATCCGCAGTGTACATCTGCGGATATCGGCGCTGCTTGCGCTGATCATCGCCGGGGTCACTGTGTTCAATCTTGTCCTGCCTGCCATCACCCTGACCAGCGACAGCGACAGTGAGCTGATCCGTCAGATCGAGCTCACCGACAATACCGGCGAGACGCCCCCGGAGGAGGGGGAGCCCGCCGAAACGGAGGAGGGCGCAGAGGCCCTGAGCGAGACCGGGGAGGAGGACGAGGCCGTCCTGTTCCCGGAGGAGGAGCCCGTAAAGGACGAGAGACCCGTCTGTCCCGCCCAGCTGCTGACCGCCATGACCGACAGCTTCCTGCTGTATGCGGACGCGGAGGAGGGCGCTCTGCCCGAAAACTCCATGATCGTCCCCTGCGCCGTGCCCTGGGTCCTCCCGGAGGGGGCATCCGCTCCCGAGGGGCGGATCCTGGACGTGCGGGCCGTATCCGTCGCGTTCTGTGATGCGGAGGGCGGCGAGATCCAGCCCTTTGCGCCGGTGAAGCTCTACCTCCGGCCGCTCTTCCTGTCCGGCGTCGGGACCCCCGCGGTCTACCGTGTGGACGCCTCCGGCCTCACTCCGGCCGCGGGTGCGGCGTCCGCCGGCGGTCCCCTTTCCGAGACGGGGGATTTCGTCCTGTGGGCCGATCCCTCCGCCGTATACGCCGTTGCGGAAACGGTCCCCTGCGCATACGCCGCGGCGGGAGCCTGCAGCATCACCGCCTTCTGGGGCCAGGACACCGGTCTGCCCGGGAATGCCCAGCTTTCGGTGCGGGAGATCCTGCCCGGCGACGCGGACTACGCCGCCTGTCTGGCGGACGCCGCCGCTGCGCTGGGGACGGAGGACGCTGCCCCCGCCCTGCTCTTTGCCCTGGATTTCCTTGCCGACGGCCAGTGGGCCGCGCCCACCGGCGACGTCTCCCTGGAGCTGCGGCTTCCGGGCAGCGCCCCCGGCGGATACAGCGTCGTCCGCCTGGCCGGAGAGGCCTCCCATCCTGCGGAATGGGTGGGAGCGGAGGAGACCGGCGGAGAGACCGTGCTTTCCTTCACCACCGGCGGCGCCTCAGTCTTCGGCGTTTTCACCCTGACCGATCCCGCTGCGGAGGATACGGAAACCGGGACCGACCCCGCTGACGAAGGTACCGATCCCGAGACCGATCCCGTCGGCGAGAGCGCCGATCCCGAGACCGATCCCGCCGACGTGGGCGCCGATCCCGAGACCGATCCCGCCGATGAGACTGCCGATCCCGAGACCGATCCCGCCGACGGGGAGACCGGCGAAGCAGCGGGGTCCGAGGAGCCTGCCTATCCCGCCCAGAAGTTCACCGGCGTGTCCGGCAGCATCCGCGTATCCGTAGAGGCCCCGGAGGGAGCCTTCCCCGCAGGCACCGTCATGACCGTGAACGCCATCTCCTCCGAGGATGTTCTGGACGCGGTGAGCGGCGCCGTGGAGGGCCGGATCGTGGGGCTCCAGGCCGTGGACATCATCTTCCTGGGGCCGGACGGCCTGGAGATCGAGCCTCTGGTCCCCGTGCGGGTCACCATGGGCTCCGCGGACATCGCCGAGGCGGACGCCTCCCTGGTGGTCCACGTGGACCGGGAGGGCGAGGCCGTGGTGATGGAGCAGGCCGCCCCCGAAGGGACGGAGGGCGAACCTGCCGATGAGATCATCTTTGAGGCGGGCGGCTTCTCCGTGTACGTTCTGGTGTACACGGTGGACTTTGTGTACGAGATCGACGGGCAGGAGTACGCCTTCAGCATCCCCGGCGGCGGCTGTGTCACCCTTCGCGGGCTGGCAGAGCGGCTGGGGATCGGCGAATCCGTGAACGTCACGGACCTGGAGCAGTTCATTGCGGACGTGGACCGGGTGGAGTTCAGCAGCCCCGCCCTGGTCTGGGCCGGCAGAGCGGAGGAGGACTGCACCGTCGGCGAATGGAAAACGGCCTGCGGACTGGAATCGGTCTACAGCGCGGAGCTGACCGAGGAGGAGATCGCCGCCATCAACGGTGCGGCCGTTTCCGCCGGCGAGTGGCTCCTGATCAGCCTGCAGCCCTTCAGCGGCGCCGAGACCCTGACGGTCACCATGAAGGACGGCGAGGTCTGGACCGTGCTGGTGACGGATGCACAGATCAGCACGAACGTGCTCACGGCGGACGGCATGACCTTTGTGATCACCGTGACCTACGGCGACGACGCGGAGCTGCCCGAGGGCACGAAGCTCATCGCGGAGGAGATCCTGCCGGAGGCGGAGGAGTATATCCAGTATCTGGGCCGCACCTGGCTGGAGGTCAACAGAGAATACCTGGCGCAGGCGGAGCGGCAGCGCCTCCCCGGTCTGGATGATACGGAGGACGTGCGCCCCGTGAACATCGACGCCGCCCGTTTCTTCGACCTCACCTTCCTGTACGCGGGCGCGGAGCTGGAGCCCCGGGCGCCGGTGCAGGTGGATATCCGGCTGGCGGACGGTCTGCGCAATGACGCCGCCGAGCCCGTTGTCGGCGTGGTGCACTTCCCCGCCGCGGAAGTCCGGGGCGCGAAGGGCCCCGGGGAGGCCGGGAGCGGTGTGCGGACCGAGCTCATCCCGGAGTTCGAGACCGCGGAAAACCCCGAGGGCGGCATCGTCGAATTCACCTATGCGCAGGAGAGCTTTTCCGTGGTCGGCGCCTATATCGGCCAGAAAACCTACGAAGCCGGGTATGCTCCCATGGATCCGGCGATCACCCTGCCGAAGCTGATGGCGAACCGGGACGGGGGCTCCGCCCCTCCGCTGGCGCCCCTGGAGGCGGAAAAGACCCTGACCCCCGACATGGTCGACGGCCATCCGGACGACACCTATACCCTTGCGCTCAGCGTCAAGGGCGATGAGGAGTATTTCCAGCAGACCACGAAGGCCAACGTGCTGATCGTGATGGACCGCTCCAGCAGCATGAACAAGGGCGTGGAGGGCGCGGCGGTGCCGTTTTCGGGCACCCCCCAGAGCGGCCATACGTATTACGGCATCATCAACGGCGAACTTCAGGCCCTGAACCACACGACCTCTGATCTCGGCACGACCACCTGGACATATACGGACACGGCCGGTACGACCACCACGTATACCGGGACCGTCTATGAGAGCAGCAGCCGTTTTCAGGCGGAGCGGGCGGCGCTGGACGAGCTGATCACCGCGCTGACGAGCAAAAACGTCACCGATCCCAGCGATCCGGAATACGCAGAAAAGCACGACCTCATTGAGGTCAAGATCTGCGGCTTCGCCAGCACGAGCAACCGTGCCGACGGGGATCTCGCCGGACAGGGAACCGAAAGCGCCTGGTCGACGGACAAGGACACGTTGATGGCCACCGTGAACAACGACTATATGAACAACGGCACCAACTGGGAGGACGCGCTGATCTACGCCAAAGAGACGGCGGACGCCATGAAGCAGGCGCAGCCGGGCGAGGACGTGTATATCATCTTCCTGACGGACGGCGAGCCGACTGCGGTCTACGGGGAGCGGATGGTCAACGGGTACGGCGCGAACCACTACGATCAGGTGGACGAAAATACCGGCAGCGTGGACCTGATCCACGACCTCCACAACGGAACCGTCTATCATAACAACTCGGACGGTCAGGGCGGCTTTATTTACGCCTTCAACTACGCCCTCAACGGACATGCCGCTCACCCCAATCCCTCCCAGGCCATCGTGGACGCCGGCCATAAGCTCTACGGCATTTTCACCTTCAATCCCGGTGCGGCGCAGACGGGCTATCTGGCGCGGCTGGTGAACAATGCCTACGGGATGGGCGATACCGAAGCGCATACGCCCACCCTGGGCGCCTATTATACCAACGCGAGAGACATTGCCGAGCTGAGGCAGAGCTTTGACAACATCTTCACCACGATCTTCGATTCCCTGGCCTACGGCGACGTGAAGATCGTGGACGGGCTGACCGTGGACGCCATGACGACGACCATCTTCGACGGCGCGACGGACGGTATGCGGTACAAGGTGACGGACGCCGGCGGCAATGAGGTATACTCCGTCACGACGTCCGGCAGCAGCAGCGATCCCACGGTGACCTTCCACTTCTACGGCAGCGACTATACCTATACGCCCGGCGCCACGAACAGCCCGGCCCACAAGGTGACGACCTATACCTACTCCGTCACGGATCCCGAAAACCCGGACGGGATCGTCACAACGACGTACGTCAAGACCGAGGGCGGAGCGGACACCACCGTGGAAAAGCAGGTCACAAGAAGCGTCCCCGTGACCGAGGGCGGGGTCGTCACGGGCTACAGGACGGTCAGCACCGCCAGCGCCGCGTCCTCCCTCGCCGAGCTGAACGCAGATCCCAACGCCGCGGATCCGAAGACCTATTATTCCCTGAACATCGGCGGCCTTGAGCTCCGGATGTCGCTGGCCGAGACCGTGACCAGCGGCACGGGCGACGACGCCGTAAGGACCCTGACCTGGGATCTGTCCCCCATCGGCTCCCTGGCCAAGGGCTATACCTATACGGCAGAGTTCACCGTCTGGCCGAACCAGGGCGCTTTCGACTATGTGGCTGGGCTGAACAACGGGCTGGAGGGCTTTTACTGGGACGATTCGATCGCGGAGGCTTTCCCTCCCGCCCCCGAGGAGCCCGAATACTTCAAGGGCGGCGTTGCGGAGTATCCCTCCATCGTATACCGGTATCCGGACGGGCCGTACAGCGTGCTGACGAACACGATGCAGGAGGTCCGGTATACCGTAGTCCACTCTCAGAGCGACGGCGATGTGATGACGACCACCACGGAGCCCCATACGGAAGAGCTGGAGCCCCCTGAGCCCATGGATCTGACGGGCACGAAGATCGGCGTCATCAAGGAATGGAACGATACCCTGGATCCCGCTCCCCTGAGAAAGCTGATCGAGGACGCGGGCTTCAACGCCGCCGGACAGCCGAATTTCCATATCACGATGCGGGTCAACCGGTTTACGCCCCTCCCGCTGCCCGACGGGTCCTGGGTGGAATATACGAGCTTTGATTTCTATCCCCGCAGGGTGACCGACCCGCACACCGGCGAAAACACCTACGTGTGGGATCCCCAGGAGCTGAGTATCGCCCCCGGCATCATGGTCACCACCCATCCCGGCGGCGCGACGCCCTACCCCACCGCCGTGCTGGACGGCGTGACCTACTATATTCTGGAGACCGGCCACGACTATCAGATCGAAGAGGTCCCCCTGGAAAACAGCTACAACTTCGAATTCAAAGCCGATCCCTACCATCCCATGCTCGTGGACGGCTTGATGAAGAACATCACCCTGACGGAGGACAGCGGGAACCCGGGGCATTACCTGGCGGAAGAGATCGTCGATCCGAATACGTCTTCCGCGGGCGATTCCATGACCTCGACCTTCATCTTCCGGGGCAGCAACAACCTCCGTTCCGGCCTGAACATCATCAAGAAGGTCCAGGACAAGAGCGGCGCCGACATGGACGACGATACGACGTTCTATGTGCGGCTCTACGCCCAGGACAAGGACGGGAACCAGCTCACCTATTCGCCCCCCCAGCAGGGAGGCATGACGGAGGAGGAGTATCAGCACACGCTGCAGGACTACGACAACGCCTATCCCATCTGGTATAAGACCTTCAGCGGCTACTCCATCAGCAGCGGGGGCAACTATCAGGGCGTCACGGATCCCGAGGTGACCGGCGACGGCTCGAGCTCCTCATGGCCCGACGGCGAAGTGAAGGCGATCAAGGTCGGCAGCCTGCTGCAGCTCATCAACATCCCCTACGGCACCAGGATCAAGGTGGTGGAGGTGGATCCGATCTATGACGACAGCGATCCGCCCCAGATCACGGGCTACACGGATATCGGCGTGGGGGATCGGAACAACAGCGACTACCGCCTGCATAGCATCGTCGGCGACGTTGTTGACAATGCGGACGCGGACGGCTATACCTCCATCGGCTTTGACACCTCCTATGAGATCATTATCACGAACCGGCACACCAGCCGGATCGGGGACGTCATTGCGGAGAAGAAATGGTATAAGGCGGACGGCACGGAGTACACCGGCGAGGAGCTGGCGGCGCTGGGCGCGGAAACGACGGTAACGGGCGAGCTCTGGCGCAGCTATACCGCCACCGACGAAACGGGTCCCATGGTCACGCTCATGGCGACGTACAACAGCGGCGCGGGCGGTCCCGTTCAGCTCTGGTCCGGCCGGGTGCAGAGCGGATCCAGCCTGCAGTTTTCCGTTGCCATCGACGCCACAAGCAATCCTGCCGTTACAGCAAGCTCCGGCGCTTCAGTACCACGGCAGACCGGCGTTTCTGTCGGCCAATACGATGGGGCCAATGTATATAAAGAAACTGCCAACGCATTTACCCTCAGCAATATCACAGAAGATGTGACTATCACGGCCGCCTTCACCCAGGACGACAGCAATATCGGCTACAAGATCCTGCAGAGCACGCCTTCGCCGACAGGCAGCATCACCGTCAGCGAGCAGGTCAGCTCCTTCACCCTTTCGAGCGCCAACGGCTGGCGCAGGGTATGGACGCCCGCGGAGCTTGCCGAGGCGGAGGACATTGAATACACCTATGAGTTCCGGAACGTCGCCGAGACGGATCTCCCCTCCGGCTTCTATTTCGACGATACGCCGACGGCCGTCTCCGACGGCAGCGGAAATATGATCTACACCTTCACCAATGCCCGGGAGCGGAAGACGGAACTGGTCGTCCGCAAGGTCTGGGCCGGCGGCGGGACCCCCGCCGGCGCGGTGACGTACAAGCTCCAGCGGACGGGCTATGCCGCCGACGGGACCGTGGCGGAAGCCACGGCGGATCACGGCAGCGACACCTTCACCCTGAGCGCTTCCGTGACGGATCACGGCGTCGCCTGGCAGTACAGGCATGCTACCCTGCCGGCGGACAACAACAAATGGCCGGACGCGCCTGGGTATATCCGCTATGAATACTCCGTGGTGGAGACCCCCGTACCCGCCGGCTATATCGCCACGTACTATGACGTGACGGAAAACGGTGAGACGATCAGGGTCATCCGCAATACGCCCGAGGAGAACAACTCCGTCCAGGTCCGGAAGCTCTGGCAGGACGGCGCAGGGAACCCCCTCACCTCCGGCATCCCGGAAGGCGCTTACATCACCGGCAGCCTGGAGAGGGACTATACCGGCCCGAGGGCCGTGACGGTGACGGTACACAGAAGAGCGACGGAATGGAACAGCGGCAATCCTTATACGTATGGCGACGTCAGCAGCGGGGACACGGAAGTGTGGCCGAAGGTCTGGCAGATCCCCGAAGGCGCGTCATTGAACATCTGGACGCGCAACGGCAATGGGGATGCTCCGAGTTCTTTCCAGAGGACCGTCTCCGGCCAGACCTCGACGATAACTGCCACCGGAGCATATAACAGCGAAAACTCCAGTCTGGGCCGGGCATACGTGATCACCGCCAATACGGATATGGAGATCACCATCGATTACGGCTACTACGGGCATGGCGCCGCACTTGTGTATTCCTTCTCCGGCGGCGATACCAACGGCGTCTCCGGCAGCGAAGATATGGGCGCGTTCACCCTGAACGCGGAAAACGGCTGGACCTGGTCCTGGACCGATCTCAATGAAGCCCCTCTGATGACCTATACCTACAGGCTCACGGACGTTGAGGAGCATACCGCGGACGGCAGCGTCGTTCCCCACTATGACGGGTTCAATGCCCCGGAGATCGGCGTCCTCACCCAGGGCGAGAACAACAGCTGGTCCGGCAGCATCACAAACGTCCGTCTGAACAGCGTACAGCTGGTAAAGATCGACGAGGCCACCCGCAGCTGGCCCAACCCGAAGAAGCTTCCCGGCGCAAGGTTCAGGCTGCTGCGGTACGACGGCTCGACCTACGTCCCGTACACGGAAAACGGCTACGGCGCGGAGACCGGCGCTGCCGTGGGGACGGACGGCACGCTCCTGTTCGCCGATCTGCCGGACGGCCGCTACAAGATCATTGAGGTCTCCCCGCCTAACGGCTACATCATTGCGGTAAACAACGATATTTACTTTGATATCCTGAACGGCAGCGTGGAACGGTATGACCGGGCTTACGGCGAGGACGGCAGAACGGTCATCGCGGCGGGCGCCCTGGTCTCTGCCGTGAGCCAGGAGGTGACGGAGGGCGAGACCGCCTTCATCGTGGGCAACGCCTCCGGGTCCATGCTCCCCTCCACCGGCGGCGCCGGTACGGCGCTCTGCCCGGTGCTGGGCGGGCTGCTGGCCCTCTGCTCCGGCGGCATGCTGCTGGTGCGGAGAAGACGGAACGGCTGAGACTGCGCCCCGGCGCCCCGCTCCTGCGGCAAAAGCTGAACAGACGGCCTGAGGGAAGGACAGACGCCCTTCCCTCAGGCTTTTTCTCCCCGGCGGGGGCTGCCGCCCGCCGGGAGAAGGGCGTGAGACGGCGGGAGCCAATGCCTGCCTTGTGCCCGCCGGGGAAGCTGTGGTACATTGTTTCCGGGATCCGGACCCAAGCACGCAGACAAGGAGGTCGAAGGAATGGCAAAGAGCAGGGGCTTCACCGTATTTACCGCCGAGGACGGAC
>JAEEGG010016905.1_pt1 | contig 15080 bp, 13 predicted proteins | sample 9134161 | NCBI WGS metagenome assembly JAEEGG01 (sample SAMN16246543, study PRJNA631951) | gut metagenome | biome: gut microbiome; feature: rumen; material: CR-attached | host: Bos | place: Iran: Karaj | collected 2018-10
TTTCTGTGAGCTGTTCTTCAGCTGGCGGTAGTAGTTTTCCATCAGCGCTCCGTTCACAGGGGTTGGCTCCATGCCCTCAGCCTGCTCTATCCACAGGGCGAAGTCCACTTTTCCGCGTTCCACGACTTTGGCAATTGTCTGCCGTATTTCCATTTCCTTCTCACGATAGAGAGGGGCTATGCGAGTCATGAGGTCGAGCTGCTTTGAGTTGAGCGACTTCAGTTCAGCGTGTATCTTCTTGTTTTTATAGGCTACGACGGCTTTGCCATAGCCAGTCATTGACTGTATCATTTTCTATTACCAAATTTATTATACGACACATTCTCTGGATTCCACTTGTTCTTTGGTGTGGGCTGCTCGTCAGGGTATCCGATGATGACGGTGCACAGCGGCATGATATATTCGGGCATGCCCAGCACAGAGTTCACATGTCCGGCTCGCTCGATGATAGGGTAGAGGCCTGTCCACACAGCTCCCAGTCCCAGACTGTGGGCGGCCAGCAGCAGGTTCTCCGTAGCTGCCGAGGCATCCTGCACCCAGAACTCTTCGGCATCGCCATCAAGTGCTTTTTCCAGGTTGCCGCAGACGACGATGGCGAGCGGTGCGTTGCGCAGCATGTCGCCTCCACGTCCCTTGCCGGCCAGCTCGTCGAGCACTTTCTTGTCGGTGACCACGACGAAGTGCCAAGGCTGCTTGTTTACTGCTGTCGGTGCTGCCATAGCGGCGCGTAGCATGGTCTCAATCTTGGCATCCTCTACGGCCTGTGGTTTGAACTTGCGTATCGACGTACGCGTCATGATGTTGTCGATGACACTGTTTTGTGCCTCTACGGCACCAGCTCCCATGAGAAACATTAGTGCCATAATGATCAGTAGCTTTTTCATCTTGATTGATTTATTTTGCGCAAAGGTACGAAAAAGTGTGGTAAACACCAAATATTTTTTGTACTTTTATCCCAAATTGCATGATGGCTGGTCGCTATGTATCAAAATGATGTGTATCTTTTGGCGTTTCCGTATTTTTTCCGTACCTTTGCAAGCGAGTATCAGAAACAGACTATCAGCAATTAACTAATTCATAAAACATATCAAATGAAAAAACTATTAACTGCAACGCTCCTCCTTTCCTGTGCCTCCTATGTGTCAGCACAGTCGGAGCCCATTCGTATCGACCTTGGCCAGAAGGGAGCCGTCGTGTCGCCCAATCTCTATGGAATCTTCTTTGAAGAAATCAGTCATGCCGGCGACGGTGGTCTCTATGCCGAGCTAGTTCAAAACCGTGGTTTCGAGGAGCAGGTGCTCCCCTCCAGCATGACCTATCGTGACGGCATGGCCTGGGCCGTGGAATCACCCAACTACGAGCATCGCAACATCCGCCATTGGAATATCCCTTGGAACATGGAGGAGAAGACGATGACGGGCTGGCGCGTCGATGGCGTGAAGAGCACCGTGAAGAGTGAGGTGATTGAAGCCCCGCAGCCCCTTCATCAGAATACGCCGCATGCTATGCAGCTCACTATCACCAAGGTGCAGAAGGGCGGACGAGCCCTGCTGACGAATACTGGCTACTGGGGCATGGGGCTCAGACAAGGTGAGCAGTACGACCTGCGTTTCTATGTGAAGAGCGCCAACTATAAGGGCACGGTTACTGCGCGTCTTCTTGATGGCAATACCGGCCAGTCGCTGGGCGAGACTACTTTTGCCAGCCAGCGAATGAATGACTGGACGGAGCTGACAGCCACCCTCACGGCCGAGGGCTCTACTTCGAAAGGCGAGCTGTCGCTGGAGTTCGACAAGACAGGCACGGTACTTATCGACTATGTGTCGCTCTTCCCTCAGAATACTTTCAAAGGCAGGAAGAACGGCCAGCGTGCCGACGTGGCTCAGATGCTCGTTGATCTTCATCCGAAGTTCATGCGCTGGCCGGGCGGTTGCATCGTCGAGGGTGCCACCTACGAGAACCGTGTGAAATGGAAGGAGACGCTAGGCGATCCTATGACCCGCCGCGGCGAATGGGACGTCTGGGGATATCGGGCTACCTGGGGCATGGGCTACCATGAGTTCCTGCAGTTCTGCGAGGACTTGGGTATGGATGCTATGTTCGTAAACAATGCCGGAATGTCGTGCTCGGTGCGCAATGGTGACTACGTGAGCAGTACGGAGGACATGGATGCCGTCGTCCAGGATTTCCGCGATGCCATCGACTATGCGCTGGCCGACCCCTCGAAGAGCAAGTGGGCCAAGATGCGTGCCGATGCCGGACATCCGAAGCCCTTCCCGCTCAAGTATGTGGAGATAGGCAACGAGAACGTCGGACCCGAGTATGTCACTCACTTCAACTATATCTTCAAGAAGCTGAAGGCTGAATATCCGCAGATCATATTCATCAACACCCTAGGCCACACCGACCCGCTGCTGGCGCAGATTCCGGGCGACTATATGGTTGATCCCCATTGGTATCGCGACCCCAATTTCTTCTTCAACAACAACCACCTCTTTGATGACGTACCGCGCACGCATGACATATATGTAGGTGAGTATGCCTGCAACAGCGGCGTGGGAGCCGGCAACCTGCTGGCTGCCATCAGCGAGGCCGCATTCATCATGGGTATGGAGCGCAATAGCGATGTGGTGAAGATGTCGTCGTATGCACCGCTGTTTGAGAACGAGAACCGCCGCGACTGGCCTACGAACCTCATCCATATCAACAGCTCAGAGGTCTATGGACGTGCCTCCTACTACGTGCAGCAGATGTCGGCCGAGAATCGTCCCACCTATAATGTCTTCGTCAGCGAGCCTTCTACCGCAGGCGAGACCACGCCCTTCGCTGCCGGCACCATCGGACTGGGCAGCTATGCCACTCAATGTGAGTATCGCAATGTCAAGGTGACTACTGCCGACGGGCAGACGATGACCTTCCAGCCTTCTCAGTTCCAGCGACAGCGGGGCGAATGGACGGTAACTGGCGATGTGCTTGCCCAGACCAGCAACGAGCAGCTCACCCTGTCGCTGCTTCCATCGTTCAGCAGCAACGACTACACCCTTGAGCTTCAGGCCCGGAAGACTGGTGGCATGGAGGGATTCTTCATCTATTATGGCATGGATGCCGGCGGGCGCAATGGCTATGCTGTCAACATTGCCGGATGGAACAACCGCACCTCGGCTATCCAGCCCATTCGCCGGGGCCGAACTAATGATGTGCTGGGCCGACAAGTGCCTCAGACGGTAGAGAACAACAAGTGGTACGACGTGAAGATCGTCGTCACTCCCCAGCTGGTCACCCTCTTTATGGACGGTCGTGAAATCCTCTCCGCCAAGCCCGCTTCCCTGACCCGCCACTTCTGTCAGACAGGCTACGACGAGCAGACCTCCGAACTCGTGATCAAGGTGGTCAACGGCACTGAGCAGCCCTACCGCCGCTCGTTCGTCATCGACGGTGCCAAGAACGTCATGCCCACAGGTCGTGTCATCACCCTCAGCGGCAATCCGCAGGACGAGAACTCCTTCGAACAGCCCACGAAGCTTGCTCCGCACGCCACTCTCTTCGGTAAGTTCGGAAAGCAGTTCGACTATGAGTTTGCCCCCATGTCCTACACGATCATGCGGGTGAAGGTCGGCAAATAATCAGGAATAAGGATTTACATATAAGCCGATGAACATGAAAAGACTGACCATTATCTGCATATTCACGCTGCTCTCGGCCGCTGCCGTTGTGGCGCAGCCCCGCAGGGTGACGAGTATGGATGCCGGGTGGCGATTCCACCTGGGCGATGTGGCTGAAGCCCAGATGCCGGCTTTCAGCGACGGCGACTGGCGCAAGCTCAATGTTCCGCACGACTGGAGCATCGAGGGGGAAAACCTTCGCGACAATCCAGGTGGAGGAAGCATCGGCTTCTTTCCTACCGGATTGGGCTGGTATCGGAAAACCTTCGATGTGAAGACCTTCGACAAGAAGAAACGCTACTCCATTGAGTTCGACGGTGTCTATATGAACAGCACCGTGTGGATCAACGGTCATGAGCTGGGTACATGGCCCTACGGCTACTCAAGCTTCTCCTACGACCTGACGCCCTATCTCAAGCAGAAAGGCAATGTGCTGGCCGTCAAGGTCGACAACTCACAGCAGACCAACTCCCGATGGTATACGGGCTCAGGCATCTATCGGCATGTACGACTGGTGGAGACGTCGGCCACTCATTTTGCCAAGTGGGGTGTGTTCAACAGCACCTTGCAACTGAATGACGCTGAGGCCCTGATACGCGTGAAGTCGGAAGTGGAGTGCGAAGAGTCGGCCGGCAGACAACTGACGCTGACCCATGCCGTCATCGATGCTGAGGGCACCCTTGTGGCAAAGGCCGAGCAGACCATCAGCGTATCGGCAGGTGGCAAGGTTGCTGACGAGCAGACCATCAAGGTGACCAGTCCGAAGGTCTGGAATCTGGAGAGTCCCTATCTCTATACCTTGCGCTCGACGTTGTCCGACGGTAAGCGTATGGTCGATGTGGTCGACAATACGCTGGGCATCCGCACCATCGAATATCCTCTCGACAAGGGCTTCCTGCTCAATGGCCGGCAGGTGAAGATGAAGGGCGTCAACCTGCACCATGATGGCGGGGCAGTAGGGGCTGCCGTTCCTGAGCGGGTGTGGGAGCGTCGTCTGGAGATACTGAAGAGTGGTGGCTGCAATGCCATCCGCACCGCTCACAATCCGCCGGCACCTGAGTTCCTGGACCTGTGCGACCGTCTCGGCATGCTCGTTATGGACGAGGCCTTCGACCAATGGATCAACGGCAAGAACCGTCAGGACTATCACCTCTACTATCGCGATTGGCATGAGCGCGACCTCACGGCAATGGTGGCCCGCGACCGCAATCACCCCTCGGTGGTGATGTGGAGCATCGGCAATGAGATACGCGACCAGCGCTCGGCCGAGGGACCTGGCGCCGCTGCCGAGATGATAGCCATCTGCCATCGCCTCGACGACACCCGCCTGGTGACCAGCGGCAACGACGAGATAGCATCCAACAGTCCCACTTCGCCCGAGTTCCTTGCTGCCTTCGAAAACGATATCATCGGCTACAACTACCCTGACCGCTGGCGCACTCGCCGTGAACTGCTCTATGCCATCGACAAGGCCGAATACCCCAAGCGGCGAGTCGTCGCTACCGAGTCGACAGGCTTGGGCGGGGCCCGACGGCAGTATCAATGGCCGGGCACAGCCACACCACCACAGCTCGGAGCCGGTGCCGACGGCTTCAGCCCTCAGCAGCAGCAACCCCAGCGCCGCTTCCGCCGTCGCAGCCGCGGACTCATCAGCAGCGAGCTGATCGACGTGGAGCATCGCTGGCGTTTCACCACGGCCTACGACTATGTGATAGGCGACTTCATGTGGACGGGCATCGACTACTATGGTGAGTCGGGATGGCCTTCACGAGGCAGTCAGTCGGGCTATCTCGACAACTGCGGATTCAAGAAAGACGGCTACTGGTTCTTCAAGAGCATCTGGAGCGACGAGCCGGTGCTCCACCTGCTCCCCCATTGGAACTGGGAGGGCCATGAAGGGCAGATCATGCAGGTGGCCTGCTACACCAACTGCGAGGAGGTGGAGCTGTTTGTCAACGGCAAGTCGTATGGCAAGAAGGCCACCGAGTTTCCCCGTCGCGGAGTCAATCCCAGCTGGGCATCCTACGACCCAGGCAAGCACTTTGCCACCACGGCCGATCTGCATCTGACCTGGGATGTGGAATACCAGCCTGGCGAGATCAAGGTAGTGGGCATTCGCGACAGCCTGACCTTCGAGGATGTCATTCGCACGGCGGGAGCGCCTGCCCGTCTGCGTGCCACCGTCGACCGTCCTTCCTTCCGTGCCGTTGCCGGCGATGTGGCTCATGTCACCATAGAGGTGCTCGATAAGGACGGCAACCTTTGTCCGCTGACTGACAATCTGGTTCGGTTCCAGGTGAAGGGCGGACGCCTCGTGGGAGTAGAGAACGGCAACATGACCGACCTCGGCTCCGTGCTCGCTACGGAGCGAAAGGCCTGGTCGGGCAAGTGCCTCGCCATCGTAGCTGCCGACCAGCCCGGCACCGTGACCGTCGTGGCCGAGGCCGATGGCCTGCAGTCAGGCGAGGTGACTTTCACCGCATTAAAATAACGTGGAAACCATGAATCAACTAAAACCGAAGAATATGAACAGAGTATTGCTGAGCTTGCTGCTCATGGTGTCGCTCACTACGGCGGCACAGACGGATGACAGGAAAGTGACCGTCACCGAAAACATTGCCTACCGCACCGACGTAGGCCCCAACACCGTGCTCGACATGGCCGTACCCGCTGACGGGCCTAGGCAGAACCGTCCCGCCATCCTCATCATTCACGGTGGCGGATGGAGTGCAGGGTCGAAGAATGACAAGGTCTATCACGACCTCATGATCGACTATGCCAAGAAGGGCTATGTGGTGTGCAACATGAACTACCGCCTCACCCAGGAGGCCCCGCTGCCCGCCTGCATCGAGGATGTGCGCTGCGCCATCCGCTGGATGAAGGCCAACGCACAGCAGCTGGGCATCGACCCTGAGCGCATCGGCACCTACGGCCATTCCGCAGGCGGTCATCTCTCGCTCATGGCCGGTGTGGCTGCCGCAAGCAAGTCGTTCAACGATGCCGCCGACCCCTGGAAGCAGTACGACTGCTCGGTGGCCTGTGCTGCAGGAGGTGCACCGCCCACGGAGATAGGGCGTGCCGGAGCCTGGGCCGACCATACCGAGTGGTGGCCCATCGGCTACATAGGTGCCTGCGCCACGCCCTTCCTCGTGCTGCAGGGAGGCGAGGATCCCATCGTGCGGCCTAACCTCACCGAGGACTGGGTGCGCAAGATGCAGCAGGCCGGAGCATCGGTCGACTATGTGAAGGTGCACGGCCAGCATGGCGTAGCCTTCGACCAGCAGCTCGAGTTCACCCGTCCGGCTATGGATGCCTTCTATGCCCGCTATCTCAAGCACGACGATCCCTCCGTCAGCTTCGAGCAGCTCAAGGTGCCCGACTATGGCGGCAGCGGCCCCTACAAGGCTGTGGCTGTGCGCGAGCGTTCGCTGCCCGACTTCGTAGTCTATCACCCCGTCAATATGGAGCGGGCTGTGGCAGGCGAGGGTAGTGCGCTGCCCGTGCTCATCTTTGCCAACGGCGGCTGCATGGACACCAGCATAGGCTATGAGAACATGCTCGCCGACGTCGCTTCCTACGGCTATGTCGTCGTGGCTATCGGCGCCCTGCAGATGTTCCCCCAGCACGAGAAGGAGCAGCACACGCCGTCGTCGATGGTGGCCAAGGCCCTCGACTGGATCAGTCAGCAGGCCGCTGCGCCCGCCTCTCCTTATTATAAAAAGGTGAACGTGGCCAAGATGGCCGGAGCAGGTCATTCCTGCGGCGGCGCACAGGTGCTGGCCAATGCTGCCGACAAGCGCCTGCAGACCTACCTCATCCTCAATGCCGGCATGGGCACGATGTCGATGGCCGATGCCAGCGCCCAGTCGCTCAAGAGTCTTCACGGCCCCATCCTCTACCTCACGGGAGGCACTACCGACGTGGCTTACCAGAACGCGCAGATGGACTATGAGGCCATCAGCCATGTGCCCGTGGTGCTGGCCGACAACACCCAGAGCGGTCATGGAGGCACCTACAACCAGCCCAACGGCGGCGCCAACGCCCGCATGGTGCGCGCCTGGCTCGACTGGCAGCTGAAGGGCAAGAAGGACCACGAGCGACTTTTCGTCGGAGGAGACCTCTCGGGTTATGACAACTGGACTATCAAGAACAAAAACTTCAAATAGACAGCGATGATGCAGAGACTGATCATGTTATTGCTGTGCCAGCTGCTGGCCGGCATGAGCCTTGCCCAGGATGGTGGCAAGAAGGACTTTGTGAAAGGCGCCGACGTGGGATTCCTCACGGGCCAGGAGCGGCGGGGCACGGTGTTCCACGACCGCAACGGCAAGGAGCGCGAGTGCCTTGAGCTGTTGAAGAACGACTACCAGATGTCGGCCATACGCATGCGCGTCTGGGTGAACCCCCGTGGCGGCATGAACGACAAGCATGAGCTGCTGGCTATGGCACGCCGTGTGAAGGCGCTGGGCATGGACCTCATGGTCGACTTCCACTACAGCGACTCGTGGGCCGACCCTGCCAAGCAGCCCATCCCCGCCGCCTGGAAGGATCATTCCTACGAGCAGATGAAGCAGGACCTGCGCCTGCATACCATCGACGTGCTGTCGCTGCTGAAGGACAACGGCATCGCGCCCCGCTGGGTGCAGGTGGGCAACGAGACCGCCAACGGCCTGCTGTGGCCCATGGGTCATATCGAGCAGCATCCCGAGCAGTATGCCGGATTCATCGCTGCGGGCTATGATGCCGTGAAGGAGGTGTTCCCCGAGGCCATCGTCATCATCCACCTCGACCGCGGCCACAAGCAGGACCTCTACGACTGGAACCTCGACATCGTCAAGAAATACGGCGGCAAGTGGGACATGATAGGCATGTCGCTCTATCCCTACTGGGCACGTGACGGCCATCCCGAGCTGAAGGCCGACGACATCATCACCGACTGCATCGCCAACATCCGCCATGTCAGCGAGAAGTACAAGTGCGACGTGATGATCGTGGAGACAGGCTTCGAGGTCGACGAGCGTCACCCCGAGGTGATGGACGAAGGACGGCGCCAGCTCACGCGTGTCATCCGTGAGGCGCGCTCGCAGACCGGCGGTCATTGTCGTGGTGTGTTCTACTGGGAGCCCCAATGTCTGCCGGGTGGCTATAAGCTGGGAGCTTTCGACCACAACGCTGCCCCGACGGCTATCATGGAAGCTTTCCTTGAATAGCCGCTTCCCGCCCAAGGGTCAAATAGTACGTAGTTGCCAAATTATTTCCCCGATATTCTTTTGAGTATCGGGATTTTTTTTGTATCTTTGCACTCGGATTCAACATTAAAACTGTGTTTTCAGGAATATGAACGATATTAAAAGCAAAGAATATATTTTACTCACCAATATTGAGCAAAAGACAAATGCGCTGGCGTCCTGCTCGTGCCTGCTCTCGCTGAATGCTATCAGCCTGAGCGTGGCCGTCGATGCCTGCCGAGTGACGAAATATCTTGAACTCTTGCTGGCCCAATGGAGGCAATGCCTGCCGCTGGGCGATGCCAAGGACGTGAACTTCCCGCTGTGGGGCAACAAGATCTGGGAGATGATTCAGCGCGTGCGCTATGCCTACAGCCTGAACAAGGTTGAGGTGAACAGCTATCAATTCGAGTCGGAGTGCTTCCTTGCGTTCAAGGAGCGACAGGCCGAGGTGGATGCCCTGGAGGCTTCTATGGAGCCGTTCCGGGCTCTCAGCGGTGCTGATGTGCCGACGGTGGCGGTATGTGCGCTGCGCGAGCTGAACGAGGTCCTGATGCAGATTACCGAGTTTCTGAACTCTCCGACTGAGGAGCTGATCAGCTCGTCGTTCGAGCAATGGGAGGCTTGCTATCAGCATCACTACAGCGCAGCCTGCCACAGCGCGTATCACAAGTGGAAGATCCAGTATTCGCCGCGCACGCTAAGGAAGAACCTGCAGGAGCGCATGCGTCAGGAGCTGGAGCAGTTCAAGCAGATGTTTCTGAACGACGGGGAGTTTGAGCTGGTGTTCGACGTGGAGCAGCAGCGGATTGACTCCGACGGCTTGTCGCGCTTCCTCTTCACCCATGCCGACCGTTTCGGCGTGTCGTTCATCGATGCCCGTCCGATGTTCAGCGCGAACCTGATCCAGCTGTTCAACTTTGTGGAGCTGTGGCGCCTGATGCAGGCCGACCAGCAGCCTGCCCGGAAACGCGCTGAGAAGGCTGCCGAGCAGGAGGACGAGCTGGAGAAGAAGGTGCTGGAGCAGGTGTCGAAGGTGCAGCATCTGGCCACAGAACAATGGGCCGGGCGCCTGCCGCAGGTGTGGAAGAGCCTGCTGAAGGCTTTCCGCAGCGAGATTGCGAAGGCGGGTGCCCACGAGAAGTTCAAGGAGTACAGCAAGAAGACGGTCTACTGCATTCTGGGCCATCTGAAGTTAAAGGGAATGTATCAGTCGGAGGTGACCAACGTGGACTATACCCGTCTGCTGGAGGGCACCAATAGCGGCATGCGAAAGTATGTGAACAACGGCCTGATCGAGCTCGAAGCGAAGTTGAAGCAGCGCATCGCCGAGCATGTGGAGAAGGAATTGCTGACGCTGGTCGCCTAAGGCCTGGAAGAGGGCAGCGAGATAGTTGCAAGATAGTTGCGTGATAGTTGGCTACGGTCAACTGTCACGCTTTTCTTATGTGTTGATTTTCAGCGTGATAGGTAATGATAGTATCATTGCCCGAGGTAGTTTTCGCTCATCATGGATTATGCCTACCTTTGCGGTGTGAAATCCATAAAAGGAGATAATTTCTATGATTATGAAGACACCAGTCTTTCGCGTAGTGTCGCAGGGAGTTGTGACCTACGTAACCTCCACGAAGGAGGACAGCGGCCAGCTGGCCAAATGTGTGATCAGGCTCAAGGAGCTTGGTGGTAAGTACGAGAACGAGTACGCGTGTACATTGTTCGGTAACTCTGCGCTGGGAAAGTTCTACGAGGGCGAAGTGGTGATGGCAGCCTTGCGCTTCCAGGTCCATGAGTCGAACGGGAACCTGTATCAGGATGTGACGGTGAAGGATATTCTGAAACTCAACAACTCGTTTTAAACCATGAAAAAGACAACTTTTATCGACGGTATGGCCGTCGTACATCGCGACGATGCGGGAAAGAAGTACTTCGAGTTCATTCCCGACGATCCCATGCAGCAGGAGCTGGAGGGCTACTGCACCAGCGGCTCGGCCCAGCTGATGCGCAGCGGCATGTTCTACTTCGTAGAGACCGCACCCCGGATGCCTGTGAAGCGCAACCCGCACGTCTTCGTGGGCCGCTACATCACCATCACCCGCAGGGACGACGGCTCGCTGCGACCGAACTTCAAGCCAATGCCGACTGGCGACGGTTTCAGCGTCGAGCGCTATGCCCTCGGAGTGTACAACGAACTTTGCATGGCACTCACAGGCCTTATAGGGAAAGAGTGAGTAGGTAACCAACGCCCTAGCGTTTCAGTTATTTCAGTTTCAGTTCCGTTTCAGAGGTTCAGTTATGTTTCATATCCCCTTCTTATAACATATAACTAACTAGTAATTAGATAGTTGTATATAGAATGGAGAAACTGACTCCCCTCGAAAAACAACTGAAACAACTGAAACTGAAACGCTGGGGTAATCTATGTTTCATCTAAAAAGCTGTATATCAACTATGTACGATATTACAAAAGCATCAGCACCCAAGATGCCTAACCTCGGAAAAGGGGTTGAGTGCATCAAACTTCTGGCCTCACAGATCTCTCCAGACATGCGCGAGGCTATCGTTCCTATGCTGTTCCCTGCCCTGGGAGCTTACGTCAGCGGTTCGGAATTTCAGTACCCCGACCTCACTTGGAAGGAGATTTGCGGTCAGATGGCACACCTGATTGCAGATTCGGGCATGGGCAAGGGCCAATTGACCGTTTGTATTGAAACCATCATGCGCAAGTTCCGTCAGCATGACGATGACGAGTTGCAGAAGCTAGTCGTATGGCAGAAGGAGGTCAAGACCAAGGGCGCCAACAAGGAGAAACCTGTCCGTCCGGACGTGGCATTCTTCTTCCCGCCTTCCGACGTGACCAACCCTGCTTTCCTTCAGAACGCGATGGCATGTGAACTGGCTGGCAATCACACCCAGTACTACAACATGACTGAGATCGAGATGGCCGACCGCATGTGTGGCGGTCACAAGGCTGTGAGTCAGACCATCCGCAACATCTACGACAAACAGCATGCGGGAGCTCTCCGTGCAACGGCCGACGGTGTGACGGGCAATCCCACACTCCGAGCCAACATCACCTTCTCATCTACACCGTTCTCGGCCCGTAGGTTCTATAAATACGAGCTCTTCAACGGAGTCCTGGGCCGTGTGGTCTTCTCCTACAAGGAACGTCAGGAGCGTAGCGGACGCATTCCCCGACAGGGCAAGTATGAGGAGGCATTCCTTAAGAAGCTCGACGAGTACATCGTCCGTCTGGAGGCTTGCAAGGGTCGCTTCATTATTCCTCAGCTGAACAAGCTGACCGACAAGCTGGCTTCCGACATGGCCGCCTTCGCCGACTTAGCCGACGACGATGTGCTGTGGGACATGGGCAAGCGTGCCATCGTTTCGGCATGGAAGAACGGTTGTATCCTCTATATCCTGAACGGCCATTGTTGGTCACGTGCTATAGGCGACCTTGTGGAGTGGCTTGTCTATCACGACCTGTGGAGCAAGATGCAGGTATTCGGCGATATGATGAAGGGTGGCGACACGAGCACTTCGGAGGCTAAAAAGAGTGGACCGAAGAACATGCTCGACGACCTGCCCGACACGTTCAACGAGGCTCAGCTGGAGGCTCTTCGTGTGAGTGTAGACAAGCCGAAGGAGGACACCAAGCGACAGTTAAGCGTATGGGTGTGCCGCCAGTACATCACCTACGACGACCAGACGGGTCTCTACACCAAGACTGAGGCTTACCTAAATCGCTCACGATGATTGAAAGGTATGATATAGAGAAGTTGCGCAATCTTCCGATAGAAAGCGTTGCGCAAAGACTAGGGTTACGGGTTGAGAGGCATAAAAGCCTCTGCCCGTTTCATGATGACAGCCACCCCAGTTTGTCGTATCGGGTCAGTAAGAACACCTTCCGATGCTTCGTCTGCGGGGCTTCGGGAGGCACCATCGACCTGGTGATGCGCTTTCTGCACAAGGACTTCAAGGAGGCCTGCCGCTGGCTGGGAGGGGCCCCCCTCCACAAGGCCATAGCCATCCCGTCGGCCACGCTGCTGAAGCCTGCCGACGTGGAACTTCTGAAAAGCCTAAATCCCTCCCCCTCGGGGGAGCAGGAGGGGGGCGTCTCAACCTCATTCCACATGTACCCCGACCGCGACGAGCCCGGCGAACGCCTCTTCCTCCAGCTGCAGCAGCATCTGCCCCGTCTCGAGCATCATCAGCTGCCACCAGGCTGCAAGGACTATAGCGAGTTTTACCTGATGCAAGTACAGGGAGTGGCATGCCGCTCATAGGAGCTTTCAAACTTTTTCCCGTTTTCCTTTGCTAAATAGAGAAAAACTTCGTATATTTGCAGGCGAAAAGAAACGTACGATTATGAGTACTCAACAAGTGACACAGAAGATTGCCGACTACTTCAAGACGCAGCCCGTCAACAGAGCCTGGCTATTCGGATCATTTGCTCGCGGAGAAGAAACTCCCGACAGCGACATCGACATATTGGTGGAATACGATGAAGATGCACGTATTTCGCTCCTCACTATATCGCACATGATGGGTGAGCTGGAGCGGAGTACCGGACGGCGCATCGACCTGATTGAAGAGGGATGTCTGCTGCCTTTCGCTGTGGAGTCGGCCAATCGGGACAAACGACTGATATATGAGAGAAGAGGTTAGAAACATCGAGCGGCTTCAGCATATCCTTGAAGCCATGAATGTGCTGGTCAACTACAAGGATCACCATACGTTGGAGGAGGCACAGGCAGACCCCGTGGTGTATTTCGGTTTGGTGAAGCATGTCGAAATCATCGGAGAGGCCGTGTATAAGCTTACCTTAGACTATAAGGCCAGCCACGATGAAGTAAACTGGGATGACATCGAACGTATGCGTCACGTCCTGGTACACGGATACTACAAAATACGACCGATACAACTGTGGGAAACGATAACTGTTGACATTCCAGGTTTGAAGCCGATAATAGAGCAGTTGATTGCAGAAAAGGAGTGATAATCAAGGAGCAGGGAAACCTGCTCTTTTTTTTGTCCTTTTCTTTGAAAATAATTACCAAAATATTTGCATATTACAGAAATTTTTCGTACCTTTGTACCTGGAAATGAGAGCATAAGCGTATGCCTCTCAGGGGGTCAGCCGGGAGGGCTGAGGAGAGGTGCTTAGGCAGCCTCGTCGAAGTGCCTGGATGGCGCGGAAGTACAGGAGGGAAGCTGCAGAAGAACTCGGAAAGAGGCCGCAGGAGCACTACTAAGAAGCCGTCGGAGAACCCCCAGTGAGTTGTTAACGGTGGAAGGCGAGATGGCGAGCCGGACACCATAGTAATTAACCTTAATAATTGTTTACAACAATGTCTCAAAAAGTTCAGAAGTATCGCAACACGAATGAGCTGTCGAAGATGTTCGGCAAGTACTATGTACGCGCCGTCTACGACGAGAAGTTCATCACTACCTCCGAGCTGGCCGACTTCATCCAGATGCAGGCCTCGGTGAAGCGAAGCGACTGCAAGGCCGTGCTCGACGAGCTGGGAGCAGCCATGAAGCACTACTTCGAGCTGGGCCAGAAGATCAAGATCGAGGGCATCGGCATCTTCAAGGTGGGCATCACCAGCTCTGCCTCCGACACGGAGGAGGGCTGCACGGCCGCCAACGTGAAGAAGAGCCGCGTGCTGTTCGCTCCCGAGACCTCCTCGACGCCTACCGGCGAGACTGCTACCGTGCAGCGTCCTGCCCTGGTGAACGGCGTGCCTACCGTGGTGGACTATGAGGTGAGCACCTACAATCATCCTGCCACCATGCTGAAGGACGTGCGGTTTGAGCTGGCGCAGAATGCTACTGGCAGCGGTATCACGCCTAGTGGTGATGACTCTGGTGGTGGTGATGATGGTGGTGGAGGGGATGAGCCGAGACCGTAGACCCACCCCCTGCCCCTCCCGAGGGGAGGGGAGGTTGGAATGCCTCTCTTCTAAGGGAGGTGGAGATTAGAAATGCCTCTTCCGCGCTTCTTCGTGCGGGAGGTTTTTTTTAGGCTGCGATTTTGCTGATGGTATAAAATGGGGAGAATATAGTATTAGGCTTCGCGTGCGTAAAGAAATGTGTGGGGGAGGGGGATGAATGGGCGCGTTTACACTTTTTTTGAAAAAAAATGGCGAAAAGTTTTGTAGGTTCGGAAAATTGTATTACCTTTGCACCC
>JAEEGG010016909.1_pt1 | contig 15075 bp, 13 predicted proteins | sample 9134161 | NCBI WGS metagenome assembly JAEEGG01 (sample SAMN16246543, study PRJNA631951) | gut metagenome | biome: gut microbiome; feature: rumen; material: CR-attached | host: Bos | place: Iran: Karaj | collected 2018-10
GCATTTCGCGTCTGTCCGAGGACCTGATCCTCTGGATGTCGCAGGAATTCTCGTTCGTCACGTTCGGCGACGCTTTCTGCACGGGGTCCAGCCTGATGCCGCAGAAGAAGAACCCGGACATCGCGGAGCTTTCGCGCGGCAAGACCGGGCGCATCTACGGCGACCTGACAGCGCTGCTCACCATCTGCAAGGGCCTGCCGCTGACCTACAACCGCGACCTGCAGGAGGACAAGGAGCCGCTGTTCGACGCGCTCGACACCGTCCACGCCATCCTCAGCGTCTACCCGTCCATGATCGGCTCCATGAAGGTCAACAAGGACGCGATGCTGAAGGCGGCGTCCGATCCGGGCCTCATGGCGACCGACCTGGCTGAAGCGCTCGTCCTCAAGGGCGTGCCGTTCCGGTTCGCGCACCACAAGGTCGGCGCGCTGGTCAAATATGCCGCCGATCACAACAAGCTTTTGAACGAACTCACGCTGAAGGAAATGAAGAGTGTGTTCCCGGAGGCGGACGCCTCCATGCTGAAGCTTTTCGCCCCCGCCCATGCAGTCGAGGGGCGCGACGTGTTCGGCGCGACCGGGTTCAAGCAGGTCGCCTCGCAGGTCGCGTTCTGGAAAAAGGAGCTGCGGATTCCGTCATGACGCGTCTTGTCCGTCACATCCTGACCGGCGCGGCGGCCGGCGTTCTCTGTTTCTGCGGCGCGTTTGCCGCGGAGGCGCAGGACATCTTTCTGCGTCCGGCCCTGGAGTCCTTCATCGACAAGGACACCATGCTGGAATTCCCCGCGCAGGTCGGCGCTTTCCAGAAGGTCCGTGTCCGCAAGAACGAAAAAAGCCGGGTGATCGGCACCGTGATCCGCTACGAAAACGAGGTGGGGACCTGTGCCGACGTGTATATCTATTCGCTGGACGAGGACGCCAGGACCGTCACCCGCGAGATGTTCGAGACCCACTGCCGGAAGACCGACCGTGACATCATGCAGATGCCGGAGAAGAAACAGGACCCGGAACTGAACCTGCCGGAGCTGAAAATCCGTTCGGTGGCCCGCGTCGAGACGTTCGGGCACAAGGCTCCGGGGAACGGCTTCGAGGCGCATTACCGCATCAAGAACGGTTCCGTCCTGATGGATTCCGTCCTGTACCTGGCGCTTTACCGGAACAAGCTCATCAAGGTCTTCGTGTCGTACTCGCCCGAGGACGAAGACGAGACCGCGTCCGCATACGGCTTCATCGACTCCGTCGCGGATATGATGAAGGAGAAATCCGCGGACGAAAACAAGGCGGAAAAGCCCGCGGCAGCGTCCGGGGCCGATGCATCCGCAAAGAAAAACGAGGAGGAAACACCTCCGCCGCCAGCACGACCCAGACCATCAAGTCCGTCGCCGGCTCCGGCGGCGAAAACGGAAACGGGAGCGGGAGCCTGATCCCATGCCCGGTGCAAGACCGTTTGCCATCCCGGAGGAGGAGTTCGAGGAGGATTACGTCCGGCCTTCGAGCGGTCCCGGCGGCCAGCATCAGAACAAGACCGAGAACGGCGTCCGGCTGCAGTGGGACGTGGCCGCGACGGAAGTCCTGACCGACGCCCAGAAGGAACGCCTCCGCGTGATCGCCGCGCCTTACATGCAGGGCGATCTCCTTGTCGTCATGGAGCGATCTAGCCGCAGTCTCGCCCGCAACCGCGAGCGCGCCCGCGAACGCATCCGGGAGCTTGCGCTGGCGGCCCGCCCGGAACCGAAGAAGCGGCGTCCCACGAAGCCGACCAGAGCCTCGAAGGAACGCCGTCTGAAGGAGAAAGCCGCCCGGAGCCGCATCAAGGCGATGCGTTCGGGGCGTGATTCCGGCGACTGATCGTTTCCCGCTGAAAAAGAAACAGCCCGCGGACCCTTTTTTCGCGGAGCCGCGGGCCGGTTGCAGAAGCAGTTTTTGATGCGGATCAGTCGAACATCTTCGGCATGCCGTTATACATCACGCGCAGGACGGAGTTGATGTCGTGGCCGCCGCGCTCGTAGACCATCTGGTAGAGGTTGCCATCCTTGAAGTTGTCGCAATACTTGAAGATCTCGGGGTATTTCTTCATCTCGTTGATCATCGGGGTCATGTTCGGCTCGGCGACGTCGTTGCGGCCGCAGCCGGAGTAGATGAAGAAGTCCCTGGCGGTCTTGCCGTTCCTGACGACCGTGTCGGCGAGGTGCTTGGCGGATTCGACGGAGTTGCCGCGTCCTTTCGCCCAGCAGTCGCCGCTCATCGGGATGAAGTAACCCATTTCGCCGAGGCAGAACTCGAAGACTGACCAGGTGGCGCAGGCGCCCATGGAGAAGCCGCCGAACGCGCGGTGCCATCTGGAGGCGTCGAGGGACTCCTGCGAGACGTCGCCGTTGGCATAGGTGTGGTACTGCTTTTCAAAGACGGGGATCACGTCCTTGTCGAGCTCGAAATGATAGTCGATGCAGTTCTTGGTGGCGTCGTTGCTGTACTGCGTGTAGTAGGAGAGGGCGCAGATGATGACCGGCTTCACTTCGCCGTTGGCGATCTGGTGGTCGAGCACGTTCTTGAGGCGGGAGTTCCTGCCTTCGCCGTCGAAATACCAGGCCGGGGAATCGCCGCCGCCGTGCATCAGGTACAGCACGTTGTAGCGCGTCTTGGTGTCGTTTTCATCGTAGCCGTAGGGCAGATAGACGAGGGCGGATTTCTCGAACTCGGGGCTGCCGGGTGTCTGGTTGTCGCGCGTCGTGTACTTGAAGGTCTTGACCGTGCCGCCCTTTTCGCAGACGTCGAAGTATTCCCGAGGGATCTCCTTGAACGCGTTGTCGGGGAAGGATGTCCTGACGGAGGGGCCGGGTGCTTCGGGAGCGGGGTTCACGCCGCCCCAGATGCAGCCGCTGAGGAGGGCGACGGAGAGGGCGCAGGCGAAGATCTTGATGTGTTTCATTTTGTTTTTGCCTTTTGTTATGTTAGAGGATGCTGAAGCGGCGGTGCCGATGAAAAAACGTTTGTCAATGAGGGACGATGTTTTTTCGTGCTGTAATTATACTGCATCATCCTGCGAAAGTCAAGCGGGCGGATGGATTATTTGAAGATTTCCTTTGCGTGTTTCCCGTTTCATGCGCGGGCGGGCTTGTTTTTTTGCGGGAAAGCGGTATATTAATACAGCATGACCAAAAACAGACTTGAAAAACGAGGTAATCCGCACATGAATATCATTTTGCTCTCAGGCGGTTCGGGGAAAAGGCTCTGGCCTCTGTCAAACGACGTCCGGTCGAAACAGTTCATCAAATTCTTCCGCGGCCCGGACGGCGAACCGGAATCCATGGTGCAGCGCGTATACCGTCAGATCAGGGCGGCGGACCCGGAATCGACCGTGACGGTCGCGACCTCGAAGGCGCAGGTGTCCGCGCTTCATAACCAGCTCGGCGACGGAGTGGGGATTTCCGTGGAGCCGTGCCGCCGCGACACGTTCCCGGCGATCGTGCTTGCGACCGAGTATCTGCATACGGTGCAGGGCGTTTCCGAGGACGAGGCCGTGGTGGTCTGCCCGGTCGACCCGTACGTGAACGACGATTATTTCGAGTTCCTGAAGCGCCTCTGGGAACAGGCGTCGAAGGGCGGTGCGAACCTGACGCTGATGGGCATTCAGCCGCTTCACCCGAGCGAGAAATACGGCTACATCATCCCGGAGGAGAAGGCGGAGCTCAGCCGCGTGCGCGAGTTCAAGGAAAAGCCCGACATGGAGACGGCGCTGAAGTACATGGCACAAGGGGCGCTGTGGAACGGAGGTGTCTTCGCCTACAAGATCGGCTATGTGCTGAAGAAGGCGCACGAAATGATCTCCTACACGGATTATTACGACCTCTTCCAACAGTACGCCGCGCTGCCGAAGATCAGTTTCGACTACGCCGTGGCCGAAAAGGAGCCGGACATCCAGGTGATGCGGTTCAGCGGCGAATGGCGCGACATCGGCACGTGGAACACGCTCACGGAAGTCATGCCGTGCAATACGCTCGGCGAAGCCGTGATCGACGACCAGTGCAGCAACGTGCATGTGCTGAACGAACTTTCCATGCCGGTGCTGGCGATGGGCGTTCACGACGTGGTGATCGCCGCGTCGCCCGAGGGCATCCTGGTGTCGGACAAGGACCGTTCGGCGCGCATCAAGAGCATCGTCGACAAATTCGAAAACCGGATCATGTTCGCGGAGAAATCGTGGGGCACGTTCCAGATCCTGAACGCGGAGGAGGACAGCCTGACGATCAGGATCGAGCTGAAGCCCGGACAGGCCATGAATTACCACAGCCACGAGAAGCGCGACGAGATCTGGACCGTCATCAGCGGCGAGGGCCGCACGCTCGTCGACGGCATGGAGCAGAAGGTCCGCGCCGGAGACGTGATCACGATCGAGGCGGGCTGCCGCCACACGGTCTTCGCGGACACGGCGCTGAAACTGATCGAAGTCCAGGTCGGGCGGGAGATCTCCAGGCTCGACAAGAAGAAATACAAACTTCCGCAGATGTGAGGCGCGATTTGTCCTTTCCCGTTCCATTCCTGCTGCATCCCGCGTCCAAGGACTACCTGTGGGGCGGCACACGCCTCAACGACGATTTCGCCAAGCACATCGCGTCCGACGTCGTCGCCGAAACGTGGGAATGTTCCACGCACCCGGACGGCGTGAGCGTCGCCGCAAGCGGGGAATGGCTCGGCATGCCGCTGGACGAGATCCTGCGCGCGCATCCGGAATACCTCGGCGAACATGCCCGCGGCGCCACGGAACTGCCCGTGCTCGTGAAGCTCATCGACGCAAAGCGGGACCTCTCCGTCCAGGTGCATCCCGACGACGCGTTCGCACATGCGAACGAGAACGGACAGAACGGCAAAACGGAGATGTGGTACGTGATGGACGCCGCCCCGGATTCCCGCATCGCCTACGGCCTGCATCATACGGTCGGACGCGAACAGTTCCTGCAAGCCGTGGAAAAGGGCACCGTGGAAAAGTATCTTCAGCTGGTCCCGGCCCGCAAAAACGACCTTTTCTTCATTCAGCCGGGCACTGTCCATGCCATCGGCGCGGGCTGCCTGGTCGCGGAGATACAGCAGAGTTCCAACCTGACCTACCGCCTGTACGACTACGACCGCACCGACCGCAACGGCAGGAAGCGTCCGCTTCACCTGGAAAAAGGCCTTGCCGTCGCGAACCTGGAAGCCATGCCCGAGCCGCGCCAGCCGATGCGCCTGCTGCGGTATTCGCGCGGGACTGCTTCGGAACTGCTCTGCCGCTGCCGGTACTTCCAGGTGGAACGCGTGCTGGTGAATACGGAGCAGCGCCGGGAAATGGCGGCGTTCCGGCCTTCCTCCGAGTCGTTCGAGATCTTCCTCTTCCTGAACGGATGCGGCTCGATGTTCTGCCGGGATTCCATGCTTCAGTTCTTCAAGGGCGACTGCGTGTTCGTCCCGGCCGGTGCGGAGGAGATCCGGCTTCACGCCAGAACCGTTTTCCTGCGGATCTCCTGCTGAACGGTTTTTCGGCGGACAAGCCGAAATAGCCGGAAAAAGACACGAAAAAACCGGATCCTGCAACGGGCTGCGGGATCCGGTTTTTTACGTTTACAGACTGGCGGAACGGCCGCCGACCTGTTTTCCGTTTGCCTGCTCAGGGCAGGGGAGTGTTTTCGAGCGCTTCGGCTTCCGCCTCGATCCCGGCATCGTCGTCGGCATCGACGGGAGCGGACGCGACGCGTTCCTTCGCGAGGAAAGCCGCCATCGCTTCGAGGACGGAGACGAAGGCGTCGACCCGGTCCTGCGGAAGCGTTTCAAACGCCGCCTTCAGGAACCTCACATAGGAGGCAGTGCAGACACGGTAGAGGTGTTCGCCCTTGTCCGTGAGGCTGATCAGCGTCACGCGGCGGTCCTTGGGGCCGGGGATGCGGTTGACCAGGCCGTCGGCGTAGAGGGCGTTCAGGGTCTGCGTGACTGCGGCGGACGGAAGGTGGAAGCGTTCCGCGAAATCCTTGATCATCGGGAGTTTTTTGCGGCCGTGGATCGAAAACAGGAAGTTCATGATGCGGAGCTTGCCGAGCGTGGTGCGACCGGAGCGCGCCGCATAGTGGAAGTGCATCACGGGGTAGCGGAGAGCATCCACGAAATGGATCAGCAGCAGCCAGCTCGGCAGGTCGGCGGGATCCGTTTCGCCGGGAAGCGGCTTGCGGGGTTCGGCGGGGAGTTTGCAGAGGTCGCCGCTGTGCTTGGCCGCGACGTGTTCGGCGCCGCTTCTGACCTTGAAAAGGTAGCAGAGGACTTCACGGAACTTCGCGAGTTTCTTCGGATCAAGGGAGGACTCGAATCCGGCGAAACGTTTTCCGAGCTTTTCGATCGTCTTGTTCCGCAGCGCCTTGCCTTTTTCCGACAGCAGGACGCCCGTGCTGCGGCGGTTTTCGGGGATCGATTTCCGCATCAGGATGCCGTCCGCGACATACAGGTCGACCGCCTGGGACATCGCGCCGGAGCTCAGGGTGCCGTACTCGGAAAGACGCTTGATCTGCGGCACCGCGTCCGGGTTCTCCAGAAAGTATTTCACGATCGGGAACTGCGCGAAGGAGTAATCCCCGTCGAGCCCGAATACACCGACCGAAGTGGTGCGGATCCGGTCCGCGACGAATAAGAGTTTGCGGCATGTTGTGACAGCCAGGAATTGTTGTTTCATTGGAAGCCCGCCTTAAGGTTAAGTTTGTTCCGGCCGTACTGCGGAAACGGGGCATTTCCGAGCCGAAACCGGGAGTTTTTACTAGTTTTCGGATTGACGCGGCCACGTTTCGTGGCATTTGTCTCATTAATATACAACGGTATCGAAAAAATGAAAATGTATTATTTTACAAAAAGGATGTATTATTTGTTGAATGATGTTCTATGCCTGTTAAAAAGTCCCTTGTAAAGGTAATGGGTTGTGAAAAAAGCCGGAAGAGCTGTTGCAAAAACGGAAGAAATCGACACAAGCTGGAAATACAGAATAAAAAACGGTTTGTCTTTTTGTATGTTTTCGAATTTAAATTATACAAATATAGATAATCCAGTATTCGAAACGGCGAATCCGCTTGGAAACCGGCATCACATTTTGAAGAAACAAATCAATTCCCGTGTCGGATTTGTGCCGTTTGCGCTGTTTATACAACAAAAATAAGGTCATTCGTTCGGATGTGTTCCGGTCCGGACGGGCTGAAAAAACGGGGACTGAAAATCGGGTGAGAAAAAACGCCGGACGGTCGGGTCCGGCGTTGGATGTTTCATCGAAAAAATGGACGCGAGCTCACCAAATGTCCTGATGGACGAGGGAGGGATCCCACTTGTCTTTGACCGTGCCGGGTTCGGCGGGCCAGCCGAACGGGATCAGGCAGAAGGGCTCGACGCCTTCCGGCAGTTTGAGCGCGTCCTTCAGGATCCTGATGCGTCCGGAGATGGGATGGACGCCGGTCCAGACCGCGCCGAGTCCGAGCGCGTGGGCGGCGAGCAGAAAGTTTTCGGTCGCGGCGGCGGCGTCCTGGATCCAGTATTCGCGCGCTTCGCCGGGGAGCGCCTTGTCCAGCGTGCCGCAGATCACGACGGCTGCGGGAGCTGTGGCGGTCATCTTCGCATTCGGCAGACTTGCACCGAGCTTTTCGAGCAGTTCGCGGTTTTTGACCACGACGAACGCCCACGGCTGGGAGTTTTTCGCCGAAGGGGCTGCCATTGCGGCTTTCAGAAGGAGTTCGATCGTCTCATCGGAGACGGTTCTGTCGAGGAACGCGCGCACGCTGGTGCGCGTCATAATGGTTTGGAGAGAGGTGTTTCCCATGGTGCGTCTCCCGGTTTTCAGCGGCAGATCTTCAGGATCATGTCGTCGGCCTTGACCGCGGGGTGGTGGTAGCGTTTGCGTTTCACGGTGACCTTGCGGAACTGGATGGCTTCCTTCGGGCACCACTGGAGGCAGCCGAGGCAGTGCTCGCAATGGCCGTGCCAGGTGGGGATGCCGTTCATCATGATGATGTTGGAGGCGGGGCAGATCTTCTCGCAGAGGCCGCAGGCGTCGCATTTGTCCGTGACCCAGAAATACCGGTCGTAGGTCGAGAGGAACGCGACGGCTTTCTGCGCCACGGCGTCGCCGAAGACATCGAACGGGAACACGTGCAGGAGCTCTTCGGTCTTGCGTTTTTTGACCGCGCGCACCGCATACACGATGTCGCGGGACGCCTTCGCGAAGAGCTTCTCCATGCGGTTCTGCGTGGGCGGGATGGAGCGCGGGATGTAGTTGGACGGCATGGTGAGGCTGAACGAGATCGCGAGCTTGATGCCGCGTTCCTTCAGCAGCGCCTCAAGGATGTACGCCGCGGACCCCTTCATGCCGCCGCACGTGCAGAGGGAATAGACGTATTTGCCGCTTCCCTTCACGATCCGGGAGACGAATTTCTGGACGATTCCCGGCAGCCCGAAGCAGTACACGGGGAAGAAGATCCCCACCGTGTCCGCGCCGGAGAGGTCGACGTCGCCCGCGCGGTCGAGATCGGCGATGGAGAAGAGTTCCGTATCGCCGAGCTTTTCCGCGAATTCGCGCGCGGCCGCCAGGGTGTTGCCGGTCGATGAAAAGTAGTAGATCCTGTTCATGTGCGCCTCGCTTTCAGCTCGTTGGGTCGTGAAGTGATGAAGCGGCGCCGCGGGTCAGGCCTGCGGCGTCGATTTGAATTCGATCTTTTCCTTGCCGGTCCTGTACGCCTCGATGTTGATGTCGGCGGCTTTTGCCTTCTTCGCGAACATTTCGCGGACAGCTTCGATCATGGCGGTGTCGAGGTTCGCCTTGTCGGCGTCGTCCAGGAAGTTGTCCGCCATGGCGGCCGCGATGGCGCCGAGCATGACCGTGTTGGCCGCGCGGAGGTCGCCGAGGTGGTTCGCCAGGTCGGATGCGGGCAGGCCGTACACATAGTGGTCCTTTGCCGCGCCTTCCGGGAGCTTGACCGTGGAGGAGTCGTAGACGAGGACTCCGCCGGGCTTCAGGATGGGCAGGAACTTCTCGACGGACGGCTGGTTCATGCAGACGAGCATGTCGCAGTTCTCCGCGGCCTCGGGCGAGCCGATGTGCGACTTGGAGAAGACGACGGAGCAGTTGGCGGTGCCGCCGCGCATTTCCGGGCCGTAGGACGGCAGCCACGAGACGTTGAAGTTGCGCTGCTTGCCGAGGATGGCGAGGATGTAGCCGAGGGAAAGCACGCCCTGACCGCCGAATCCGCTGATCTTCACGCGGCATTCCTTGTCGAAGACGGGCGAGGAGACCTTGTAGTCGCCGAGCTCGCTCCGGATCTCTTCGGGATAGAGCAGGCTCTTGATCTTGTCGGCGTCGTAGTTCATTTCGGCGCGGACGATCGGGGCGCGTTCGGCGGCGCGGTCCAGATAGACGCCCAGCGGGAAGAACTTCGTCATCTTGGTCTCGATGAACTCGCTCATGTCGTGGGCGTTCATCTTCAGGTTGACCGGGCAGCCGGAGAGGAATTCGACGAGGGAGAAGCCCTTCTTGTCCATGCTGTTCTGAAGCGCCTTGCGGACGGCGCGGCGGGCGGCCATGATGTTCTTGAAGCTGGTCAGGGCGCAGCGCTCCACATACACCGGCGCGTCGAACTGCGAGATCATTTCGCAGACGCGGATCGGGTAGCCGGTCTCGAGCACGTCGCGGCCGAGCGGGCTGGTCTGGGTCTTCTGGCCGGGCAGGGTGGTCGGGGCCATCTGGCCGCCGGTCATGCCGTAGATCGCGTTGTTCACGAAGAACACGGTCATGTTCTCGCCGCGGTTCGCCGCCTGCAGGATGTGGTTGAAGCCGATGGACGCCAGGTCGCCGTCGCCCTGGTAGGAGATGATCACGTCGTCCGGATTGGAACGGGTGAGGCCGGTCGCGACGGCGGGCGCGCGGCCATGGGCGCACTGGATGGAGCGGCACTTGAAGTAGTAGTAGGCGAAGACGGCGCAGCCGACGGGGGCGGCGAGGACCACGCGGTGCGTGATGCCGAGGTCGGCGATGGCTTCCGCGATGAGCTTGTGGAGGACGCCGTGGCCGCAGCCGGGGCAATAGTGCATATTTTTCTTGATGGCGCCGGGACGGCGTTCGAAGACGTCGAAGAATCCCGCGGGACGGCCGAGTTTGATCTTTTCACTCATGATCACTTACCTCCTTTGACCGCGTCGAGCGTGCGGTTCACGATTTCTTCCACGGTCGGCACATTGCCGCCCATGCGGTTGATGAGGGAGACGGGGCGCGCGCACTCGATGGCGAGGCGGACGTCGTCGATCATCTGGCCGTTGCTCATTTCGACGGAGAGGAACTGCTTCACGCCGTTCTGAACCGCCTTGCGGAGCGCGTTTTCGGGGAAGGGGAAGAGCGTCTGCGGACGGATGAGGCCGATCTTCACGCCCTGCTTGCGGAGCTCGTCCACGGCGGAACGCGCCATGCGGGACGCGATGCCGTAGGCGACGAACGCGTATTCCGCGTCGTCCATCATGAACTCTTCGGCGCGCTGTTCCGTCGCGCGGATCTCGTCGTACTTGCGGTTGAGGCGGCGGTTGGTCTCTTCGAGGTCGACCGGGTCCATGTAGATGGAGCTGATCCAGTTGTCGGCGCTGACGTCGCGGTCGAGCGACCAGGCGGGCGGCATGCGGCGCGGCTTCGGTTCGGGCAGTTCGAGCTTTTCCATCATCTGGCCGATCATGCCGTCGGTGAGGACGTAGACCGGCGTGCGGTACTTGTCGGCGAGGTCGAACGCGAGCATGGTCAGGTCGCACATCTCCTGCACGGAGCCGGGGGACAGCACGATGCAGCGGTAGCCGCCGTGTCCGCCGCCCTTCACGACCTGGTTGTAGTCGGCCTGCTCGGGCGAGATGTTGCCGAGGCCGGGGCCGCCGCGCATCACGTCAACGATGACGCAGGGGAGTTCGGCGGTGGCGATGTAGGAGACGCCTTCCTGTTTGAGGCTGATGCCGAGGCCGCTGGACGCGGTCATCACGCGTTTGCCGGCGGCGGACGCGCCCATTACCATGTTGATGGACGCGATTTCGCATTCGGCCTGGATGAAGACGCGGCCCATGGCCGGGAAGAGACGGGCGGAAGCGTGGGCGATCTCGCTGGCGGGCGTGATCGGGTAGCCGAAATAGCATTCGCATCCGGCGAGAAGCGCGCCGTAGACGGCGGCCTCGTTGCCTTTCAGAAGCACGCGGTTGGTTCGATTCATGGCTGTGGCTCCTTTCAGTCTTCCGTGATCTCGACGATCGTGATCGCGCCGGGTTCCGGGCAGGTGTAATAGCATGCACCGCAGCCGATGCAGCCTTCGCCGGCGTACACTGCGGCGGGGAACCCCATCATGTTGATGGCGTCGCCCAGTTTGAGGAGGGAACGCGGACAGGCTTCGACGCAGCGGGAACAGCCCTTGCATTCGTCGAACGCGATGTCGCAGCGGAATGTTTTTTTCGGTTTCGTTTCCATCGTGGTTCACCAGTAATCCTTTCTTGGAAAACACATAGAAATTATAATATACACGCGAATGCGCACAAAGTCAACTCGTTTTCCGTCCCGCTCCGCTATTATTTCGGCAGATTCCGCGGCGGACTTCCGGTTCGGCAAGTCCCTTTTTCTGATTCGATCCGCGTGTCGATGACCTTTTCCGGGGAGGGGGACGGCGGAGGACAACATTGTTTCACGGCACGTTTGCGGCTTTTTTCAGGCTTTTTTCGGTGTTTTTGATGTTTCCTGCTTGCATTTTCCGGAAACGCGGCTATATTATTTTCTCATTCCACGATTTCATTCTGCCCGTTGGTGTAATGGTAGCACAAGTGATTCTGGTTCATTTAGTCTAGGTTCGAGTCCTGGACGGGCAGCCACCTTTTTTCACGCACTCAGTTCCGCTGAGCGCATTTTTTTTGCTTTTTTTTCAGGGAAGGGATCGTTTTATCCGAGCCATGCCGCAGCAGATCGCCAAGCCGTCGGGGACGGTTCCCTGTCTTTTCAGGATGCGGCGTTTCGGGGGGCGGTCAGGACGGCCACCAGCGTTTGATCGTGCCGATGATGAAGAGCGCGACGATGGCGAGCGGAAGAAGCGTGAAGAGATAATACCGCGTCCAAAGCGGCAGCTTCATGCCCTTGCCCGTATTCGCCTCGGCGAAGAAGTTTTTCCAGCCCCACGCGGACGCCGCGCCGCAGAAGACGACGGTGAAGACCGAGCCGAGCGGGAGCAGGATATCGCTCACGATGTAGTCCTCCAGGTCCAGGAACGTGGAGTCTCCGCCGAGCGGGTGGATGCCGCTCAGGAGGTTGAAGCCGAGGGCGCAGGGCAGGGAGAAGACCGCGATGAGGACCGTGTTCACGATTGCGGCCTTCAGACGGGAGAAGTGCAGCTCGTCGATCATGAACGCGATGAGGTTTTCGAAAACGGCGATGACCGTGGTGAACGCCGCGGCGCTCATGAACAGGAAGAAGAGGGCGCCCCAGAGCCGCGCTCCGGGTATGTGGTTGAAGACGTCCGGGAGCGACAGGAAGACCAGGCCGGGCCCGGAGGAGACGTCGACGCCGTAGGACTTGCAGGCTGGGAAGATCACGATGCCCGCGAGCACGGCCACGGCGGTGTCGAGCAGGATGATGATGACCGATTCCTTCACGAGCGAATGGTCGCGCCCGATGTAGCTGCCGAAGATCGTGATGCTGCCGACGCCCAGGCTGAGCGTGAAAAACGCCTGTCCCATGGCCGCGACGACGACTTCGGACAGCCCCGACTCGCGCACGGAAGCCAGATTCGGCATGAGGTAGAATTTCATGCCTTCTTTTGCCCCCGGCAGGAAAAGCGCGCGGATGCACAGGGCGATCAGCAGTACGAAAAGCCCGCTCATGAGAAATTTCGTGACGCGTTCCACGCCTTTTTTCAGTCCTGCGGCACAGACGGCCGACCCCGCCGCGACCGTGATCGCCATGAAGACGACGTTTTTCCACGGGCTTGCGGTGAGCGCGCCGAAATGCGCCCCGATCGCTTCCGTGTCCAGCGAGGAAAGCCCGCCGAAAAGATAGTCGCACGTGTAGCTGAGCATCCAGCCTGTCACGGTCGTGTAGAAGATCATCAGGACGGCGCATCCGGCGCAGAAAATGAGCGCGGGGACCTTCCATGCGTTCGCATGGGAGTGCGACAGGACTTTCGCCGCGCCGTACAGCGTGCGTTTGCTGGCGCGTCCGATGGAGAGCTCCATGACCGTCAGCGGCAGGCCCATGACGGCGAGGAAAAAGAGATAGAACGCGACGAACCATGCGCCGCCGTATTTGCCGGCGATGTAGGGGAACCGCCAGATGTTGCCGAGGCCGATGGCGCATCCGGCTGTGAGAAGGATGAAACCGAGGCGGGATCCGAGGGATTCGCGGTTGTTGTCAGACATGGGGAAATCTTTCAAACAATGTTGTTTGCCGGGGTGAATGAATGGAGCCGGATCGGAACGCGGTCATTTGTCTCCGTCGTTGTCTTTTTTGCCATTGGCAATTTTAAGCACGATCGCGAGGGTGTTGATCACAAGATAGACCAGAAGCCCGTATCCGAGCAGCTTGTAGCCCATCGCAAGCCCCCAGATCACACCGGCAGCCAGAAGAATGTCGATCACGATAAATCCGAGTAAGCTTTTGTCTTTCATGGGAATAACCTCTGTCTGAATGATCTGCGCGGATGCGCCGGGCACGTGTTATCAAAAAAAGCGTTACAAAATGTACCACGTTCGTGCGGAAATGTCAAGAATAAAACACCCGATTTGCCGAAAATAAGCCAGAGTGACGCGCGAAAGGAAAGCGCTCCGGTGAAAGAGAAAGTTGCGTGGTACGGAGGATCGTCCGTTCTTTTCCATACCCGCACACGCGTGTTTTTTATCATATTTCTTTGGGGTTTTGAAGAAAAACGCTTGAAAAAACGGAGAAGCAGGGGTATATTATATGCTTACAGCTCGAAAAGCGAAAGAGCTTTTGGGCTTGACGGAAACCAATCAAACCAACAAACCAACCCAAGAAAAACCAACAACATGAGCAACGAAGAAACCAAGGACGCCCCCGTCGTGCAGAAAGCCTATGTCGTCATCGACAACACGACGATGGAAGAGCTGCTGAGCGGCCAGACCAAGAACGATTTCAAGCCCGACACGATCGTCTCCGGCACGATCGTCGAGAAGCGCCAGGACGGCGCGATGGTCGACATCGGTTCGAAAGCGGAAGGATTCATCTCCTACACCGAGTTCAAGAACTGGGACGAGATCAACGTCGGCGACCAGATCGACGTGTACCTGGAAGAGCTTGAAAACGAGCAGAACCAGCCCAGCATCAGCCTCCAGAAGGCCTCCTTTATCCAGACCTGGAAGAAGATCACTTCCGATTTCGGCGAAGGCAGCGTGATCCGCGGCAAGATGAAGAAGAAAGTCAAAGGCGGCATCCTGATCGACCTCGACGGCGTCGAAGCATTCCTCCCCGGCTCCCAGATCGATATCGGCCCCGTCAAGAACATCGACGACCTCATCGACAAGGAATACGATTTCAAGATCCTCAAGATCAACCAGGAACGCCACAACATCGTCGTTTCCCGCCGCGAACTCCTCGAAGAGTCCCGCAAGGACATGCGCGCCCAGTTCCTGAAGGAAATGAAGGTCGGCGAGCTCCGTCAGGGCAAAGTCAAGAACATCACCGATTTCGGCGCGTTCATCGACCTCGGCGGCGTGGACGGACTCCTCCATATCACCGATATGTCCTGGGGCCGCATCACGAACCCGAAGGAAATGCTCGAAGTCGGACAGGAGATCGAGGTCATGGTCCTCGACATCGACTTCGCCAAGGAGCGCGTCTCCCTCGGCCTCAAGCAGAAGTCCGCGAATCCGTGGGACGAAGTGGAAACGAAGTACCCCGTCGGCACCACCGTCAAGGGCCACGTGGTCAACATCATGCCGTACGGCGCGTTCGTCGAGATCGAACAGGGCGTCGAAGGCCTCATCCACGTCTCCGAAATGTCCTGGACCAAGCGCATCACGAAGGCCAGCGACGTCGTCAGCGCCGGCGAAGAAGTCGAAGCCGTCA
>JAEEGG010016910.1_pt1 | contig 15075 bp, 9 predicted proteins | sample 9134161 | NCBI WGS metagenome assembly JAEEGG01 (sample SAMN16246543, study PRJNA631951) | gut metagenome | biome: gut microbiome; feature: rumen; material: CR-attached | host: Bos | place: Iran: Karaj | collected 2018-10
GACGATGTGACTGTCAACACAGGCAGCACTACCCCTACACCTCCCACACCTCCCACACCTCCTAGTCCAACTCCTGGCACAGCAATGAGCTACGGCCCGGTCATCGAGAACGCTGCTGTCGAAGCCGGCACCTACTACCTGGTTGCCTCTTCGACCACACCTGACTTCGAGGTGACAATCAACGCCGAGGCCATGCCTTGCCCGACTGTCGAGGGCTTCGCCTTCAACCCGGTGCCAGCCGACGATGCCGACGAGATTGAACCCGCCAGTGTGACCCTCAGCTGGAGCATTCCGGACTATGCCACGGGCTGGCGTCTGATCTTCGGTACCACCTACCATCCGGAGGCCAACCATCCTCAGACGATCATCTATCCTGAGGAAGGCTTTGCCACAAGCATGGCCAACAGCTACACCGTGCGTAACCTGTGGAACAACACGAACTACTTCTGGAGAGTCGAGTTCAACAACGACGGATGCCCGGATGGCGTGAGCAGCCCGGTTTGGGGCTTCACGACCCACCTCAACGTGCCTCAGAACCTGACCGCTGTCGACGAGACCGTGTTCAACGACGAGACCATCGTCCTGAACTGGACTGCCGTCGTCGACCGTACCTACCGTATGTATAATGTGTACCGTGATGGCGAGTTGATTGGCCACACCAACATGAACCAGATCGGTAATTCGACCTACACCGACGGTCCCTTAGCCTACAACATGGACGGTTACACCTATTATGTGACAGCCGTTTATGACGAAGGCGAATCTGCCATTTCGAACCCCGTGAACGTGAAGGTCTCCGGCTACGGCGACGTGAACGGTCACGTGTATGAACAAGATGGCACGACTGGCATCGCGGGTGCTACTGTGACCATGACTGGTCTTGACGAGTTCAACGTCTCTCACACCTACAACTTCCAGACCAACGGTCAGGGCTACTACAGCGGCCACATCTATGCCGGCAGCTACAACGGCCAGGCCGCCAAGGACGGCTACCAGACGATCTACGAACCCGTCCAAGGCAACCCGATTGCCCTTGTGTACAACCAGACGACGAGCCCGATCGATTACATCCTTGACGAGAACTTCGATCCCGTCTGCACGGTGATTGCCCAGTACTATCCCGACAGTCTGGATCCCGCTGCACCATACGTGAAGGTGTATTGGGGCTGTGGTCTGCCAGGTGAAGAGATTATCGAGCCTTTCGAGACCGGCGACTTCAGCCTGTTCGATTGGCAGATCGATCCCACCTATCCTTGGAGCATCACCACCACGAACCCGTACGAAGGCAGCTACTGCATGAAGAGCGGTGGCGCTGGCGTGGCCAACGTGGTGAGCAACATGAGCGTGACGGTGAACATCCCCGCTGACGGTGAGATGAGCTTCTTCGGCAAGATCTCCTGCGAAAACAACTGGGACTATGGCTACTTCCTCATCGACAACCAGCAGATGGGTAGCTACACAGGTGCTGGCAACTGGGCTGAGCGCACGTTCCCCATCACCGCTGGTGACCACACCTTCCAATGGAGATACACGAAGGACGGTAGCGTGAACAGCAACGACGACTGCTTCTATGTCGACTACATCACCTTCTATAGGAGACCCGAACCTGCACAACCTGGTTGGGTGTTCTATGATGATGGTGTCAATGTTGATGCTATCGGTCTGACTGCAGGTGGTTCCTTCTACTGGGGTGTTATGTTCCCCGCTGGCAGCTATGCTGGCAACACCGTGTCAAAGGTGAGCATGTATGACTATTCTGCCCACACTGGTACTATTATGATTTACCAAGGTGGTGCTGCTGCTCCTGGCACATTGCTTTACACGCAACCTTACACTTGCACTGGTAGCGAGAACTTTGTTGAATGGACACTGAACACGCCTGTTAGCATTGACCCGGCTCAGCAGTTGTGGATTGTGATGAACAATGACAATGGTCAGTATGTGGCTTCTGCTTGCGCCAACACTGGCGATGCCAACGGTCGTTGGATCAGCCTCGACGGTGCTACATGGGAAGACGTGGCCAGCTATGGCCTCGACTACACTTGGATGATCCGCGCCTATGTGGCTAACGGTGCCAAGGGTGCCTACGTCGCCCCGATGGGTTTGGCCGCCGAAGTGGCTCCTGCCAAGGCTCCTGTCCGCGTGAAGGACGAAACTTCCAATATCTTTGCCGCTTCTGGTGCCAACACCACCCATAATGTTGGTGTTCCCACTATGGCTGCTAACAGCAACCGTGCTTTGTCACACTACAGAGTGTATCGTACGAACTGCTACAACGACGGTCCTTACACCGAGGAGAACACCTTGCTTCTTGCCACAGTCTGGGTGCCCGACACCATCTACATCGACGTGGATTGGCCGGATGCAGCCCCTGGCGTGTACAAGTGGGGTGTCGGTTCCGTCTACGAAGGCAACCGCGGCGAAGAGATCGCCGGTCCCATCAGCTGGAGCGAGCCTATTGCCATCAACAATGACCGCGCCACATTGACCTACGACTTCGACGACAACAGCTTGCAGGGCTGGACCACCATCGACGCCAACAACGATGGTTACGACTGGGTGCTTGGCTCACAAATTGGTGGTGTCTACCTGGTTGCTGGTGCCAGCCTTGAAGGTTCGGGACACAACTCGTCAACCGATATGATGTGCTCTGGCTCTTATAGCAATGCAACGAGCTCAGCCATTACTCCTGACAACTACCTTGTTTCGCCTCAGGTGGCTCTCGGTGGCAGCATCAGCTTCTGGGCCTGTGCTCAGGATGCCGGCTATGCTGCAGAGCACTTTGCCGTTGCTGTGAGCACCTCTGGTAATACCAACGCTTCTGACTTCACCACCGTCCAAGAGTGGACGATGACGGCCAAGGGCGCTAGCAGCGTAATGAGCTATGGCCGTGATGGCAGCAACCGTGCCCAAGGCAGCTGGTACCAGTACACTGTTGACCTGAGCGCATACAGCGGCATGGGCTATGTGGCCATCCGCCACTTCAACTGCTACGACCAGTTCATCCTGAACGTCGACGACATCACCATCGTTGAAGGTGCCGGCGGTCCCACGCCTCCGACTCCTCCGACACCAGGCACCAACGGCCTGCAGCTGCCTCGCGAGAGCGAGATCGTGTGGTCGAAATGCCTCGACAAGGACATGTACCTTGGCGAGAATGCCGTCGACATCAACGTGCTGCTCAACAGCGCGGACAGCCCGGAGGGCATTACGGTGAGCTTCGTGAACCAGAACGAAGCCGAGCAGGAGCTCTATCCTGTCGCGGACGTTGTACTCGACGAGAGCGGCTTCTACGCATGGGAGAGCTTCCGCAAGGGAGACTACCAGCTGACCATCACCATGGATGGCTATGAGACCATCGTGGATAACGTGAGCATCTGGGAACCCACCAACCTGCGCTATGTGATGATTGAGATCATCTACGGTGTCAGCGACCTCTACGTGTCCCGCACTGGCTGGGCCATGTGGGAAGGCCAAGGCGCAGTGACGCCTCCGACGCCACCTACACCTCCAGGAGGCGGCGACAGCTTCGAGTGCGGCTTCGAGAACGGCCTTGAAGGCTGGACAACCATCGACAACGACGGCGACGGCATGACTTGGGTCAACAGCGTCAACAGTTCTTCTGCCTCCGGCTACGACTACACGGGTCTGGCCCACGGCGGCAACTACTTCGTGTATTCACAGTCCTACGTCGACTATGTTGGGGCCTATGATGCCGACAACTACCTGGTCACGCCTCAGAAGTATGCCATCACCAACGGTTCGACCCTGACCTTCTGGGCCGACAACGCCAACGACAGCTATCCCGATCATTTCGCCATTGCCGTGTCGACAGCCGACACTCCGAGCGCTTCCAGCTTCACGGACGTTTGGAGCCACCAGGGTGCCAAGTCTGAGGGCAAGGCAGCTGTCCGTAACACAGGAGGCCGTTATCAGAACTGGCGTTCACACTCAGTCGACCTGAGCGCCTACGCCGGCCAGAACGTGTGGATTGCCTTCCACCACCAGGATTATGACGAGTACGAGATCTGGATCGACGACGTCACCTTGACCACCGGTGCCAAGGACGGTGACCGTCACCTTGAAGGTTACAAGGTGATGTGCACGAGCATCGACGGCGAGCCGATCTTCACCACGAACACCGTGTATCCGTTCTGCCAGGTGGCCACCGACGACCTCGTCGAGGGCGAGCACTACATCTGCAAGGTTGCCGCCATCTACAGCACCGGCATGAGCGACTGGACCGAGGCTGAATGGGAATATGAGCCTTGCGCGCACTATGCCGGCACCGTCAACGGCCTTGACGTGAACGGCACGACCGTCACTTGGGATTATCCAGGCGGTGGCCCGACGCCTCCTCCAGGCCCGGGCAGCAGCTTCACCGTTGACTTCGAGTCTGGCATGCCTGCCGGCTGGAACGTCATCGACGCCAACAACGACGGTTGGACATGGTGCCTGACGAGCAATATCCCGAGCACTTGGACGTACTATGCAGGAATGGCTCTTGACTGGTACCACAATGGTACGAACGCCATCTGCAGCGGTTCCTACATCAACGGTGTGGGCGCTATCAACCCGGATGAATACTTTGTCTCGCCCGAGTTGACCCTGACCTCCGGTTCTCAACTGAGCTTCTGGGTGGCCGCAACCGACGCGAGCTATCCTGCCGACCACTTCGGCGTGTTCGTGTCCGACAACGGCACGAGTGACTGGACTTCGGTCCAGGAGTGGACGCTGACCGGTAAGAAGGGAGGCATGGCTGGTGGCGCTGCCTCGCGCGACGGCCGTGGCCTGAGAATCGGTACCTGGTACAACTACACCGTAGACCTGGGTGCCTTCGCTGGCCAGAAGTACATCGCCTTCCGTCACTTCAACTGCTACGACCAGTACATCATGTGTCTGGATGACATTGAGCTGACCTCTGGCGCCAAGAACCGCGACGACGTCGTGTTCTTCAACGGCTTCGTGACCGATCCGGGTGCGATGGCCAATGGTGCCGACGCATCGTGGATCAAGGGCTCGCAGAGCACATGGGGTCCGAACGTGAACAACGGTGGTGGCTACATGCTTGCCGACCAGTTCACGCTGAGCGCAGCCACGACCATCAGCGAGATTGAGGTCTACGGCTACCAGACTGGCAGCAGCACGACATCGACGTTCACCGGCCTCTATGCCCAGATCTACAGCGGCAGCCCGATGAGTGGCGGTACCGTTGTTTGGGGCGACATTGCCGACAACATCATGACGGCTACTTCGTTCACGAACTGCTACCGTGGCAGCGACGGTGAAACCACCGCCACCACGCGTCCGATCATGGCTGTCACCGCCTCTGGCCTGAACATCGACCTTGAGGCTGGCACTTACTATCTCGTCTACAGCTTGGCGGGCAGCGGCTCGAGCGGTCCTTGGGGCGCTCCTCACGCAGAGCCTGGCATCGGCAATACCGGCAACGGTCTGCAGTACACCAGCAGCGGCTGGGGTACCTTGCTTGACAGCGGTGCTGGCACTCCTTACGGTTGCTCGATGAAGCTCACTGGTAATGGTGGTAGCGGTCCTGTGCCTCCGACCCCGAGTGGCGACGTCCTTGGTGCCATGGTGTTCTTGAACGGTGAATGGGAAGCCTTCGTTGCGGCCCCGACCAACACCTACACCTTCGACGAGCTTGGCCAATACTGCGTCCGTATCGTCTACAACGGTGCTGCCGAACTTCCGAGCAACAACTTCTACTATGCCATGAGCTGTGAAGAGTGCGAAGGCGAACCTGGTCCTGGCACTTGCGCTGCTTACATGCCTATCCATGGCGAGGCTCTCAACGCTACCGATCAGGTGAAAATCTGGTGGGGCGAAGAGAATCCTGGCCCAGGTCCTGGCGGTGAAGGCGATACCTTCAGCGTGGACTTCGAAGCTGGCATGCCTTCTGGCTGGACGACCATCGACGCCGACGGCGATGGCTACAACTGGAACCTCGCTAGCAATACTATGGGTACTGGCTACGGTCATAATGGTTCGTCAGATATGATCTTCTCTCAGAGCTATGACAACAATTACGGAGCACTGACACCTGACAACTACCTCGTTTCGCCTCAAGTGACCCTGGCTGCTGGTTCAACCTTCAGCTTCTATGCTTGCGCACAAGATGCCTCTTGGGCTGCAGAACACTTCGGCGTTGCTATTTCCGACAACGGCACGAGTGGCTGGACCATGGTCCAAGAGTGGACGATGAGTGCCAAGGGTCAGCCTTATGCTGGTCCTCGCGGTATGCGTGACCAAGGCAACTGGTATCAGTACACTGTTGACTTGAGCGCCTATGCTGGTCAGAAGTATATTGCTATCCGTCACTTCAACTGCACCGACATGTTCTATCTGGATGTCGACGACATCGAGCTTACCGCTGGTGCTAAGAGCCGTGCAAGCATTGAGGGCTTCAATGTATATAGTTCGACTGACAACGCTAACTATACCCTTCTCAACACGGTACCATACGTTGATGGTCAGACCTACTACGAGTACATTGATACGCCTGCTAGCGCTGGTACTTACTACTACCAAGTGACTACGGTCTATGACAACGGATGCGAGTCCGATCCTGCTATGTCAGCTGACGACCCGACACACAACTATGTGAGTGCCAACGTCGACGCCATCGGCGAGAACAGCGACAAGGTTGCCCTCTATCCTAACCCGACGAGCGGCAACGTGACGATCGAGGCTGCCGGCATGAGCCGCATCACAGTGGTGAGCGTCCTTGGGCAGGTGGTCTACGACACCGAGGTCAATGCAGACACCTACACCTTGAACATGGCCCAGTTCAACGCTGGCATGTACATGGTGCGTGTCTACACTGAGGAAGGTGTGACCGTCAAACGCGTCACTGTCATGCAATAATTGACCATTGGTCAAAAAAATGGGAGGCAATTCGAAAGGATTGCCTCCTTTTTTTGTTTTTTTCCGTATCTTTGCAACACCTTAGTGTTGAAATATGGAGCTTTTGGATTTGTATGACAGAGATTTGAGACCTACGGGACAGACTGTTGAGCGTGGACAGCGTGTTCCTCCTGGCTTGATGATTCCCATTGTGGCAGTGTATGTCTATAATGATCAAGGGCAGTATCTGATTCAGAAAGTGGCTCCTTCAAAAGGCAACTATTACGCTACAACAGCAGGTCATGTGCAAAGTGGTGAGCGCGATTTTGCTCAGGCCATGTTGCGTGAGATGAAGGAGGAGATTGGCCTTTCGGCGACCAAAAGCGAGCTTAAGTTAGTGAGAATCAGAAGGTATGAGTATAAGTTTACCTTTCTTTATATGTTGAAAAGCAATGTTCCCGCAGAGGTGTTACGCTTGCAAAAAGAAGAAGTGGACTCGGTGATGTGGATGAGCCATGAGGATATCGAACTGCTTTGCAAGATGGGCCTTTTCAATTTAAGACACTATCAATTGCTCCTCGATTGCGAAGAAAGATTACAAAACAAACGTTGAATGTTTTTCCGTTTCGTTATTTTGGCTATATTTGCAGCAATTTAGATTAAGTTGCAACAAATACCTTATTGATATGATCGCAAAAGAATTACTAAATCCGAAAAGCATCGTAGTATGCGGTGCTTCGTCAGACATTCACAAACCTGGAGGAAAAGCTTTAAAAAACCTTCTTGAAAGCCCATTCCAAGGTCTAGTTTATGCCGTGAACCCGAAAGAGACCAAGGTGCAAGGCGTGAAATGTTATGCCAAGGTCGATGACCTGCCGCAGGTGGATTGCGCCATCATCTGTATCGCCGCCAAGTTCTGCGCCCAAACGGTTGATGTGCTGGCTAAGGAGAAAGGCTGTAAAGGTTTCATTATCATTAGCGCTGGTTTCTCTGAGGAAAGCCACGAGGGCGCTGAGATCGAGAAGCACATTGTCGACACCATCAACAGCGTCGGAGGCTCGCTTATCGGCCCCAACTGCACGGGCTTCCTCAACGTGAATTATGCTGGCTGCTTCGACACGCCAATCCCACCATTGAATCCTAAAGGCGTGGATTTTATCACCGGTTCAGGCGCCACTGCTGTGTTCATCAAGGAATACGGCATGAGCAATGGTCTTCAGTTCAACAGTGTTTGGGCTGTAGGTAACTCGGCTCAACTGGGTATCGAAGACGTGCTTGAGCACCTTGACGAGACCTTCGACCCTGAGAAGTCCTCTCGTGTCATCATGCTCTATATGGAAAAAATCGGCGACCCGCAGCGCCTGCTCAAGCATAGCCGCAGCCTAATCAACAAGGGCTGCCACATTGCTGCCATCAAGAGCGGAAATAGTGCTGCTGGCTCTCGTGCCGCATCGTCGCATACCGGCGCTTTGGCTACTAGCGACGCTGCCGTCGATGCCTTGTTCCGCAAGGCAGGTATCGTGCGCTGCCAGAACCGTCAGGAACTGACCACGGTTTGTGCCGTCTTTATGCATCCTGAACTGAAAGGCAAACGCTGTGCCGTCGTCACCCATGCTGGTGGCCCTGCCGTGATGCTGACCGACGTGCTGAGTAACGGTGGCATGGAGGTTCCTTCACTGAAGGAACATCCCAAGGCACCCGAACTGCTGTCGAAACTCTTCGGCGGCTCCTCGGTGGGCAATCCCATCGACTTTCTTGCCACGGGTACTGCCGAACAACTGGGTTATATCCTCGATGCCGTGGAGAACGACTTCGACGAGATCGACTTTTCCGTCGTCATCTTTGGCTCACCTGGTTTGTTCAGCAACAAGGAGGTATACGACCTGCTGGATGAGAAGATGAAGACCTGCAAGAAGCCCATCTTTCCTGTATTGCCGAGTATCATCAACGTGAAGGACGAAATCAATGATTTCATCGCCAAAGGCCGCATCAACTTCCCTGAGGAGTGCGTGCTGGGTAACGCCATTTGCAAGGTCTACAACACCCCCAAGCCGCAACCCGAGCATGTGGAGCAACCCACCATCGATGTTGCTCGCATACGTCGCACCATTGACCGCTGCAAGGACGGCTATCTGGAGATTTCAGACTACAACGAACTGTTGGATGCCGCTGGCATCAGCCGCAAGAAGAGCATCGAGGTTTCGAAGAAGGAGGATGCCTTGGCCTTCGCCAAGGAGGTCGGCTGCAGCAAGGACGTGCCGTTGGTGATGAAGGTTGTGGGTCCGTTGCATAAGAGCGACGTGGGCGGTGTGACCCTCGGCGTGAAAGACCTCGACACCGTTGCCAAAGAGTTTGACCGTCTCATCGTCATCCCCGAGACATACGCTGTGGAGATGTATCCCATGTTGGATGGTTTGGATGTCTACATTGGCGCCATCAAGGATGCCAAGTTCGGTCATCAGGTCTTTTTCGGCCTGGGCGGTATCTTCATCGAGGTGCTGAAGGATGTGCAGAGTGCGTTGGCTCCAATCACCGCTTCCGAGGCCAAGGAGATGCTCAAGCAACTCAAGGGCTATAAGATTCTCGAAGGTGTGCGTGGCCAGGAGGGCGTCAATATCGACCTCTATGCCGATCAGGTGGCACGCGTCAGCGCTTTGGTTCAGGCCGCTCCCGAGATTGTCGAGATGGACCTCAACCCGCTGCTGGGCAACCCACGCTATGTTACCGCTGTTGACGCACGTATTCGCATAGAGAAATAATTGACACGAGATGCGAGACTACGGGACGTGAGACGTTGGGTCAGCCCTGCGTCCCGCGTCCCGAAGTCCCGCGTCAAATACAAGAATTATGATTACCGAAAAAGCCATCTATTATCTGGTCTATGCCGTCTTGGTCGTCATCACCTTCGTGATCGACATGATGTTGCTGAAGAAGACCGACAAGACTAGCCGCACCATCGGCTATATCCTTAGCATCATCGTCGATTTGGCCATGTTCGGCTTCGGCATCTGGCTATATAAGGTCAAGGGCGAGGACCAGACGGGCTTCGTGCTGGGCGGCATCCTTTGTGGTGTGTGCCTGCTGTGCCTGTTGGGCCGCTATTGGCAGAACAAGGAGGCCGACAAAAGAGACAAGAGAGCATGAAAAAAGCAGATGTCATCACATTGGTTATCGTGGCCGCTGTGGTATGCGGCTTTGCCTTCATTCCCGGGGCATGGGAGTGGTTCAACACGACCACCAAAAACCATGGCTTGTTGATGAGTTTCTTCAAGTTCGCCATCCTCGGCACCTTTGGCGAGATGCTGGCCTTGCGCATCCGTGAGGGCGTGTATATGAAAAAGGGCTTCGGCCTGTTGCCCAAGATGCTGGTATGGGGCGTGTTGGGTGTGGTCATCGCCTCGGCCATGACCATCTTCAAGACGGGCACGGTGGCTTTGTTGGATGGTGGTTTTCACCTCAACGGAAAAGCAGCGGAATGGTTTGCGGGTGACCTCAGCTGGGGCAAGTTCTTCGTGGCACTCTGCGTCAGTGTGCTGATGAACACCTTGTTTGCGCCCGTCTTCATGACCTTTCACAAAATCACCGACATCCACATCGCTGAGACGGGTGGCTCGTTGGGTGGTTTCTTTGGTAATAAATTGAAAATCAGGGAGACGCTTTCAAAGAAAATCAATTGGGACATCCAGTATGGTTTTGTCTTTGCCAAGACGATTCCCTTGTTCTGGTATCCAGCCCATACTATCACTTTCTTGCTGCCTCCCACGCTTCAGGTGCTGTTTGCAGCCTTGCTCGGCGTGGCTTTGGGCGTGATTTTGAGCATTAAGAAATAGGGAAGATGGGACGGAATCGATGGATTTGGCTTTTGGTTTTGTTCACCTTCCGTCTTGAGCTCTTCTCGCAGACGGAGGTCATGTTCTCTCGTCAAGGCGGGTTCTATGATGAGCCGTTTGTCCTCTCTTTGGGTAGCAGCGACTGGGAATGCCAAATTCATTATACTACCAACGGTGCTATGCCGACAGCGCTTTCCCCCCGCTATGAAACGCCTTTGTTTCTTGATGAAAGCCTGTATTCATCTTCCGACATCTACACCCTTCCCATTTCACCTCTTTTTGAACCCTTTGTGCCCGATTCGGTGCAACATGCCATCGTCATCAGGGCAGCAGCTTTTGACGAGGAAGGTAGTCGGATAAGCGATGTGGTGACTCAGACCTATCTGATTCGTTCGTTGGGTTGCGAGCATCATGGTTTGGCTGTCGTTTCGGTGTGCGCTGATTCATTGGCTTTGTTTGATGCCGACACGGGCATTTTGGTTCCTGGTGCGCTTTTCGATCCTGCGAATCCTGACCTTACTGGTAATTATTTCCAACGAGGCAGGGAATGGGAACGATGGGCCAACGTGGAGTTTTATGAGCCTGATGACAATAGTGGCATCAACCAACAATGTGGGTTGCGCACACATGGCAATCGGGCAAGAAAGGCTCCTGCCAAGGGCTTGAAAATCTATGCGCGTGAGGAATACGGCAAGAAACGTTTCAAGCACCGCTTTTTTGAAACGACACAAATCAAAAGCTTCAATCACCTGGTTCTCAAACCTTTTTCGACCCTTTGGCCATGTTCAGGGGTGCAGGATTATGTGGCCAACCGCATGGCCTTGCAGATGGGTTTGGAAGCTCCCAACTCGCGGCCTGTGGCAGTGTATCTCAACGGTGAGTATTGGGGCATCTATTTTTTGCAGGAGAAAATGGACGACCATTATCTTGAAGATCATTTTGGCATCGAACCCGAACAGTGCAACATCATTTGCGGCAACGGCATAAATGGTTTTACGGGTGAATGGGACGTTGAGGTGGAGTCGGGGGAAGGTTTTGGTTTTGATCAAATGATGGACTGGCTGGAAGACGCTGATCTTTCCGATAGCACCAACTATGCCTATATCAGCAATCTTGTGGATATTGATAATTTTATTGATTATCAAATTCTTGAGACCTTTATTGCGAATACTGACTGGCCAGCTAACAATTCAAGATGCTGGCAGGCTGACGGCTCCAAATGGCGTTTTGCCTTTTTTGATGGTGATGCCACCATGTTGGAAAAAGAATACGATGTGTTTGCGAATGCCACCTACGTCGCGGATAACCAATGGCACACAGGTGGGAAGTCGACCCTGTTGTTTAGAAGGCTATTGGAGAACAATGACTTCAAAATTAGGTTTAGTTATCGTGTTAATGAATGGTGCAACTCGGTTTTGCAGGAATATTCCACGACAGATGTCCTTGATGGAATTGTCCAAGACTTGCGTTTGGAGATGCCAAGTCAAATAGCGCGATTTGGTTATCCGGATAACATGGACTATTGGAATTGGGGATGCTCGTTGTCCCATGATTTTCTTGTGAATCGTGTCACGGATTATCAAAAGGCTTGTGATAGTTTTGAATCTTTAAAAGAGCATGATTATCAATCGAATACTGACGATTTTGTCATCTATCCCAATCCGACGGAGGATGTGGTTCACATTAGGATGCTTGATGGACGTTCACGAGCCACTGGGTTTGTGCTATGCGACGCCATGGGGCGCGTGATTTTGGGCGGAAAAAGCTATCTATCTGCTTGTCAGGAGATTGTATTGGGCGAAGATCTGCGCTCTGGAGTGTATGTCGTCAAGATTGGCCCTTATGTGCACCGTTTTGTGAAATATTGAAAAGTTTTTTCGATAATCGTTTGCATTTCAAGTATTTTGTATAAATTTGCAACGTAATCCATAAAACGCGTGTTATGAAATCCTACAAATGGTTCAGATGGCTTTTGAGAGCCTCCGCTTTGACGACCGTGATGTTCGTCATGCAAGCCTGCTATGGCGCTCCCTATCGTGATCAGGACATGCCCGATCCGATGGAAATGAGTAATGAGGCTATGGAGCCAGAAGCTCCAATCGAGACGCCAGTGGCTGATACTTTAGTTCAGGCGGAGATATAAATATTTGCTGAAAAGATCCCTCGTTGGTCCAGAAATAGTTTGTAATCGGTTTTTATAAACGTCTGATAATCAGCGATGGTTTTATGATTTATTTTGTAATGCAGCAAAGATGTGTTGTTTTTATTGCATTTCTGTATACTTTTGTAGCAACTAAACTAATACGCTATGAAAATCTACAAATGGTTAAGGGGGCTGATGAAAGCCTCGGCACTCACAACGGTGATGTTCATCATGCAGGCTTGCTATGGTGTGCCAAGCACGGATCAATGTGAATTCATTTTGAGCGGGTATGTGACCGACAAGGTGACAGGGCAACCGCTTGAAGGCATTATGTTGAGCTCTCGAAATCTTGGCACAACCTATGATTATATCACTGCTGAGACGGATAGCAATGGGTATTTTGAGATACTTCAGTGGGGTAACTGCCGTTACGGGGCAAGTTTTATCCTCAGGGTCAATGATGCTGATGGAAATTTCATGCCTTTTGACACGACAGTGTTTTCTGATTCCGATCTCAGTGCTTTGGACATCAAACTAGAAAGCAACCAGTAAAGTGTTTGACTGATGAAAACACATTCAATTTACAGGTGGTTCCACCGCATGGCATTGTTATCGGGCATACCTGCCTTGACGATGATGTGTGATTGTGCGAAGTTGTATGGTCCACCAATAGAAGTGTTGTATGGTCCTCCCAGCGATCATCAGGTGTTTGGCAAAGTGCTTGACAAAGAAAGCCATCAACCCGTCTCTGATGTTCTTGTTCGAGGCAAGAATGGTGATTCATTGGCCACTACAAATAGGATTGGCAAATTTGAGGTCTGGTCTGCTGATTGTAAAGAATTGGTTTTCAGTAAAGAGGGTTATCAATCCAAGGATACAACGCTTTGCCCGGCGGAGGAAAGGTTGGTCTTTATGCAAAAGCAATCCGAAGAATAATGCTTCAAGTCTTTCATAACTTTTTTCGCAAGAAAGAGACCCAACTTCATGAGTTGAACTACCTCTTTTGGGAATGCACGCAACGTTGCAACCTCAACTGTCAGCATTGTGGCTCGGACTGTTTGGCTTCCTCTCGTTATAAGGATATGCCTTTCGAGGATTTCTTGAATGCAATCAAACCACTCGAAACGAAGTTTCAACGCAACTCTATTCTTGTTGTCATCACAGGCGGTGAACCTTTGGTGCGCCCCGACTTGGCCGACTGTGGGTGGCAATTGCGACAGCATGGTTTCCCTTGGGGCATCGTCAGCAACGGCTATGCCTACGACGAGGCGATGCACGAGAAACTGATGAAGGCTGGAATGTGTAGCATCACCATCAGTCTCGATGGTTTGCGCGACACCCATGACGCCTTTCGCAAACGCCAAGGTAGCTTCGACCATGCCCTTCGTGCCATCGACTTGATTGCCAACGAAAAGCGTCTTCCCACATACGATATTGTCACTTGCGTCAGTCCGATGAATTTCGGCGAATTGGAGGCCATCAAGCAACTGCTCATCGAGCACAAGGTAAAGGCATGGCGTCTGTTCACCATCGCTCCGATTGGCCGCGCTGCTGATGACGATGGCTTGCAGCTCAGTAACGAGCAACTCCGCCAAATGATGGATTTCATCGTGGTGACCCGAAAAGAGGGGAAAATCGATTGCATGTTCAGTTGTGAGGCCTATGTCGGCCCCTACGAGCGCAAGGTCCGCGACTGGTATTATTTCTGCCGCGCAGGCATCACCATCGGTTCTATCCTGATTGACGGCTCCATCTCCGCTTGCCCCAATATTGACCGCAGCTATGTGCAAGGCAATATCTATCAAGACGACTTCCTCGATGTTTGGGAAAACCGCTTCCAACCCTTCCGCGACCGTGCATGGATGAAACAAGGCCCTTGCGCCGACTGCAAGGTGTACAAGAACTGTCTCGGTGGCGCGATGCACCTGCATGCGAAAGACAAGGGGGAGATGATGATTTGCCATTATAATAAGTTGAGAGTTTAGGGTTGAGAGTTTAGAGTGATGGAGTACAAAAGTGGATTTTTTTGAAATTTTTCAAAAAATCCACTTTTTTTCTTGACAGTAATGAAAATTGTTGTACTTTTGCAGTGTTCTATTTGACTAATACACTAAAACAAAATATAGCAACATGATTGAAATCAAGAACTTAGACTTCGGCTACAAGAGTCAGCCAGTCTTCAAAAACATCAGCCTTTGCTTTGAGAAAGGCAACATCTACGGCCTTCTGGGCGAAAAC
>JAEEGG010016912.1_pt1 | contig 15074 bp, 17 predicted proteins | sample 9134161 | NCBI WGS metagenome assembly JAEEGG01 (sample SAMN16246543, study PRJNA631951) | gut metagenome | biome: gut microbiome; feature: rumen; material: CR-attached | host: Bos | place: Iran: Karaj | collected 2018-10
CCTGTTCGCGTCGATGCGTTTCAAGCTCAAAACGCTGCCGTTCCTGCTGCTGTTTTACGGCTGCGCGGCGGGCGGCTTCGTCGAGGGCTGTTATCTCTATTACAGCGTCTCGGAGCTCATGCGGTACAGATTCGATCGCACAGTGTTCCGCGAGGTCAATCTGGCCGTGATGGCGAGGATCCGGAAAACCGAGGACCGCCTCGCGCTGCGACTTGCGTTGGAAGACGTTCGCGAGGCCCGCGTCTGGGACGACAGGGAAATGGACGACTTCAAGACCTGTATCGGGATGTGTCAGGATCTCCTGTCCGTGCTGTACGAATCGCAAAAGAAATACGAATCAAAGACATCGGAATCGAAAACTCCACCTGACGCGGATTGATCCCGCTCTGCAACAATTACCCTCAAACCCTCCATCAGCAACACCGTGAAAGGGCCGAAATGATATGGATGCAAGCTTGGAAAGGCTGAGTTATCTTCTGCATGTCCCGGAGCTGGATCTTCCGATCCTGATCGGGATCATCGGCGGCATCGTGATCTTTGTCCTCATGGCACGGGCTCCCGAAAACCGGAGGCGTCTGCTGCCGCTGGGAATCCTGCTGCCGCTGCACGCGCTGCTGTTTCCATTGGCTTTCCTGCCGGACTCCGCCGCTTTATTCGTGACCTATGTTTTGTCCGCGCCGGTCCTGCTGCTCGGTTTGATCGCTTACCTGTTGGTTTTAGCCCGCCGGAAACGACTGAACCGCGCTGTCTGGACGGCTGCCGCAATCTGGTTTCTGTACTTCGCCGCCATCCTGTTCATGATCGTCGTCGTGATCCTCCTGGCGCATGACATGTCACACTGAAGCACCATGAGAGAACCTGAAATCATGCCGAACACGAAATCGAGACGAATCTTTTTCCTCGCTTTTGTTGCAATCTTTTTGTCGGCAGCAGTCTTCACCGGATGCCGGCATGACGTGGTCAATGCCGAAGGAGGAACGGTCAGCGCCGTGATCACGCCGCTCCAGATCGGTCCGCTGCTGCTGCCTTTCGGGGAGGAAGATGTTACCACCTACGGCCTTGGCACGGGATTGGCGACCATGGAAAATGGCTCATGCGGGATATTTGCCTCGGCCCTGGGATCGGGTTTTACCGGGACCAACTACGGGGTGTCGGCCGGCCTTGCATTCGGAATAAACGGCGGGGAGTCAAGCTTCAACGGGATTTCGGCCGGGCTGTTTTACATTGGCAGATACAACAAGCCTGTCGGGACTCAGAACGGCATTTCCGTTTTTCCGTTTGCATTCGGCTGTGGCACGAACGGGCTTTCCGTCGAAGCCTCAACACTGAGCAAGGAATTCAACGGAATTGACCTTTGCCTTTTCAACCTTTACGAGACAAGGGGAGCCGGACTGCAGGTGATCGGACTGGATTGTTCCGCGAAGAACGAAAGCAGAATAACCGGGTGCCAGATCGGGGGGCTTCTGCGTTCGAGTGTCCGGGGCGCGCAGATCGGGGCGATCACGTACAATCCGGGGGTATATCCGGGGCATGACCGCGGGGATTCGTTCGGAAAATGCCTGAACTTAGGCATCCTGAACTTCGAGCTGAAGGAGGGCTTTCAGGTCGGCGCAATCAACAATACCTCGGACGGGAATCCGGTTCAGATCGGGCTGTTCAATACCACTTTCGACGGAAGCCCGTTTCAGATCGGCCTGCTGAACATCAACCCGAACGGATTCCTTCCCGTCTTCCCGTTCTTCAATTACAGCGTCAAAAAGGGCGCGTTCGAACGCGAACGGGAAAGCGCAGTGGGGTTCTGAGCCGTGGGCAACAATTTGAACGGGTCTGAAATGTTGTCGAACACGAAAACGAGGCGAAAGACCGCAGAAAGGCGGCGTAAAAAACTATGACCGACGCAACGCTGAACAAAATGAGACCGTGGCTGTGGGGGCTCGCAGCGACTCTGCTGGTATTCGAAATCTTCCGCTGCACAACGGAGGCCATGGACATGGCGCGGCAGGGGCTCTACTGGCACGCGGGGTACTGGGCGCCATGCAGCTTCCCGCTTTATCTGCTGCTGGAAACCATTTTCACAAAGTCCAGAAAAGCGCTGATCGCCTCGGCTGCGCTCATGGTCCTTGATCTTTGTTATATTCTGTCCATGTTCGATTTCCTGTCCTGGATCTGCCTGATTCTGATCCCCTTCGGAATGATGATCGTTCTGCTGGTCTTCGAGGACAACGGGTATCTGAAACTGCTGAACCTCCTGACGATCGTGGTGATGTTCCTCGGCCTTTTCAAAGTCTCCCGCTGATGCGAAACAACAGGAAAGTCTGAAATCATGCCGAACACGAAAAAAAGACGAAAGATCTTCAGAACAAGCTGGTTCTGCACGGTTTTGTTCCTTTCATTCCTTGTTTCTGCATGCCGTTCCGTTCCACCCGAAGAAGACGGAGGGGAACCGGAAGGCGTACCGGTGCAGACGAGTGAGGCCGAGGTGACGGATTCCGCGGCTGGGCCGAAGAGGCGGACGGTCCTGATCGACGCGGATTCCTTCTCGCCGGGCGCTTATCTGCCGTTCAATGCGAGCTGTTTCGACTGTTTCCTTTTCCCGGCGTACGACGTGAACGGCGTTTATCTTGATTTCGCACCGGCGCCCCTGATCGAAGACCTTGACGGCGATCCCATGTGCGAGATCAGTCAGGTCAACGGCATTCACTGTTTTCTCGTGTCGCCCCGCCTCCACCGGACGTACGGACTGTTTTTCGGCGCCGTGGCGCGTCCGAAGACCTTCGTTTCCGGCGTTTCCCTGACCGGCGCGGGGATATGCGATTTCCCCTTCGGCGCGAATTTCGCACGGCAGGACGGCGTTTCGTTCTCGCTCTTCGGCGCGCCGTTGGAATGCAACGGCGTCTCGTTTTCGCTCTTCGGTGCGCCGATCGAATCCAACGGCGTTTCGTTTTCCGTGCTGGGGATCTGCCGGAAACAGCGGCAGGGCGTCTACTGTTCCCTGCTCAACTGCTCCTATGCGGCGGACTGGACGAACGAGGACGCGCCACAGTCCGTGGTCCAGCTCGGAGTCGTCAATTCCTGCCATAATGGCGTCCAAATCGGTCTGCTGAACTTCAATGAAAACGGGTTTCTCCCGGTGTTTCCGCTGTTCAATTTCAGCATAAAAAAGGAGGAATAAACCATGCACGAAATCCCTGTGACAAAGTACCCGAGACCGAAAAAGTTATCTGACCCATATCAGCGTTATTCCAAAGAGCGGAAAGACGGCATTCTGAGCAAGAACGGCCGCGACCTGACAGCCGGGGAGCTTACGGCACTGTTCGGCGGATCGCTGCCAGTCGGGACCTACGACGAATGCGCGCATTATCTGCCGGACGTCACGCGCTATCTCTCTGAACATTATTGGGATAGCGTTCCGGCGGACGACGAGGCGTTCGAAGAGCTGTTCAGGAAGTTTCTGATGTGGACGGTGTTTTTTTATGACGAGCTGGCGAAAGACGGCGTGTGGAACGACCTGAACCTGTTTCTGTCCGATCTTTTTGCCCTCGCGACCGAACGGTTCGAGTTGCGCGGCTGTGTCCCTGCCGGGCGCGACCATGTCGGATATATCTTCGAGTATTTCGGGAACAAGTCGTTCATGCAGACGAATGACCCGCTCGGGACCTGCCGGGCTTTCCCGTTCGGCGTCACGGAGGAATACATGGCGCGGAGGTTCGAAAAGCCGGAAACCTATGCGGATCACGCGTGGCTGGTCCTGCTCGTGAACGGCTGCGGGAGTTTTACCGGGTTTTACGGCGTAGACCATATCAAGGACAGCGCTTTCCTGCTGCGGATGAAACAGGATGCGGCGTGGCGGTCGGCGGCGGTCACGCGGATCATCGCCGAAACGGAGGCCCGGCCGGAACTGGCGGATTACTGGTCGGCGGTCCTCGACGACGCCATGCTCTGACGGCGGCGCAAGAAAGCCATGCGGTAATCGCGAGGAAGAAATCAATCATGCTCGACTTCATCATGGATCTCATCGGGTTGTTCTGGCGGTGGATTCTGTACACGGTCATCGCTTTGCTGTTGATTTATTTCTTCCTTTCGTTTTATGCACGTCGCATGTTGCTCGGCGATTTGTTCGGGAAATACGTGGATATGGTTTGGGAATGGATCAAAGACGCGTTCCGCGACTGACCGCTCCGATGCGATGAATCTGTAGAGAAACTACAGAAAAACTGTATTTTCTATCCAGATTCACTTGACTTCCTCCGAATCTGTGTTATAGTATAATCAGGAGGCAGCCGATGACGACACTTAACCTGAGAGCGAGCATACCGAACGACTATTTCACCGCATGGGAGTTGAACGCCCTTCTTTCCGATTATTCCAACCGCGCGGCGAAAGTGTCGTCCCTGCTCAAAAAGCGCGAAATCGTCCAGATCCGCCGCGGCCTTTATTCCTTTGCCGAGCCGCTCCGCAGGGAGATGCTGTCCGCCGGGGCGCTGGCGAACCAGATTTACAGCCCGAGCTACGTTTCCGAGGATTACGCCCTGAGCTACTACGGCATGATCCCCGAAACGCCCGCGGTCGTCACGTCCGTCGCGATGGGACGTTCGAGGGTGTTCGAAACGGAATTCGGCATTTTCAACTACCGTTACTGCCGGTCGCGGGCGTATTCCATCGGGGTGACGGCGGTCGGGGAGGGGCAGAACCGTTTTCTGATCGCCACGCCGGAAAAGGCACTGTTCGACAAAGTCGCATCCGACAGCCGTTTCGATGGAGCCGAGCCGGAAGCGTACCTGCTGGAAGACCTCCGGCTTGACGAAGACACGTTGCGCCGCCTGAACCGGACCCGGCTGAAAGAGCTTGCCCCGTTTATGACCGGCCGCCTGAGACCGGTTTACGACTTTCTGGAGGGATTGCGATGAATCAGCCGGTGATCGCGGAAATGCTGCGGGCGTATTCCTGTGCAAACGAGCAGCAGGCCGTGAACGCCCTGCGCGAGATCATGCAGAGCGTGGCGCTGTTCGCCTTGTCCCGGCAGGACTTCTTCAGCCGGGCGGCGTTCTACGGCGGCACGGCACTCCGCATCCTGTACGGCCTTAATCGCGGTTCGGAGGACATGGATTTCTCCCTGCTGGAACCGGACGGCGCGTTCGAGCTGGGCGCTTATGCCGACGGGATCGAAACGGTTTTCGCCTCGTTCGGCCTGAACGTCACGTTTTCGGAAAAGATCAAGGTCGGCAGGACCGACATCCGCTCCGGTTTCCTGAAAAGCAACACCAAGGCGCAGCTTCTTTCCATCGGGCTGGACGGAGCGCTGGCCCGCCGGATTCACACGCGAAGCGAAATGAAGATCAAGATCGAGATCGACGTGCAGCCGCCTTCCGATTTTAAGACGGAGATCAAATATCTGTACCGGCCGCAGCCGTTCGCCGTCCGTGCCTGCACGCTGCCGGACCTGCTCGCCGGAAAACTCCATGCCGTGCTGTTCCGTTCGTGGGGCAGCCGCGTCAAGGGACGCGACTGGTACGATCTGGCATGGTACGCGGGGACGCATCCCACATACAATCTCCGGCATTTGGAATGCCGCGCCCGGCAGTCCGGCGACTATTCCGATGCCGCGCCGCTGACCGACGAGGCGGTTCACGCCATGCTCGCGGCGAGACTGGACCGGATCGATCTTGCTGCCGTTGCGGAGGACGTCCGTCCGTTCCTGCGGGACCCGAACGATCTGGCGTGCTGGAGCACGGAGTTCTTTCTTGATGCTTTCAGGCTGCTGCATGCCGCGGAATAAGGCCGTTTCCCGCTTGACTTTTCAGGAAAAAGTGTTATAGTATTTCGTAAAACAAAGACGTGATCCGTGCCGTCGCGAACATCAAGAAGGTGGCGGCACTACCGGAGCGGAGGACTTATCGTCTCATCCGGCCTCTGACCAGCAACACCAGAAAGGACCCGAAAAAATGAACGAAAATACGGAAACGAAGGAACCTCTCACCGATGCCTCCGGCGAAAGCGCCACTGAATCGCAGGCCAAAGCCACGCTTGGCGCGAATCATGTGTTTCAGGTCTTCCGGCAGACCGGGACACCGGTCGTGACGCTGATCCTGGCCGCGGCCGTGATCCTGGTCGTCTTCTGCGCTCTGGCAGCTGCGGGGGGCAGGGTGTCGGATGTGCCTCTGCTCCTGCTGAAGCAACTGGTCCTGATCGTGCTTCCGTTCGTTCCGGGCATCATCGTGTACAGGGAATTCCGGGAGGAAGTGATCCTGACATGCAGAGGTATCTGCACCGAAACGGAGATCGTTTCCGGCGCGATGAAAAGCCTGCGGTTCCTTTGGGAACGTTATTTTCTGTGCCTGCTTCCCGGGATTGCGGTCGTCGCCGGATTGATCAATCCCTTTGTTCAATCGGATTGGAAGCCCTTTCGCGAACTCGGCGGTTCGATCTCTTTCTGCCTGTTCGTTTTTCTGCTGGGGGAATTCCCACTGGCGATCTTCCCGGTCGCTCGGCTGTTCAGCCGGAGAATCGGCATGATCGTCATGCTCATCCTGATTATTCTGGGACAGATCATTCTGATGCTCAATGCCTTGTTCTTAGCGTCCGGCCTGATTTATTTTACTGACGGAGACGTTAAGATCAAAGAAAGCATTGCCTTCACCAGCACCCTGAGCTTTATCTGCATCACGCTGTTCGCCTGCGCATTCGGATATTTCCTCCATGCGGCCTATACGGACGCGCAAAACGAGGGGCTGCTGTACTGAAGAAAGCTGTTTTCAGCACACTCCGTGTGTGCCGTTGCGAAGCAAGGCACTAATTCAGCACACTCCGTGTGTGCCGTTGCGAAGCAAGGCACTAATTCAGCACACTCCGTGTGAGCGGGGGAAGCTCCTTCAGTTTTCTTGCTTTCCACATTTCGAGCAGTTCGTCCCGGTGCAACGGCAGCCATTGGTCGATCATGTCCTGCGCCTCCGGCGGCAGTTCCCCCCAGGTGCTCTTTCCGGTCCGGATATCGATCTCGACATCTTTTTCGCCGTACATCACCCAAATGCACGGATCCCCCGGATCCTTGCCAAAGGGATACATTTTGACGACCAGTTTGTTGAAGTGCGCGATCACATGGTTGCGGACCTCCTTCGGCTTCGAGGGATCGGCCGGCGGATACATGACCGTGCCCTTTTCGAACAGCTTGAAGTAGTATTCCAGCGGCTTGAAGTCATCGGGTCCCAGAAGACAGGTCTGCTTCAGTTCCGCTTCCGTCTCGAACAGGCGCACTTCCCCGGTGCTGTATTGCAGGTATCCGTACGTCCAGTCCTCTTTCCGGAAAAACGCATAGTCCTCGTGCAGATGGAGATCGGTGATCTTCTCCTCCAGAGTACCGGAAATCGCACCGTTTCCGGAATCCGAATCCGGGGCCTTGACAGACTCCGACACCGCCAAATATCCGCGCTCGCAGGTGTCGATCATATGGACCTCATACGGATACTTCAGCGGGAAGCGGTACCAGTCCCGGAATCCCGTATCGGTGTAGAACGGGTCTTTCGGCGGCGCTTTCGGCTGACTGCCGCCGCTCAGTTTCCTTTTTACGCGGCCGCAGCCCGTGAGCAGCACGATCAGACACAGAAAAACATAGAACAGTGTCTTTTTCATTTGTTACCTCGTTGTTGATGTGATCCGGCTGGATTCGGTTTGATTCGGTTGGTTTTTGTTTGATCCGTTTTGATGGTTTCGACCGCGGTTTCATCCTGTTCAATGCAGAAGAAGGTACGCCCCGATCATGGAGCATACCGACACCGCCGTCAGGGAAACCCATATCCGCTTTTCCGCACGGATCAGCTGCTCGGCTTTCTCGCTGTCGTATTTCCGGAGGGTTTCATAGCGTCTCACAAGTTCATCCTTGATCTTTTTGTTCAAATGGTTGTACCTGTAATAAAAAAGCGGGTATCTGTTGAGTCCGTTGACGCATTCCTTGTCCATGTCGGGCAGCATGTTCCGGAAAGACTCCTTCAGATCAATGTACCGGTACAATGCCCTGATCAAAAGGACAAGCACGACGCCGAAAACGATCAGATACGAAATGACGAACCATTTCATGATCGTAATTGTTCCTTATTCTCGTTGTGATTCGCTTGGATGTGTGGTGTCGGGGTTAGTCGGCTGGGTACCACAAAATCCAATTTATAATCTTTTTAGGCAAAAGAAAAAAGTGTTATTTTCTACATCAAACCAAACAATTCCATCCGAATAGCGACTATTCAATAATAACTCCTGTTGTAATGTGTAAGAATACCATAAAACTCTATCCGTTTCAGAAAATGACGGAATCAAGCTGGTCGTCAGATCAAACAGTTCCTTAAAATTATAGGTGCTGAATCCAGTACGAAGTTCTTTTGGAGATTTTGTTGAAAGATCCTGAGGCGTTTTTTTCCATTCATATTTGTCAAACATATTTTGAGAATCCAAATCTGAGACAATGACAACCCCGAATAATATTGATTCAAAATCCGATGGACTCGGAACATCAATTATTGTTTTTTTTCTCCGGTCGATGTTAGCAACCCCCCACTCGCAATATGTTACACTTGATCCCAGTGATAATTTGCTGACACGCGTCAACTCAGAATAACTGGAACTGGAAGACATAGTGATTTGTTTCCCTTTTGAGGTAGTTTCTTTGACATTCTTTTTTCGAATAGAAGAAGAACAACTGTTACAAGTCAAAAGCAATACAAATAAAACTCCAAGAAACATACATATCACAATCGCTATTACATGTAATTTGCTGTTTGTTTTCATCTGATACCTACAGTTCGTTTTGACCTGTTCCGTTTCGGACGTTTCAGGTGTTTCCCGGTCTAATCGTTTCATGTCGAAAATCTCCATTTAAAATAGTTCTGGATGGTTATGACCGCCGTGTCCCCTATGGGACCGGACTGTTTTGTTGGCGTATGGTTCCATGTGCCTGCGCTCAAAGTCCAAGCCCTTTGAGGGCCAGTTTCGCGTTGGGTTCGCCCTGCGCGGCGGCCTTGCGGAGCCATGGAACGGCTTCTTCCTTATTCAGGGCTACGCCTCTTCCCGTAAAATAGCAGCTGCCGACCGTATACTGCGCCACGGCATAGCCGTGCTCAGCGGACTTGAGGAACCACTTGAACGCCTCCGCTTTGTCCTTTTCGATGCCGCGTCCCGCGAAATAACAGTTGCCGAGCGCGTATTCCGCGACGGCATGCCCCTGTTCCGCGGATTTCCGGAACCATTCGACGGCTTTTTGTTCGTCCGGTTCGATCCCGTCCCCGAGGAAATAATGATTGGCGAGATCGCATTGCGCCTCGGCGTCGCCATTTTCCGCCGCTTCCATGCGCTTCGCGAGCTCCTCCGCGGAGAGTTGACGGGACCCGACCCCTGTCGTCAAAAACACGACGACGGAAACGACGACAAAGAATTCGCAGATGTACGCGAGAACGAGGCCGGCCGTCTCCAGCGCGGGATTCCGCTTCTTTTCCGGGAGCTGTTCGTCCGTAAACGGGATGTTTTTCCGCCTGTTTTTGCACGCCAGCGCGAGCTGTTTGCGGGTGAAGGCCCCGTCTCCGAACAGGTAATCAGACCTTGCCGCAAGCAGGACCTGAATGAAGATCGCCAAACAGACCAGCTCAATGCCGACATCCAGGACAAGCGCGACCGGGTTCTGCGGGAGCTTCGTCATCGAAACCAGCGTAAGGAGAATGCCGACCGCCGACCAGATGTAGAAGAATACGCGCGCCTTCCGGTCGCGGGCGTACAGGAACATGTATCCGAAGCCCAGGCAGGGCAGCAGCAGGAGCGTGATCGGGGAGCCGACCTTTACGGTCTGGGGACCCATGCGAACCGTGATCCCCATCCCTCCGATCTGTGCGCCCGACAGCAGTCCAAGCAGGACGAAAACTGAGGTCAGCAGGAAAACTAGAATGAACAGAATCCCCAGCTCATGGAAAAGCCTTGATTTCTTGTACAGCTTGTTCAGCTCGGGAAGCGTCAATGCGTCCAATCGGTTCATGTCGAAAATCTCCATCTGAAGTGTTGCCGGATGGTTTGCGAGCGCCGTGTCCCCCTCGGGACCAGCTATTTTTCAACCTTTAATATACCCCCGAAAACGGAAAATGCAAATTCGAGTTATGAAAAAAAAGAAGAAACTTGCTATTTGAAGAACAATGGGCGAAAAAGCCGCCGATCCAGAGCTGGTATTTGTCAACCAGAACTCTGCTCAAACCTCATAACGGGGAGAGCCTGAGCGGCACTTCAAGGATGCAAATCCCGGGGGGCTGCTCTTTTTTTGGCAGTTTCTTTAGCCGACCGTGAGTGTTTGAGGTTAACATCCGACAGTCATTCCTCGACAATCTCCCAATGCCCGCTGAACCCGCTGCCGACATACTTGACATTCGGCATCTTTTCTAAGTGTCGCCAAACGGTTTTCGAGCTAACAGATAGTTTTTGAGAGATACCCTCTATCGAAACTTTGTTGTTTCTTCGAACCAGTTCAAGAATTCTGGAATCAATATCGTCTTGATGGACACCTTGATGGACACCTTGAGTGACATCTTGAGTGACATCTTGAGTGACATCTTGAGTGACATCTTGATGGACACCTTGAGTGACACCTTGATGGACACCTTGATGGACACCTTGATGGACACCTTGATGGACACCTTGATGGACACAGTAATTCAGATTCGGCAGGATGACCGTGAATTGGGTTTTGTCCGAACGGAAAGACGGTTTCTTCCCTTCCTGATAGTTGACCTGGACCTCGTAGGAACGGATAATCTTCCCGAAGCCGCTTCCCCGACGCTCCATGTAGCCAAGGCGTTCGAAGATGTCCGCCAGAAGCGGGTTCCTTCTGGTCGAAGGTACGGTCAACGGGTCCCGATCCTGGATGAAGGTTCCGTCAGGCATCCCGCCGGGGGAGTAAATCTCCATTCTGTCATCGAACATGTCGATGTGGATTTCGCTGCCGTTCACAAGCATGTCACGGTGGACGAGCGCGTTGATGAGGGCTTCATGGTAGCTGCGCTCCACGTACTCGGGCATTTCTTCCCGCGAGTTCGGGGTCTTGCGCCACATTTTTTTAGCGTTGCGGTGGATGAAGCCCTCGCCGTTTTCCAGCAGGGAAATCAGGCTCCCGGAATATTCGGCATCATCCAGGGCGTCGATGACGCCGCTGCTTTTGTCGTTTCCGTTCCACCGGGTGCAGAAGACCCGCGACCAACGTATCGGGCATTCATCTGCCAGAAGCGCACCTGCGTTTGTCAGGATTCCGGCCTCATTCACCAGCCCGAAGGAGATGAGGTCGCGGTCCTCGAAGCTCTTCCTGGTCCACTTTTTGTAGCGTTCGCGCAGCTTGGTGAAGGCAAAGTCGTCCGCGTTGTAGCCGGACAGCTGCGTGTCCCAAGTGGTATTCCGGCCTTTCAGGATCAGCCGCTTTTGCTCTACGGCAGATGCCTTGACACTCTCGTTCCCGACGCGGACATAGGTCTCAAGGACTCCGTCGGAGGAATAGTAATAGGGCGTGTCGCTGCCGGGCTGGATATCCAGAACCACCAACGTCTTGCCCTCAACCTTTTCAAAACGAAGCCGGAACTCCGGGATCGGGTCCAGTCGCGATTTGATGATCTCGCTGATCTTATCCGCAACCTGTTCGGGATTATCTAGCCCCACAACTGCGCTGTCATCGGCTATGCCGAAAACCAACGCGCCACCCTCGCCGTTGGCAAATGCGCAGACGCTCTTGCACCAGCTTTTCGGTCGCTTTTCCTCAAGAGCCTGTTTTTTATCATACGCCGTCGCCTCGCCAATCAAACTGGCGATATCCAGATGTTTTTCCTCGTTCTGCGGCATTCTTGATTTCCTAAGTCTCAGTTCCGGCTGCATGTGCCTCGCATAACATACACCCGCGCCCGCGAAAAAGCAAGCCGAAATCGGAACAAATCGGCGAAATCCTGCAAAAGCCGCGCCTCATTGCTCCGAAGCCGTGTTTCAGCTTCGCCGCGGAGGAGTGGCGGATGCCGCGAAATCACTTTTCATCCGGGACCGAGTAGGGCAGACGCCAGGTCAGCTCGAACAATCCGCTGACGAACTCGAAAAGATACTTGTCCGTGAACATGTCCATGTATTTCGCTCTCCGGTCCGGATGCCGGAGCAGATAGTCGTAGACGACGGCGTCTTTTCCGAATCCGCGGGAATGTTCCAGGTCGATCAGCCCTTCCGTGCTGTTGTAATCCTCCAGGCATTCCCTGACCGTTTTCTCGAAATAGGCGGTTTCCGCTTCGGGGGATTCCTTTTTCGCCCGGATGAACCTGATGTAGATCTCGTAATAGAAGATATTCGGGATCGGCAGCTCTTTCTCCAGCGCCTCGAATGCCGCCGCCATCTTCTCCAGTTCCGCGTCGGACAGGGACATCAGAACATACGAATGCCGCTGCAGGAACTCGAAGACAAGCATCAGTCTCCCGAGAAACCCGGATTTATCCATCTTTTCCGCAAACGAATCCGGGGCGGGGAGGTCCTTCAGGAGCAGAAGAATGCAGTCCTCCGTGAAACTCTCCCCCCGGAAATCGCTGTCGTCCGTCCTCCTGCTGATGATGTGAGTCAGCAGCAGGTTCCGCATCTTCGCATCGGCTTTTCTGAACGCTTCATAAAACATCAGATACGAATCGGCGTTTCCCGGCCACTTCATGGCCTGGATGTCGGCATTTTTCACCTGTTTCCCCTCGGTTTCCCAGGTTTCCAGCGTGCGGATGTTTTCATACAGAAGGAAATAATCCGCGATGTCCCGCTCGACTTTCTCCCGTTCCTTTTCCGACAGCGACCGCAGCATCTTTTTCCACGCGGCGGAGTCGAAATAGCGGCGGAGATTCTCCGCGTCCCCGGCGGGGATGTCCGTGAGGAAAGGCCCGGAATCCGTCAGGATGTTTTTGAACTGGCGTTCCACTTCCTCAGCGCGGAAGGCTTCATCATCATCCGGCGGATTCAGAAACTTGGAAAGGCGTTCCGCTTCCTCAGCACGGAAGGCTTCATCATCCTCCGGCGTCTTCTGAAGCCTGAACGCGTACAGGTCCGGCGCACAAAACGAGACGACCGCGAAAAGGACAAGCAGATTAAAAAGATGTTTCATGGTTCAGCCTTTCTTTCGGAAAACATCGGTCACGAACACCCTCAACGACTATGAGCGGTATTCGCTGCATTCATTATAACTCTACTTTATCACGCTTTACGGAAAAAGTCAAGTCTTTTTCTTTGTATAATGTGCTTGTAAACGGGAAAAAACATGCTATAGTGAATGGAACTAAAAATTCAGCAAAAGGAAACGGCAATGGCGATCCCGTACAGACAGGAAGTTTTGCGGAAGATGGTGCATCTGAGCTCCATCTGGATGCCCGCAGCGCTGTTTTATCTGCCCGCGTGGTACGGGGAACGCGGCCGCTGGTTCAACGTGATCATGTTCGGCACGTTCGCCGTGCTGAACGTCCTGATCGAGATCGCGGTGTTCCGGGGTGTGCCGTACGTGACGCCGCTCTACAAGGCGCTGTTCGGCAAGATGGCGCGCGAAACGTCGAAGCCGGGCGAATTCCGGTTCAGCGGCGCGCCGCCGATGTACGCGTCAGCGTGCCTGACGGCGCTGTGTTTCGAGCACCGCGTGGCGGCTTGCGCGTTCACGATCCTGATCCTGAGCGACACCTCGGCCGCCCTGATCGGGCGCAAATGGGGCCGGCACCGTTTCGCCAACGGCAAATCCCTGGAAGGTTCGCTGGCGTTCCTGCTGAGCGGCTGGATCATCGCGGCGTGTTACTGCGCGGCTGGCGGGCTGACCGGCGGAACGGTCGCGATCTGGCTGGCTGGCGTGGCGGTCTCCTGCGTCGCCGAATTCTTCAACGAACAAATCCACCTGGACGACAATTTCACGATCCCGCTGCTGTTCGGCGCGGTCGCGCAATGGCTGCCCCGGCTGTTTTCTTAAAAAAGGAGTATACCCCTCATCATGAGCGAACCGAAACTTTACCGTTACGACACGCATGTCCACACCGCCGAAGTGAGCAAGTGCGCCAAATCCTCAGGCCGCGAAGTCGCGGAGGCTTACCACGCCCGCGGCTACGACGGCATCATCATCACGGACCATTTTTTCAACGGGAATACCACCGTGCCGCGCGATCTGCCGTGGCGGGAACGCGTCGAGCTCTTCACCGCGGGCTACCGGGCGGCGAAGGAATACGGCGACAAGGTCGGGATGCAGGTGTTTTTCGCGTGGGAGGATTCGTCCGAGGGGAACGATTTTCTGACCTACGGGCTGGATGAAAACTGGCTCGCCGACCATCCGTTCATCGACCGCCTGCCGCTCGTCGATTATCTGAAATACGTACGGCTGGCGGGCGGCACGGTCGTCCACGCGCATCCGTTCCGGCAGGATTCCTACATCCCGATGATCCGCCTGCTGCCCGACCTGGTCGATGCCGTCGAGGTCCTGAACGGCCATCGCAAGGACGACGTGAACCGCCGCGCGAAATGGTACGCCGACAGCTACGGCCTGCCCGGGACGGCGGGTTCGGACAATCACGACGTCGTGAACGGATTCGCGGAGGCCGGTGTCCTGCTTGACGAACGCCTTACGGATACGGCGCATTATGCGCGGCTGGTGCTGGAACGCCGGATCCGCAGCATCTTTCCACAGCTTGACGGCTGCTGCTGAACTTTTTCTTTTCTGAACACGAAAAAGCCGTGCCCGGCGATGTTGCATGGGCACGGCTGAATTGTCTTTAGATGGCTTCTTTTTAACCGACTTTCTTCAGCAGATAGATGCCGTAGCCGCCGAAAATGATCGTGGGTGCGAGTCCGGCGATGCAGGCCCCGAGCGGGAAATGGATGAAGTCTTCGATCAGATCGAAGGAAAGATATCCGTTTTTGCCGACGACCATGAAGATCTCGTTAAGCACCTGATAAAGCACCGCGATGCCGACGGCCGTGGCGATGGCGGTGAAAATGCCGGAACGTTCGTTTTTCGTGGCAAGCGGGAGCGCGAAGAAGGCGCAGAGGAAGCATGCCCACGGGAACGCGAGGCGGTTGAAGAAGATCGT
>JAEEGG010016915.1_pt1 | contig 15073 bp, 10 predicted proteins | sample 9134161 | NCBI WGS metagenome assembly JAEEGG01 (sample SAMN16246543, study PRJNA631951) | gut metagenome | biome: gut microbiome; feature: rumen; material: CR-attached | host: Bos | place: Iran: Karaj | collected 2018-10
CATGCCGCTGTGGGTGAAGGTGGAGTCACCGATGACGGCCACGCACGGGCTGAGACCTGCGTCGGCGGCACCCTTGGCCATCGTGATGGAAGCACCCATATCGACGGTGGTGTAGATGGCATTGTACGGCGGAAGCGCACCGAGGGTGTAGCAGCCAATGTCGGAGAAGACTTTGCCCTTGCCGTATTTCTCCATCGCCTTGTTGAGGGCGGTGTAAGAGTCAATGTGCGGGCAACCCACGCACAATGCGGGCGGACGCGGAACAACCAGTTCCGGGACAGGTGCGCCGTAAGTGTCGGGCAGACCGAGGGCCTTGGCCACGAGGTTCGGGTTGAGTTCGCCGTCACGAGGCAGCTCGCCGCTCAAACGACCCATGATATTGCCGGTGCGATTCAGCACGCCGCGGACTTGCTCCTCTATGAAAGGATAACCCTCTTCGGCGATGAGCACCTTGCCGCATTCGTCGATCATCTTGGCGATAAGCTTGGACGGCAGCGGGTATTGGGAAATCTTCAGCACGGGATACGGGCATTTGCCACCCTCGAAGTTCTCCATCAGGTAGTTGAAGGCAATACCGGAAGCGATGATACCCATGCTCTTGTCGGCACCGTCAATGTAGCTGTTGAACGGGGAGTTGAGCGAATCATTCTCGAAATCAACCTGCTTGTCCAACAGTTTGCGATAATGTTTGCGTGCGTTGGCAGGCAACAGGATGAACTGCTTCGGGTCCTTCTCGATGTTGAGGGGGTTCTGCGGACGCTCAGCTTTGCGCTCCACACCGGAACGGGAGTGCGACAGGCGCGTGGTGAGACGGATGACCACCGGAGTGCGGAATTTCTCGGACATCTCGAACGCATAGTAGGTGATGTCGTAGGCTTCCTGCTGGTTGGAAGGCTCAAAACACGGGATGAGCGCGAACTTGGCGTAGTAGCGGGAGTCCTGCTCGTCCTGGGAGGAGTGCATGGAGGGGTCGTCGGCGACCACCACCACCAGACCGCCGTTGGCACCGGTGATGGAGGAGTTCATGAACGGGTCGGCGGCCACGTTGAGGCCGACATGTTTCATGCAGACCATTGCGCGCTTGCCTGCGTAGGACATGCCGATGGCGGACTCCATGGCGGTCTTCTCGTTGCCGGCCCAGATGCTGTGCACCTCGCCAGCCTTGCCCTGCTTGGAGTTCTGGATAAATTCAGTGATTTCAGTTGAGGGAGTGCCCGGATAGGCATACACTCCGGATAATCCGGCGTCCAACGCGGCCTGAGCCACCGCTTCGTCGCCTAAAAACAATGCTTTTGACATAATCTATAGTACTTTTTTGATTGTATAATAATGATTTAAGTTCGTAATATTACAAAGTTGCAAAAGTACAAAATTTTATGTTACGCTCAATTTTTTTAAAGGTTTTAGATTTATTTGGGCGCCCCGGCGCGGCGTCACCATCATTCACCACCATTGTCTCGAACACCCTTTTCAATAACCCATAACCCATAACCTATAACCTTTACAAAAACGCCGCGCCGGCCGGGCTTTCCGCTCAAATGGCCGGCCGAAACCGGCCACATCACTCGTTGATTTCCCCCTTTTAAGGGGGCCAGGGGGGATTCCGAAACCTGCAAAACCGCCGGCCATAACCGCTGCAATCCCTGGCGCACGCCCGTCCGAGACATATTCGCGTTTCGCGGCGAACTATCCGATCCCCTCGCCCGCACCCATTCCCTCGCCGCGAACCCCGCACCCACACCTTCCTCCGATGATGGGATCCGCACCCCGAATCCGGCTACCGAGCTTTCAGCCCTGCCGGGCTGTATTCGCGAACGCACCGAACGAGGAAACCGCCCCGAACAGCAAATGCACCATTCCGTTTGGCCACCCTCCACCATCAAAAACAACACGCATTCCCGATACCCACCGTCACACCGAAAAAACGAAACTCTGACTGGCCAAACGGAACCTCCGCCTCGCCAGTGCTGGAAGAAACGGCATACGTCCAACTGCGAGGACACAGTTGGCTCCATACCGGCCAAACGGAACCTCCGCCTCGCCAGTGCAGGCCATTTATCGTCTCATCGCTTCATCGTCTCATCGTATCAAAAAAATTTCGTACCTTTGCAGCCATGAATTTCGTATAACCCTATTCCAAGAGGGCTGCAAGCCTGACACGTGTCAACCCAGGATGAAGCGAAGCGGAACCCTGGGACACAGAAACGAAAATACAAACTAAATCGTAAAAATATGAAAAGATCTATTATTATAACCCTCCTCCTGCTCTGTGCCACCTCCCTCTTCGCGCAGGCACCGGAGAAGTTCACCTACCAAGCGGTGGTGAGAAACGCCAGCAACCAATTGGTCGCCAACGCGCCGGTGGGTGTGCGCGTGAGCATCCTGCAAGGGGATGCGGACGGCGAAGCCATCTATGTGGAGACCCACTCTGCCGTGACCAACGCCAACGGCTTGCTGACCGTGGAGATTGGCGGTGGCAAGACGGATCAGGGCGAGTTCGCCGGCATTGACTGGGCGAACGGTCCGTATTTCCTCAAGACCGAGACAGACCCGAACGGTGGCGGCAACTATAGCATCACAAGCGTGCAGCAGCTGTTGAGTGTGCCCTATGCCCTCTATTCCAAAGAGGCGGGCAATGGCTTTAGCGGCGACTACAACGACTTGAAGAACAAACCCACGATTCCGCAGAATGTGGGCGAGCTGACCAACGATGCGGGTTACATCACCTTGAACGACCTTCCCGCACCATCCAAGGGCGGTGATAGTCCCCAAAACTCGGGTGTCATTCAAACAGAGGCGTGTGGTGAAATTGATCTATGCCAACTTGCAAACCTGTTAGCACAGCAACAGACGCAAATTGAAGAAATGCGCAATGCCCTTCTGCCGAAAGTCACTACTGAGGCAATGGGATACGTGACGGGAACCACGGCCATCTGCAATGGTCGTGTCACCGAATACGGCTACAGTAGATACGGTAAAACCACTGCACGTGGAGTGTGTTGGGGTACGGAGCCGAGTCCGACAGTGAGCGGCAGCCATATTAACATCAACTGCTCCAGTTACGGCGACTGCACGGGCGGGTTCTCCAGCACACTCTCTGATTTGCAGCCAAACACCACCTACTATGTGCGAGCTTACGCCACAAACAGCGTGGGTACGGCCTACGGTGAGGAGGTGAGTTTTATCACAACAGACACATGTGCGACTATCACATTGCCCTACACCGAGGATTTCGAGAGCTACACTACCACCACCGCTGCCACCACGGGTGTGCAGCCCGACTGTTGGGAGCTGGTGCGGGAAGATGTGGCTATGACCGATGCCACCTCTCCGCAGCTCTATTTCATGAGCAGCTACGCCCACAGCGGGAATTACACCCTACGGTTAATCAACCGGGGCGTGTATGCGATGCCTGCCTTGTCGGAGGATGTGCAGATGAACCATGTGAAATTGGAGATGTACCTGCGGCAGGCAAATGCCGTTTACGAGTTGGAGGTTGGTGTTTGGGAAAACAACGGCAGATTCGTACCCGTGGCACGGTTCAACAACAGCACCACGGGGGTGACCCGTGTGGAGTGTGACTTTTCCAGTTACACAGGCAATGGCCGCCGTATTGCATTCCACAATGCGTTGGGTGGCACCGTCAGCTATAACTACTCTTACAACTACATTGACGACATCATCCTTGACACTGTCCTCAACGGCAACATTTCCGCCATGTTACCTGCCGTCACCACGGGAACAGTAAGCAACATTACGGCGACAACAGCAATAAGTGGCGGCGAAGTGACCACAGACGGTGATGCAACGGTTACCGAACGCGGTGTATGCTGGGCCACCGAATCCAATCCGACTGTGGAAAACAACCACACAAACGATGGCACGGGCATGGGCCAGTTCACCAGCAGTATCACCAGTCTCACCGCCAGTACTACGTACTACGTGCGGGCGTATGCCACCAACAGCGCGGGTACGGCCTACGGCGAGGAGGTGAGTTTCACCACAATAGCGAGCCCGCAGGAAACCTGCGCCACCATTTCGCTGCCCTACAGCGAGGATTTCGAAAGTTACACTACCTCTACAACAGCGAACACAGGCGTGCAACCCGACTGTTGGGTGTTGATGCAGGAGGATGTGCCAATGTCTGATGGCACCCGTCCACAGATTTATAACGAAAGCAGTTACGCCCACAGTGGGAACTATACCCTGCGGTTAATAAATCGGGGCATTTATGCGATGCCGGCCCTGTCGGAAAGTGTGGATCTGAGCCATGTGAAATTGGAGATGTACCTGCGACAGGCGAACGCCCGTTACGAGTTGCAGGTTGGCGTTTGGGAGGAAGACGGCACGTTTGTGCCGGTGACCACATTCAACAACGGCACCACGAATGTGGAGCGTGTGATATGTGACTTTTCCAGTTACACAGGTAGTGGCCGCCGTATCGCGTTCCATAATGTGTTGGGTGGTGGCGCCAATTATGTTTATAGCTACAACTACATTGATGATATAACCTTGAGCACCATTTTTGTTGTGGATGAGAAATCCTGCCCAGGCACCCCTACAGTAACAGATATTGACGGCAATACTTACGGCACTGTGCAAATTGGCGAGCAGTGCTGGATGCGGGAGAACCTGCGGACGAGGCACTATACTGACGGAACGGCTATTGCCACATGTGGTTCTTACTCAAATGGCAATCATCCGTACTGCTATAACTATAGCAGTCAAAACCTTACGTTGGGGATACGGGGCTATCTTTACAATTGGCCGGCGGCGATGCACGGTGCTTCTTCCAGCAGTGCTAACCCGAGCGGCGTGCAGGGAATTTGTCCCGTCGGCTGGCACTTGCCGAGCGATGCGGAGTGGACTCAGTTGACGGACTATGTGGGCAGCCAGAGCGAATACACCTGCGGCGGTAGCAGCAATAACATTGCCAAGGCATTGGCATCCCCGGAGGAATGGATATTTAGAAGTTTTTATGATAATGATACCTGTTTTGTAAGCGTAGACCTAACATCGAACAACGCTACTGGCTTCTCCGCCATTCCGGCAGGCCATTTCAGCAGTTCTTTGTTTGAGTACGCGGGCGATAACGCTTATTTTTGGTCTTCTACGCGGGACAGATACAATACGAGCGAAGTGTGGTGTCGCAGTCTAAGATCCCGAACCGCGTCCGTGGTCAGGTACACATACTACACGGGCGACGGAAATTCCGTCCGCTGCCTCCGCGATTAAAATCAGACGTGAGACTTTTGGGGTGTCCGTTGGGGCATCCCTTTTTGTTGCGATGAGGCGATGAGGCGATGAATATTTATGGTTAATTCGTGGTGAATTCGTGACAATTCGTGTTTTGATTCACCTTGCCCTTGCGAGGCGGAGTTTCCGTTTGGCCGGTCTCTGTCTCGCTTTTTCGTTAGGGTGGTGCGTGGCGAAAATGCGTGTTGTTTCCGATAGGAGAGGGTGGCCAAACGGAATGGTGCATTTGCTGATCGGGGCGATTGCATGGTTCGGTGCGGTCGCGAACTATCCTCTGTGCTGGCCGTTGCGGTCGCGCACAAACGGTTACCGGAAATCGTAATGGTTGTGCAAAACCGGTGCGGTCGCGAACACAGCCCGGCAGGGCTGAAAGCTCGGTAGCCGGGTGCGGGACACGGATTCCATTATCGGAAGATGGTGTGGGTATGGGGTTTTGATGCGAATGTCCAGAAAGAAGAATGCCGCAGCCGCACCAAAAGACAAAAATTGTATCTTTGCGCCGCTAAAAAAATTAAAGAAATTATGAGTCAGATTGTTAAAGTTTACGGAAGAGAGATATTGGACTCTCGTGGAAATCCTACTGTTGAAGTTGATGTTTATACCGCCGCCGGCGCGTTCGGCCGTGCAGCCGTTCCCTCCGGTGCCTCTACCGGCGTTCACGAAGCCGTGGAGTTGAGAGACGGACAGAAAGACAGATATATGGGCAAGGGCGTGCTCAAGGCCGTCCAAAACGTGAACAGCACCCTTGCGGAAGCTGTTGAAGGCATGGAGGTCAGTGACCAAGCTGAATTAGACGCCCGAATGATTGAAATTGATGACACAGAGAACAAAGGCAATATGGGTGCCAACGCTATCCTCGGCATCTCCCTCGCTGCCGCCAAGGCCGCCGCTCAGGAAACCGGCCAAGACCTTTACCGCTACGTGGGCGGTTGCAACGCCAATGTGCTTCCCGTCCCCATGATGAACATCCTTAACGGCGGTTCCCACGCTGACAACCGCGTGGACTTCCAAGAGTTTATGATCATGCCCGTGGGTGCTCCCACTTTCCGTGAGGCCGTCCGCATGGGCTCCGAAGTGTTTCACAACCTCAAGAAAGTGCTTAAAGAGCGCGGTTATTCCACCAACGTGGGTGACGAGGGCGGTTTCGCCCCCGACCTCAAATCTAACGAGGAAGCCCTCGAAGTGATTCTGAAAGCCATTGAGAATGCTGGTTACAAGCCCAAAGAGGACATCTGTATCGCGCTTGACCCCGCCGCTTCTGAGTTCTTTGACACCGAGAAAAACCTCTACAAACTGAAATGGTCCACGGGAGAGGAGATGACCCCCGCCCAAATGGTCGATTATTGGAAAACCTGGTGCGACAAATACCCGATTATCTCCATCGAGGACGGCATGGCCGAGGACGACTGGGATGGCTGGAAACTCCTCACCGACACCATCGGCGACCGCTGCCAGCTCGTGGGCGACGACCTTTTCGTGACCAACGTGAAACGCCTGCAAATGGGTCTTGAGAAAGAGGTGGCCAACTCCATTCTCATCAAGGTTAACCAGATTGGCACACTCACGGAGACTATCAACGCCGTGCAGCTCGCGCAGCGCAATTACTACACCGCTGTGATGTCGCACCGCTCCGGCGAGACCGAAGACACCACCATCGCCGACCTCGCCGTAGCTCTCGGCACTGGCCAAATCAAAACCGGCTCCGCCAGCCGCACCGACCGTATCTGTAAATATAATCAGCTGATGCGTATCGAAGAGATGCTCGGTAGTTCCGCCATCTACCCTGGGAGAGATTTCCCGTTCAGAGGCTAATCAAAAAAACGCGGCGAAATGCCGCGTTTTTTTTTACTTCTGCTCCCGCACTTTCGACTCACGTGTCCAGTCAACGGTCATACCGAACAGCGAAATGCCAAGATAGCCACGCATCTTCAGCGTATTACCATTATTCACCAAACGAATATAGGTTTTATAAGTACCGGACTTGCCAGGGTATTTCAACTTTCCACCCTGATATTCATTTTCTTTGGCGTTGTAGGTCAGTTCCGTCATGAAGACCAAACCAAGATGCGGTTTCTTTTTCGGATTTTCCACCCATATCACCTTGGCCTCGTACGTGCCGTCTTTAGCTTTGTAGATTTCACACTGCGAGCCTTCCTTGGAAAACGGGTCTCTTGAAAAGAAGATACCGCAGATGTCATCCGCGTTCTGCGCGTAACTCGCCGCCACAAATACGGTAAAGATTACTACTGTTATTATTTTTTTCATCATTATTCTTTATTTTTGCCCCCACACTGCGCGTTGCTTGTATGGGGGTTATTTGTACTTCGAGCGTCTTGCCTCTTCGTGGCTGCTCATGGAATATGTTGTTCTTCTAAAAATTACTCTTCGGGTGCAAACAACGGATCCCAAGCGGGCAACATGATAGGTTTCTGGTCGAAAAGTTTAAGCGTGGCACTTGGGATGTATTTGGACTCCACCACAAGGCGGAACATGTACTCGTTGAACCACTCGTCGGTCATGATGAGAAAACCGTTATGGCCGCGGTTGCTGCCCCAGCTGTTCTCCACCATCCATTTCGTCGGTTTGCCGTTCGCATCGAGATCCACACCGCAAAGGGTCATGGCGTGCGAGGAACCGCTGGCGAAGGTGCTGATACGCTGCTTCTTGTTCATACCGAAGGTGGTGCCGAACAGGGATCCGTAGTCATAGTTGTTCACGTCCATGTAGCCTTTGTCGCGGTCGAGGAATTTTGCCACATCACAGGAGAAATACATCATCGTGCTGTCCTTGATGCTGGCGATGGCCATCTTCGCAATCTCGTCCATCGGGAGGTTCAGGAACTTCCAGTTCTGCCCGTCATAGACATGGCGGTCGTACTCAATTTCATAGACCTTGTAGTATTCGCGAGTCGGGTCGTTCATCACCATATAATAGTTGTTGAAATCCTCATTCACAAACTTGTTGTAGAAAGACATCGGGGTGTATTTCTCGGTGCTCACTACCTCGCCCTTGGCGTTGCGCTGCGTCCAAGTGAACTCTGTCGGGGGTTCGCCGAATGTGTAGGCCAACATCCGGTAAATGGTCTCTAACATCTCCGTCTTCGTGGCCTGCAGTTTCTGCTCGGTGACACCCTTGTTGTTGGACATCTCACGCAGTTTCAGACCATCTTCGCGCAATCTCAACTTAATAAGCTCCGAAATGCGGGAAGTATGGTTGCTGTTGTAGGTTTCGGGCATCACATCTTTCGGCACCGCACCGTATTTGGTCATCAGATTGGCCACACCGGTGAACTGTCCGCCATCGCCGATGGGATTTTTGAAGAGCCACTGCACGGTCTCGTCCTCCATGGACTTCGCACGCGTATCCAGAACAGACTGCAGGAAGAGGTTGGCTTTCTCCAACTGATCCCAGAAGAACGTATAGCACTGCGAGAATTGGAAATCATCGGGCAGGTTGTGCTTGCGAATGGCTTTGTTGCGGAGCACGTTCATGCCGGTGAACATCCAGCAGCGACCGGATGACTCCTGGTTGCTGATTGCCTTGGAAGGCACGGTGTTCGACAAATGTGCATCGAAAGCGGTGCTGTTGTCATAGTTTACCGCCAACTTGCTGATATCATTGCTGTTGATAGCATTACGCAAAGCCTTGTTCGTCGGGTTTGACTGGTAGGAGCCGCGCAGCATCCCTATCTGCTGCATGGTTAGCCCGCCCTCTTTTGTGATAGGTTGTGCCTGGACGGTCATTATACAGGCCGCCGCGCACACGATGAAGAAAATTTTTTTCATTGTCATTATTTTTTATAAAACACTTCTTTATTCTTGGCTTTTGGCTTTTGGCTTTTAGCTTTTGGCTACTTAAAACCCAGCTTCAATAACCAATAACCAATAACCAATAACCAATAACCATTATTTATTCGCAACATTGACTTCCAACCCGTCCTTCAGACGCGCCAGACCCGTGGTGGCCACCATGTCGCCGTCCTGAACGTTGCCGGAGAGCAGTTCGTAGGATTTGTCCAAATGGCGGCCGATCTCTACCTGGTTGAAGGAGACTTTGCCGTCTTTATATACATACACGTAGCGGTTTCCGGAACCTTGCTGGCGGAAGATGGCCTCGTCGGGAACTACCACGTGTTTCTGCGTGCCGAAGTTGATGGTCACGCGGGCGTACATGCCCGGGCGTACGCGACCGTCGGTGTTGGCTAACTGCACCTCCACGGGGAAGGTGTGCGTGGCACCGTCCATCGTCGGGTATATCAAGCTGATACGGCCTTTGAACTCTTCGTCTCCATAGGCATCCACTTTGACACTCACTGGCGTGCCAACTTTCACCTGCTTGAACAAGGTCTCGGAAATGTTGATGTTCATCTTCACGGGGGTGATCTGCTGCACTTGCACCACAGGAAGACCGCCGAAGAGGTCGCCACTGTCGTAGTTACGTTGCGTCACCACACCGGAAATCGGGCTAATCAACTGCGTGTTTTCCAATAAGTTGTCGTAAGTGGTTTGAGCCACGTCAAGCTGAGTCTTCATAGCATCCCAATCGGATTTGGAGCATCCGCCGACCTTGTAAAGCTCGTCGATGCGCTTGAAACTGGCCTTGAGGTTGTCAAGCTGCGACTTGGACTGTTTGAGGCTGTTCTCGTTCATTTGCACGAGTACTTTGCCCTTGCCCACACGATCGCCAACCTCAACGTAGATTTTGTCAATACGACCACCAGTGAGCGGCGCAATGTTGTTCACGGCGTTGGCCTCCACGATGGCTGTATATTCGAAGGTTTGGTCCACCTCTTCCACATGCACTTCCTGCGTGCGGATGGTCATCGTCTGTCCGCCGGCAGTGACAGCCTCTTTCTTCTTGCAACCACCCATCACTAACAAGGTGATTGCCAACAAAATGGTTAACTTTTTCATATTCAGTATTATTTATTTCATCATTATTTCATCGTCATTCATCTTTTTTCATCGTCAATCACTCATTTCCAAGGGTTGCATCCAAGTTGGCCTTTGCTGTCAAGTAGTTGAAAATGTCCTGACAATAAGAAAGCTGGGTAGTGGTGAGGGCGAGTTCGGTAGTGCGGAGGTCAAGCCAAGTGTTCATGCCGACCTCGTACTGCTTCTGTGCTATCTCGTAAGCTTTTTGCGCCTGCCGCATGGTTTCGCTGTCGGAAGCGATGTCATCAATGGCCTGCTGCATGTCGTTGAGGTAGCTTTGCACGCCGAGACGGAGGTTTCGCTCCAAATCCAGACGCTGATCCTTCATGTTCTCAATGTTCAGGTCCGACTGTTTCAGCTTGTAGTGAGTTGCCGCCCAACCGACGATGGGCACCTGTAACGACAACGCAATGTAAGAGTACGGGTAGTTGGTGAACTTGCTGCCGTCATCGCCCATGCCGGAATACTGGAACGCTCCGGCCAAGGCAAGCATCGGCAGGGATGCTCCGCGGATGATCTTCTTCGACTGCTCCAGCTGTTCGATGCCCATTTCCATCTGGCGTAACGCGGAGTTATAGGCTAACTGCAGTTCCTGTTCGGAGGGCATGGTGGCGTTCAGCACCGTCTGCTCATAATCAGAAAGTTGGCCGTCGAAAATAATCGGTTCGTAAACGTCCATGCCAAGCACGACTTTCAGCCGCATGCCAGCTAATTTCACCGCTTTGGCGGCGGAGTTGACGGCAGGACGCTGGTTCTGCAACGCCACGTCGGAACGCAGTTTCTCGAATTCGGAGACCAAACCCTGCTCAAACGACTGGGTTACAAGTTGGTTGCTTGCCTCCAAATTGTCGTAGCTTGCTTGCAGCACATCGTATGACTGCTTTGCCAGCAGGTAGGTGTAGAAGGCCTGTTTCACCTGGTTGACTAACTCCAACTTGGAAGACCGCGCCGACTCCAGTGCCAGGTCAATGTCCATAGAACTGAGTTTCAGGCTCGACCAAAGCGGGAAAGAGACCAACGGAAGGCTCAGATTTGCACCGACGGAGTAGGTGTTGTCGCGGCCTACCTTGATGTTCATCGTCTGTCCTCCCATGTCCATTGACATCGTTTGCTTGAGCAGCGTGCGGTTATAGTTGGCCGCCACCGACACATCGGGGAATAGCGACACAATCTGCTCCTTCTTGTACTCCCGTTTGATATCGACGGAACGGTCAGCGATTCGCATCGTCGGCGATTCGGAGAGGGCGATTTCGATGGCCTTGTCCAGGTTCACATGGACGGAATCCTGGGCTTGACCTATTGTCGCCAATCCAAATACCATCAATCCTGACAACAGGTATGTCAAGCTTCTCTTAATTATTTGCATATTCTTTTCTTTATTAATTTTCTATAGCACAATTAATTATAGTAAATTTTTCACCTAATTTAAAACGGGTGCAAAAATAGTAAAAAAATGTTATGCTGTGTAGTAATTACACAGTTTTTTGAGATAGTGTGACTTCTGATTGAAAATTGGGCTACAGATTTGTTGACCATGGCTGTTAATTTTCGTGCTGACCGAAACGATGGCCAAATGTCATCACGAAGTCTGACATCTCTTGGCGGAAGGTCTGCACCTGCTGGAAATAGCGGAGTTGGTTGCGGACACGCACGAGGTTATGCTCGGGGTAGCGGATTTAGTAATAGGTGTCGCCGTTCAGGAAATCGGTGAGGAAACGGACCGCCTGCACCATGGGGAACAAAGCCACGGCATCTCGCAACTAATTGAGACTCAGCTCTATATTATGAAAATCAGGAATCGTTTCACCCAGTGGTTCATTAAGGTCCGTGAGTTGTCGCTGGAACTCTCCAAATGCGCAACCGCAGTCGTAGCTGCTTTATGGAGTGACCACCTCAACAGTCATTGTGTCAGCGATATAGACACTTGCGCGCCAGTAAAATCTCCCGTCAAAGCAATAGGATTTGCCGCTGGTTGTGGTCACGAATCGCAACACTTTTCGGTCAATGTCGTCAACGCCCTCAGCCAACATTGTGGCGCAGATGCTGGTCACCGTCTCAATATTGTTCTGCAGCAGGTCGATGTCCTTGAAAATGCGGTGGTTGACCCGCTGCAAGATATAGTCGGGCGCATCAGTCTCCAGCGTTATCACCCGATAGGTGTCGTTGATGAGACCGTTACCCAAAGGGAAAATCGCCGCTACCGTCCCTTCGATGTGGAAATACCGTACAATATCTATCAGTTTTTCATTTTCCATACAATACGTCACCTCCCCCAATAATTATGCATTATGAATTATTAAAACGCGTATCGGACACCCTTGACTCGATTCCAAGCACCGCAGGTGAAGTCGGAGATGGCCACGGGCGCGGAACCGTTCTCCAACGAAATGCGGATCAGCGGTCCGAGACAGCACCATTCGGCCATATTATAAACGTCCATGTCAAGCGGAAGACCTTTCTGCAGACATCGGAGGGGCGGTCAGCTGCAACACGTCCGCCTGCCCCGCCGGACGCGTCGGAACCTTCGTTTTGATCATTTTCGTCGGTTGTGAACTCAGACCAAAAGGTGCCAGCAGCAAAACCAATATCAAAAGGGAAACGAATCTTTTCGTACTCAACGTTTTTTGCAAAATTATGGTGGCAAAGACACATAATAATTCATTTGTACTGAATTGATTATCCTAAAGCATTGATTATCTTGCTTTTTTCCGCCTATGATTCTCGATGAAGTACTCATTTTATTGCATTTTTAATTGTTTCTTCCCCTATAGTATGGAAAAAAAGAAAATGTTACACCTAAAACAGAAGAAAAATTTTTTCGCTGAGGTGTAACATTTCGGTTGTTTTCCATACTTGTTAAAAGAAACAATAAGTGTATGAAATTATGAAAGAATTAATAGAACTATTGAACGCAACCTCTCAGCCATACAGAAAAAGGGCATTCTAATCCGCGAGGGCAACACAAGTGCCAGCTATTGGGTGGTATTGACGGAGATGATTTCTTTTATTGCTTCCGCCGACAATTGGTTCATCGCGGCTCACAACAATCCGTCAACAGGCTTCCTGACCGTTGGAAACGCTGGTACCGCATCAACTTCGCCATGCTCCCGCTTTGGCTCATGGGTCTCATCGTGGTCGTGGCCGTCTTTGTGCTCTACCAGTTCGTCACGGCGGATTTGCAGCCGTTCATTTACTTCCAGTTTTAGGGGGCGACGCTTCCAAGCGTCGCAGGAGCCGACACTTCCCAGTGTCGGAGTGTTAGTCATCATCGTTACATTTCCCCATCCGCTGCGCTCCATGCGCCGTTACACATGTCGGCTGTGTTCCGCGTCCCAGGGTTCCGCTTCGCTACACCCTGGGTTGACACGTGTCGGGCTTGCAGCCCTCTTGGAAGAGGTTCTATATGGGGGCTAATCGTGGAATAAGTGATTAATGTCGTATGGGACATTGTTCTTCTGGAGCAATTGCAGATATTCGTCCTGGAAGTCTATCTGCGCGTGATGTTGCTCTTGTCGCTCTATGTAGCGCTTGGCAGTGGGACATACGGACTCGCTTACAGAAAACACCCCATATCCTTTTTGCCAAGAAAAGTCCTCATAATACTTGCTTCGGCTCTTGAGCCATTTGTTACTTGATGTTTTGACCTTTTCAACCACAGTTGCGATTGAATGTGTTTTTGAAAGCGCAAATAGAAGGTGAACGTGGTTCCCGACCCCGTTAATGCATATTGGAGTGCAGCTGATTGTTTCCAGCACCCCGAACATATAACCATAGAGGTCGTATCGGTCTTCTTTCTCAATTTCAGGACTCGTTGTTTTGATGTGCCAAACGGCATGAACCAGAATTTTCGACAATGATTGCGACATAATGTTTTTTTGCCGCAAATATAACCATTATCCCAATACGATTATATGTCAATTTGTTGATTTATAGTATGTTAAAAACACAATCATAATTATAAAAAACATTTCAGAAATGGCAAAAATAATACAAAACAATTTTCCCAATCGAAATTCCCATATTATTTGTAACCCGCAAAAATTGTCCCATTTCGCAATTTTTTACAAAACTTCTTCCAAGAGGGCTGCAAGCCCGACACGTGTCAGCCCAGGGTGAGCGCTAGCGAGCCCTGGGACCTTGGGACCCGAATACGGAATGAAAAAACGAATAACCGATGAACAATCGATGAACGAACGATGAACGAACGATGAATGATTCAACGAACGAACAACAAACGGGATATAATGTCAAAATTAGATGATAAATATCACCCGTTTTTGCCAGCAACATTACGAACTGGGTGGCATTGCCGGAAACGATTGCTATTTCGAAAGACGCAACCTCTTACTCCACCCCGTAGAACTTAAGAATCGCCTCCACCTTCTTCTCATCCCCAACTTCCTTCAGCAAAATGGCACGGTAGTCAATGTTGTGTTTCTTGCAGGATGCAATAATTTCTTTTGCACTATTCTTCATAAAAGAAATATCTTCAGGCCTCACAATTTCAGGGGCTTCCTTGTATGTATTGTAAAACTTCTCCATATGATTTTTTATCCAAAGAGAATCAGTATGCATAATGCTTTTTATTGCTTCTTCCGACCTTTGCTTTGCTTCTTCCGACCTTTGCTTTGCTTCTTCCGACCTTTGCTGTGCTTCCGCCGACCGCTGCTGTGCTTCCGCCGACCGCTGCTGTGCTTCCGCCGACCGCTGCTGTGCTTCCGCCGACAATTGTTTCATATAGGCAATAATCTCATTTTTGTATCTTTCGCCACCCACGCGAATGCGTATATTGACACCACGATTATTGAAATCGCTTTCTAACTGGGTGTTCCCACCATTCCCGATGTAGAGGTCTTTGTCAGTGACCTGCTTGTAGATGTAAT
>JAEEGG010016917.1_pt1 | contig 15072 bp, 12 predicted proteins | sample 9134161 | NCBI WGS metagenome assembly JAEEGG01 (sample SAMN16246543, study PRJNA631951) | gut metagenome | biome: gut microbiome; feature: rumen; material: CR-attached | host: Bos | place: Iran: Karaj | collected 2018-10
TGTAGAGATGGTGGAGAGATCAGCACCAAGGGCATCCATCGCACCACCCATACCCACATAACGGGCTGTACCATTCAGATCGCTACCCAGCAAACGGGCACTCTCGTATGTATCCTGTGCAGCTGCGGGCAGAATAGCTGCCATCACTAAGGCTGCAAAACAAAATTTTCTCTTCATATTCTTATTTATGTTGAATTATCCAAAGTGAATACATCCTATCTTCTGCCACCGAGGCCACCGCCACGACTTCCGCCGCCACCGCCGAAGCCACCGCCTCCGCCGCGGGAACCACCACCGCCGAAGCTACCGCCTCCGCCACGAGAACCGCCGAAGCTGCCACCACCGCTGTAGCTACCACTGCCACGATAGCCGCTGAAGTTGCCACTACCACTGCGGATGTTATTACCGCTACTGTAGGTTCTGCCACCACTCATGGCATTGGCACGCTGACGCAAGCTACTGTTTCTTTGCATATTGCTATAGCCGGTATAACCATGACGATAGCTACGCGTTGAACCGTCACGACGGATCGTACCTGTGCCGATGGTGCGAGGCGCACGCCCGCCACCACCACCTATCACTACGACGGGACGATAATACGGATAACGCCAGCCCCAATAGCCTCTATAATACCAGGGATCATACCAACCGGCATAACCATAATACCAAGGATCGTACCAGTACCAGCTGCTATAATAAGGGAAATACCAAGGATCATACCATGGGTCATACCAGCCCCAACGGCTGTAATACCAAGGTGAATGCCAGCCCCACCAAGTATCACGACCTGACCTATAACCTGCCCAATAAGCACTGTCCAACTGATATTCATCGAAGCGGCTCATCCGCTTCGTCAGTTTGAAGTCCTCACGGAGGGAATCAACAGAGTCAATCTGCTCCACCTGGCTTTTGAACCTGCGGTTATATTCATCCACACTACGATTACTGCCAGCATAATAGGTATCCTTCGGCAAGCCGAACTGATCCTGAGCTTCCTCAACAACTGCCGACTTCTTCTTTTTCGACACGAAATAGAGGTCATCATCCTGAGCCATCATTGCCAACGGCATGGCTCCGACAAGCATGGAAATTAATAACAGTTTCTTCATCTTCTTCGTCGTTTTAATGATTCACGTTGCAAAAATACAACGAAATTTAGTGCAAATTTAGGGAAAAACCCTAACTTATGAGAGGAATTTCCCTATTTTTTGTAATTTTGCCCTAAAAATTAACATCCTTATGAAATATTTCGAAGTAGAATTCACCATTTCGCCCTATTCAGCCGATGCAAGTGATGTGCTTGCCGCGATGGCAGGAGAAGCAGGATTCGAGACTTTTGAAGAGACAGAGACTGGTCTGAAAGGCTATGTCCAACAAAATCTTTTCGACGCGTCAGAACTCAAGACAGCCTTAGAGGATTTCCCCTTTGAGGATACCACCATCAGTTATGATATTCGGGAGGCAGAAGATCGCGACTGGAATGAGCAGTGGGAACAGGAAGGCTTTGAGCCGATTGTTATCTCTGATAACCTGATCATTCACGATGGAAGACATCTGCCTGATAGCACACCAGGTATCGCGATTGAGATTGATGCGAAGTTAGCTTTCGGCACTGGTACCCACGAGACCACAAGGATGATATGTTCTACCCTATTGGAACTGAAACCCAAAGGCAGAGTCTTGGATTGCGGTACGGGTACGGGCATCCTTTCCATCTGTGCCCTCAAACTTGGTGCACAAGAGGCTATCGGCTATGATATCGATGAGTGGTCAGTAGATAACGCACGCCACAATGCCGTCATCAACCAGGTAGATGAACGCTTCACATCCTTGTTGGGCGATGCTTCTATATTAAATAAGGTGGAAGGCACCTTCGATCTGGTGATGGCAAATATCAACCGTAATATCCTGTTGAATGATATGCCTCAGTTTGTATCGAAGATGAAGGCTGGCGCGACATTGATCCTGAGCGGTTTCTATACCGATGACTGTCAGGTTCTGATAGAAAAAGCCCAGACGTTAGGACTCACCCTGCAACAGCAGAAAGAGGATCAGCAGTGGGCTTGTCTCGTTCTGAAACGTTAGCCGAAGACAAAACGCAGACACCCCACCAACTGTACTGCAAAGAGATAGAACACCAGCAGCGGTGCCCCTTTGGCGATACCAAAGGAAAGAGCCTGCAGGATATCTGACAGATTCTGCATCACGCCTGCCATCAGTCCGAAGGCCACACTGAAGATACAGATGCCAAAGGCGATGATGGGCACCAGACTACGGCTGAAGGCCGAAGGGAAGAGATGACCTGTGGCTGAAAGGAGGATGGCATGAGGCATCAGCGTCAACAGGATGATGATGACGACATAGATCAGCAGGAAAGCCAATGCCACATAGAGCGCCAGACGATCGCGGAAGTTGATACTTTTCTTGCCGCCGAAGATGGTAGTCACCCTACTCTTCTGCAAGCATCCTAAGGCACACATCAACACCAGCAATCCCACTAACACCGGAGAGGCTATCAGGTCGTTAAACGAACTGAAGAACCATCTGATACCCTCTGAGGAGAGTAACGAGCGTACCCCTTCTACCCGCATGGCAGACAACAGCCACGAGAGAATCACCAGCAATGTCTCAGCTATAAATGTAACCAGACAGAGCCAGCCCAGTCGTTGGTGGTACTTACTCGTCATCAGGTTCGAGGTTGTCAATATCCAATACACGCAACTCCAAGGCTCTTACCACCAGTCGCGTGGCATTCACACCTGTGGTTCCTTCTGGGAAGAGTTTCTGAATCAGTTCGTTCTGACGTTTCTCCAAACTTTTCACTCCGAAGGGCATACCTCTCAGATTGGTGATCTGTTCTTTGGTATAGCCTAAGGCCAGATGTCTCAGAAAACGCTCGTCGTACTCATCGATCTCATAGTTCACGAGAGCCTCCTGCTTCACCAGCTGTCCACTGACGGCAGCCTTGAAACGCTCCACAATCTTCTCGAGGATAGGCTCGTTGAACACCAGCTGTTTACCATCCATCACGGCTGATACATCGCGACGCGTCAACAACTCTCCTGTCTTCAGGATGATACCATCAGCCCCGGCATCGAGCACATCCACCCATAGTTTCTCATTCAGGATCTCACCCGTGAAGATCAGCACCTTCACATCAGGATGCGACTCCTTGGTATGTCGGCACAATTCCACACCAACGGTAGTAGAGCCACCCAAACCTAAGTCGAGCAATACAAGATCAGGAACCTGTTGCTTCAGCAGTCGCCAGTAACTCTGTTCATTGTCTGCCGTACCGACAATCTCAGCCTCGGGGATGTCGTTACGGATGATACCCTGTGTCCCTTTCAACTCCAGGGGCACGTCTTCCACTATGATTACTTTGAATTTTTCCATACGCTTGGTAATGTTATGATCATATTTGTTATTCCTTCTATCAATGTGGCATAGATACCACAGCCTCTTCTGTTGGTAGCTTCACCATGATCCCTGATAATCTGCCTACAGAGCAGATAAGGCAGATGATCCTTCGAGGGGGTGAAGAGATCACGGGCCTGTTCCTCAGTGAGCTTCAGCTGAGGCATGGGGATATGGATCTCCACATAGGGGCCGTCCTGTGGTAGATACTGGATGTCGGGATGTTTTTCACCTGACTGCTTCTTCAGGATCTCAAAGAGATAACGCACAAGGTTCTCATCGCCGAGGATCCCATGCTGCAGAGGTTTCAGATGAAGTTTTGTCGGAGCCACCTGATGCATTGCCTGTGCACTGAGGATGCCATAGAGTTCACGATAATAGGTGGCGACCTCTGCCAATGACGCCATATCGCCTGCATCCAACAGCTGACAGATACGGCTGGGGTAATACATCGTCTCGTGCTTCAGGGTTGAGAGACAGTTGTCGAGCACGGCATTCGTCACGTGCAAGTTGTTGTCTTCCAACTCCAGACGTCTGATTTCATCATCCAACATCTCAAACTCCGTCTCACGCTGTTGATCCTTCATAAAACGGTCATAGAGACGATGACGATAATAGAGCAGATACCAGGCTGGTACGATGGATACCAACAACAGCACCAGAAGGATGACGCCCACCGTCTTGTTAGTCTGCGACTGTTGCATGGCCCTGCAGTATTCACCCAACGAGTTATCTGCCGACATCTCCTTGAAGAGTTGGGTGTAGATGCGGTTATTATAATTATAGAGATGCCACTGGTGGAGAGCCAAGGCAGCAACAGCACTCTCGTTACGGATATCGAGAATCACGTTATAGTTGGTCTTCAATCCCTTGTGGAACCATTTGATCTCAGGGAAAGTCAAAGAGGCATCACCCTCTGCCAGCATCAAATCACGACCCTTAGGATTCAAGGCTTTATAATGGGCATTCAAGTAATAGCGACAGGAGTCGGCAAACTGCATCGTGCGTTCAAACGTACCATGGATATTCGAGAAATAGGCAGAATCAGCAAACGCATTGGCTTTCTCCAACGGCGTAAACCCTTGTGCCTGTGCCGTCAGACTACCAAACGACAACAGCACTAAAATCAGGCGCAGCACACCTTTTGGCAGACGGAAGAAAAGACGTGTACCCTTTCCTAACTGACTGGTAGCTGCGATACTACAAACAGAGAATATCTGACTGATCTTGCGGTACTTCTCGATGATACCTTTGCAGTTCAGCAAGCCAAACCCGTGACCTTCAACAATCTTGTGATCAAAGAGATGGGCAAGCTGTTCTTCAGTCATGCCATTGCCTGTATCTTCCACCGCTATCTCCACATATTGATCTTCCTCCGTAGCAGAAACCTTCACCTCTCCACCTTTCTCCGTAAACTTCCGGGCATTGTCGGCAAGGGTATTCAACATAAACAAGGTCAGCACCTTATCTGCTTTCACCACAGCCTCAGTAGGTTCCACCTGCAGATCGACACCCTTCATCTGAAAACCCGTCTTACCTCTGCCGATGATATCAAACAGCTGCTGCAGCGGAAAACTCTCAATCTTCAGACTCAGCTCACCCTGACGCAGCTGGATCCAGTAGGTCAGCACATCGTTATAGGCATTGATCTGGTCTGTCAGTTCCTGAATATAGGAGATATTGGGATTTCCCGCATGACTGGCCTCATAGAGAATACGGTCTATAAAGGGTGTTATGGAATTAACCAACGACACCTTTGCCCGCTGTTCCAGATTCCTTCTCTCGCTATTCTCCACACGCAACTGAGAGGCTGCCAACAACTCTTTCTTCTGTTCAAAGAGATCATCCGGCACATCCTCATGGTTATGCTTGCGGTTCATGTGGTTGAAGAGCCATAGCGAGAACAACAACAGAAGGATGGCCCCTATCACTGCTACCAACATGATATTCAACTGATCTGCCGTCTTCTCATACTGACTGGCACGAGCTTCTAACTGCCGATCCTGACGGGTTGTCTCCTGCAGATCCAGATAGATATTTCGGTTGAAATCGCTCTGAGGTTTATCATCAATCGCCGCATAAGCCACACTCAACTGTTCACGAATACTCGCCACAAGGTCGGGTGCCTGATTGATAATAGAGTCAGAGAGGGCCTGTTCGAGATTAAACAGCGCCGATTCATAATCGCCGATCTGACGATAACAAGAAGCCAGCGTACGATAGGCACCTGCAATCTGATACACATCGCCATAGTCGCGGAAGATATCTAATGAAGTCTCAGCCAACCAACCTGCCAGCATATCCTCCTCTACATTTTCAGGATTGATAAACGTCAGGGCTGGCAGGTTATCGGTGATGAGCTGCCTACGGGTATCCTCATCCATCAGGTGTTCCGAGAGTGCCTCAAGGGCGTTGGCTGCAAAGTAAGGATAGTCTCCGTCACGGGCCATCAGGAAACAACGCATCAGGTGATCAAACTCCTGTTGATTGATAGCCTGTTGCGTTCCTTCTGTCAGAATACCGCCCGCACCGATGTTATAGAGATAGTTGAGGAATTGAGCTGTATCTTTTTGAATTTCAGTAGGATTAATCGATAATAATGCATCTATAGATTGTCGTTCCAATCCTACGTAATAGTAATAAGTGGAGTTCACGATGGCATACTCCGTCTCAGCATACAACAGCAGCCTTGCCTCAGCTGCAGAGAGTTGATCTCGTTCTTCATTGATCCTGCGCATGGCCAGATCTGCCAACTCACGATACTCATGAAACGCCCTGTTGTTTGAACGACGCTGACAGAGGCGCATCTGCTGGATATAGGCAATAAAATGTTGCAGTTGATTGTCTGTGACACTCGTCACCTCCTGCAATAAGCGTTCAGCCTCATCGTATTCCATCTTCACGATATGCACAAAAGCCAGGTTGTTAAGAGCCTCTGCCTTTCCTGCATCATAGTCTCCTGCCATCTGATACGCCCTTTGCGCCAGATGTAGTGTACTGTCTATGTTCCGATAATGATAGGCATAAGATTGAAGATTCAGCTTATCAACGGTCTGCCTATCAGGACGCGTACAAGCTGAAAAGAGGATGGTTGATACAATGAATAGCCAATATTTCATAGATAGTTAGAAAAGAGCCCTCCCGCCAACTATCGACGGGAGGGAAAATCTCTTAGGCACGAGCCTTAGCCACGTAACCGAGTGCTTCCTTACACTTGTCAGTCACATACTGCCAGTCGCCAGCCTTTACCTTATCACTGGGGAAGAGCTTAGAGCCCATGCCGACGCAATAGACACCAGCCTTGAACCAAGCTTTCAGGTTCTCCTCCTCAGGAGCCACGCCACCAGTCACCATGATCTTTGACCAAGGCATCGGGGCCTTCAGACCCTTCACCATGTTAGGACCTACCACGTCGCCAGGGAATACCTTCGTCAGGTCACAACCCAACTCCTGAGCCTTACCGATCTCAGAAACAGTCATACAACCTGGGCAGTAAGGCACGAGACGGCGATTGCAGACGGGAGCAATCTCTGGATTGAACAGCGGACCAACCACGAAGTTAGCACCCAGCTGCAGATAGAGGGCTGCAGTTGGGGCATCCACTACAGAGCCGATACCCAGCGCCAACTCAGGACATTCCTTGTCAGCCCACTTCACCAACTCACCGAACACCTCCTGAGCGAAGTCACCGCGATTCGTAAACTCAAACGCACGAACACCGCCTTCATAGCAAGCCTTCACCACGTTCTTACAGGTCTCAAGATCCTTATGATAGAATACGGGTACCATACCGGTATCACCGATCTTCTTCAAGACTGCAATTTTATCAAATTTAGCCATAATCTTAATCCTTTTTGCTAAATTTTATCTCTGTACACGGCCACTGGCATTACCACCAGCAAGACTCTCTACTTCATCAACACTCACGAGGTTGAAGTCACCATTGATAGTGTGCTTCAGAGCTGATGCAGCTACTGCAAACTCAAGGGCCTCACCCTGTGTCTTCTTGGTGAGCAAGCCATGAATCAGGCCACCAGAGAATGAGTCACCACCACCTACACGGTCGATAATTGGGTTGATCTCATAACGCTTGCTCTGATAGAACTCCTTACCATCATAGATCAGAGCCTTCCAGCCATTGAATGTTGCACTGAAGCTCTCACGGAGTGTAGAAACAACATACTTGAAACCGAACTCAGCCTTCATCTGCTTGAAGATTCCTTCATAACCTGCAGCGTCGGTCTTACCACCCTCTACGTCAGCATCGGGCTTGAAACCGAGACAGAGCTCTGCATCCTCCTCATTACCGATACATACATCTACATACTGCATCAAGGGGCGCATGATAGAGATAGCCTTCTCTGAAGTCCAGAGCTTCTTACGGAAGTTCAGATCAACAGATACGGTGACACCATGACGCTTGGCAGCCTCACAGGCAAGCTTAGTCAACTCAGCAGCCTTATCGCTGATAGCCGGTGTGATACCACTCCAGTGGAACCAGGCAGCACCTTCCATGATAGCATCGAAATCGAAATCCTGTGGATCAGCCTCTGCGATAGAAGAGTGTGCACGATCGTAGATTACCTTTGACGGACGCATGGAAGCACCTGTCTCTGCATAGTAGAGACCTACGCGGTCACCACCTCTTGCAATAAACTGGGTGTTGACACCATAGCGACGCAGTGCATTCACTGCAATCTGTCCGATCTCATGCTTCGGAAGTTTAGAAACAAAGTAAGCCTCATGACCATAGTTGGCTACTGAGATGGCTACGTTTGCCTCACCACCACCAGGGATGATGCGGAATGATTCACTCTGAATGAAACGGTCGTTTCCCTGCGGGGAAAGGCGGAGCATAATCTCGCCTAAAGTTACAATTTTAGCCATTGTTTATTGTTTTAAATGATTACACTAATAATCTTCGTTTGCGACGACAAAATTAGACAAATTTTCCGAGAACTCCAAATATTTATGCAGAATTTAGGTAAAAAACTTACGGAAACGATTTCGGATATAATTATTTTAATAAGATGTTGGTTTATATCAGAAAATCTTTGTACCTTTGCCGAAAAATCGCAAGATATGGCAAAAGAGAACATTACCATCAAAGACATTGCAGCCCGTGCTGGTGTTTCAACTGGTACGGTGGATCGTGTATTGCATAAACGTCCCAATGTCAGTAAGTCGGCTCTGGAGAAAGTCAATAAGGCTCTTGAGGAACTTGATTATCGTCCGAATATGTACGCCTCTGCCCTCGCCTACAATAAGACTTATACTTTCTATGTGGTGCTGCCCAAGCACGAACAGGATGCTTATTGGGATGAGATAGAAGAAGGTGCCCAGGCCTGCTGCCAGTTCCGTCGTGATTTCGGTATCACGCTGAAGTTCGTCTATTATGAGCGTTTCAATGCTGCGGCCTTCACAAAGATGGTACGTGAATTCCTGACTGCCAAGATCGATGGTGTCATCATCGTACCTGCCACCCTCGAGCAGACAGCCCGTTTCACAGAGAAGCTCATAGAGCGACAGATTCCCTATGTGCTCCTTGACTCCTACATGCCTGACCTGAAGCCCCTGTCGTTCTTCGGACAGGACTCTTTTGCCAGTGGCTACTTCGCAGCGAAGATGTTGATGCTGATCGCAGGTCGAGAGAAAGAGGTGGCCCTCGTCAAGCAGACACGTGATGGTAAGGTGGCTTCCAAACAGCAGGCCAATCGAGAGACAGGCTTCCGTCACTATATGGTGGATCATTTCCCTGATATCAAGATTACCGAGGTGGATCTGCCACTCGACGAAGAGCATAAGGAATATGATGGCATCCTTGAGAAATTCTTCAAGGAGCATCCGCTGGTACACCACTGTATCACCTTCAATTCGAAAGCCCATATCGTGGGATCTTTCTTGCAGCGCACCAACCGCCGGAACATTCAGATTATGGGTTACGATATGGTGCCTAAGAATGAGGAATGCGTGCGTAATGGCAGCATCTCCTTCCTCATCGCCCAACATGCCTATCAGCAGGGCTACGCCAGTGTCGATGCACTCTTCAACGCCATCGTCATGAAGCGAGAGGTCAATCCCGTCAACTACATGCCTATAGAGATCCTCACCAAAGAGAATGTGGATTTCTATCGCCGTACGGCTATTTAAATACTAAAACAAATACAAACAATTATGAAACAAGCTACATTTTTAAAAATTAATCCTGCCGACAGCGTGGTAGTCTGTCTGCAGCCGAAACAGAAAGGGGACATCATCGAAATCGACGGACTGAAGATTACCGTCAATCAGGACACGCCTGCAGGTCATAAGGTCCTGATTAAGGATGCGCCCCAAGGTACCGACATCATCAAGTATGGTTATCCCATCGGTCATGCCAAAGTAGATCTGAAGGCTGGCGACTGGGTAAATGAGAACAATCTGAAGACCAATCTCTCCGGTACCCTCGAATACACCTACAACCCCGTGAACGAAGAACTGAGCATCCCACAAGAGAACCGCACTTTCAAGGGCTATGTCCGTAAGAACGGTGATGTGGGTGTGCGTAATGAGATATGGGTCGTTCCCACCGTAGGTTGTGTGAATGGCATTGCCGAGCGACTGGTCAGTGAACTGAAGAAAGAAACTGGCGAGGAAGGTATCGACGCCATCTATGCCTGGCACCATAACTTCGGATGTTCTCAGCTTTCGGGCGATCACGAGAACACCCGTAAGGTGCTGCGTAACATCTGTTTGCATCCGAATGCTGGTGCCGTACTCGTGCTGAGCTTAGGTTGTGAGAACAATCAGCCCGATGACTTTATGGCGATGCTGGGCGACTACGATAAAGACCGCATCAAACTTCTGATTACCCAAAAGGTTGATGATGAGATGGAGGCAGGCATGGCTATCCTTCGTGAGCTCTATGCCATAGCCAAACAGGACAAACGTGAAGATGTACCTGTGAGCAAACTCCGCGTAGGTTTGAAGTGTGGTGGCTCCGACGGTTTTTCGGGTATTACCGCCAACCCGCTTGTTGGTGAGTTCTCCGACTGGCTCGTAGCCCAGGGCGGCACATCTGTACTGACAGAGGTGCCTGAGATGTTTGGTGCAGAGACCATCCTCATGAACCGTTGTCGTACGGAGGGACTCTTCAACCAGACCGTCTCGATGATCAATAACTTCAAGGAGTATTTCCTCTCTCATGGCGAACCTGTTGGTGAGAATCCATCACCAGGCAACAAGGCTGGTGGTATCTCCACCCTTGAGGACAAGGCACTGGGCTGCACCCAGAAGTGCGGTAAGGCACCCGTCAGTGGTGTGATGGAGTATGGTGATCGTCTCTCAAGTACGGGTCTCAACCTTCTCTCTGCCCCGGGCAATGATCTCGTAGCAGCTACTGCCCTCGCCTCTTGTGGTTGTCACCTCGTACTCTTCACCACAGGTCGCGGTACCCCCTTCGGCACCTTCGTCCCCACGATGAAGATTGCTACAAATCCCGATCTGGCTACCCGTAAGAAGAATTGGATCGACTTCTCTGCCGGACAACTCGTTGAGGGTCGTACCATGCAAGAGATCGTACCAGAGTTTATCGATAAGATACTCTCTGTTGCCAGCGGCGAACCTGCTAAGAACGAGGTCAACGGCTATCGGGAGATTGCCATCTTCAAGAATGGTGTCACCTTATAATATATAAATTAGGTATAAAGCATTGAAAAAAGGATTCATCACATTATCACCACTCGTGGTGTTTATCCTGTTCTATTTAGTCACCAGCATCATTGCTGGTGACTTCTACAAGATACCCATCACTGTCGCCTTCATGGTATCGAGTGCCTATGCGGTGATTACAGCGGGAGGACTGCCGCTGATGCAGCGTATCAATATCTTCAGCCGTGGGGCTGCCACCGAACAGATGATGCTGATGATCTGGATCTTCATCCTGGCAGGAGCCTTTGCCCATTCTGCAAAGATGATGGGCAGCATTGATGCCACCGTCAATCTCACCCTCTCCCTCCTGCCGCCTCAGATGCTCTTAGCAGGCATGTTTCTTGCTGCTTGTTTCATCTCACTCTCCATCGGTACAAGTGTCGGAACCATTGCCGCCTTAATACCCATTGCCGCGGGAGTGGCTGGAGAGACAAATACCGATGTGGCTATGATGACAGCTATCATTGTGGGCGGCTCTTTTTTTGGCGATAACCTCTCCTTCATCTCCGATACGACGATTATGGCCACCCAAACACAAGGGTGCCGCCTCAGTGATAAGTTCCGTGTAAATTTCTTCATCGTGATGCCGGCAGCTATCATCATCTTGATAGTCTATCTGCTTCTTGGACAAGGCATCCATGCACCACAGAATGTGCCTTCTGTCGAATGGGTGAAAGTATTACCTTATCTCGTGGTACTCGTCACTGCCATTCTCGGCATGAATGTGATGGCAGTCCTCACCCTCGGTCTCATGATGACAGGTATCATTGGCATCTTCACAGGAGCCTTCGATCTCTATGGCTGGTTTGGGGCTATGGGTGAAGGCATTCTCTCAATGGGAGAACTGATCATCGTCACGATGATGGCAGGCGGTATGTTAGGACTCATCAAGCAACAGGGCGGTATCGACTTTCTCATCCACATGATCACCCGTCATGTGAACAGCAAACGAGGGGCCGAACTCAGCATTGCCACCCTCGTCTCCCTCGTTGATGTATGTACCGCCAACAATACGGTAGCCATTCTCACGGTGGGGGGTATTGCCAAACAGATCGGTGACCGCTATGGCGTTGACAACAAGAAGTGTGCCTCCATCCTCGACACCTTCTCCTGTACCGTTCAGGGACTCATCCCCTACGGAGCCCAACTTCTCATCGCCGCAGGTCTGGCCGCCATCAATCCCGTCAGCATCATCCCTTGGCTCTACTATCCCTTTGTGTTAGGCATCGTAGCCATCGGATCAATCCTATTCCGTTATCCCCGTAGATACTCTTAAGTTATGGACATCATACAGCGAAACCTCTTCCGATTATTACGCAGCGGAGCCTTTGGCACCCAGGAGCAGATTGAACCCATGTCGGCCTTCAAGTGGGAACGACTTTACCAGATTGCGATGCTCCACGATGTGATTCCTTATGCCTATCAGGGTATCACCAACTGTCGGCCCCAGTTCTTCATGCGGCTCACCGACAAACAGGAACTCACCTGGAAACGTGCCTATGAGGAGGTTACTGCCCACCAGACGGAGGAGGAGGAAGAAGACACATTTCTGCGGGCTGATACACTGACAAATCCCGTTCTCAACAGTCAGCTTCAGAATATCCTCGACGACGAACTCTCCGACATGACGACGCGCCAGGTGCTTTTGCAACTTATCCGCGTGGTGCGCCATATCCTCAACGAGGGCATGCCCATCCGTCAGCTGCTGGAATTGGGACTGCTGTTTCACCAGCATGGTAAACAAGTGGACTTCGATCAGCTCCGCCAATGGATCAAAAAGCTCCGTCTGACACAGATGTGCCAGCTCGAAGGCGAATGTCTGATCTTGTTATTCGGTTTTCATGCGGAGGATTTGCCGTTTGTCTCTGATCATCAGAGCAAACGCACCTCACAGATCGCCCAAGAACTGTTGGAGTTCACCAACACCCGTTCCCACGACTGGTATTTCTCTCAGGATGCCGATAGTATCTTCGTGCATAACAGCAACTCTTCGGCGATGTTCAGTCACGTGCGCCGTTCAAGCCGTTATTTCCGTTACTATCCTTCCGAGGGACTTACCAATTTCTTCGCGTCATTTGTGCACTCTCTTTCTCATATCGAGGAATAGCATCCGGATCGGTTCCGCTGCCCTTGACATGCACATGCTTGAATCTGATATCCCTCAACCCGTGCTTGCCCATGAAGCGGCTCTTATCCACGTAGCCCTTCACGCCCAGGATCTGACCTTTGCTCGTATATTGCCACATGGTGATATCACGTCCGTCGGCCAGCACAGGCTCCTCAGGCAGATACATCGCAATCATCAGCTTATAGTCGTCCACCTTTCCCACCAGGTGCTTATTGTAGAAATTACGGTAGGTATAGAGCAACGGCTGCTGACGATACTCCCTTTCCACCATTCCGAGGAAGGTAATCAGCGAGTCGCAGAATTCGTCCGTAGGCAGTCCGCCGGTAGTCTCCACATCAATCATCGGAATCAGATCCTGTTCTCCGGGACGGCACTGCACACGGAAATTATCCAACTGCAACTTCAACGGTGTCTTCGGACGGAAGAAGTGATAGGAGCCCACCTTCAAACCATGACGGTGCGCCAGTTGGATGTTCCTTTCATACAGGTCGTCCACCCTGTCACCACCCTCTGTGGCCTTCAGATACACATACGCCATCTTCGTGTTCTCTCCCACTGTCTCCCAGAACACCTGTCCCTGATAGTGCGACAAGTCGATACCGTGCACGTGGTCACAGGTATCCTCACACTGCAGGAAGGGGTCATAATCGGGATCGTTCAGTCTGGGATCAATGGGTGTGATTTTCTTCACTACCTTGGTTCTCGCAGTCTTCTTATGTTTATGATGCTTGGCTGTACGATGGGTCTTCTGAGTTTTCTTGCCGCGTTTGGGGCGTTTTGAAGCGGTTTCGCCGACAGCTGTCAGAGCTATCAGCAGGGCAAATAATATGGTAAGTTTTCTCATTGTTTCCTGTTTTTGAGTGGCAAAGTTACTAAAAAAAAGCCAAATAATAGCATACATTCCCATTTTTTTCGTACCTTTGCCAAAAATATTAATATGATGAAGCAATTTCAGATTCTTATATGCCTTCTGGCTATATGTTTTGCAGCTTGTGGGAGTGACGAACCAAGTCCATCACCCGTGCCACCCGATCCTCCCGAGCCCACTGGTCAGAGTGAGCGCACCGTCCTAGTATATATGGCAGCTCAAAACAATCTCAGCGGCTTTTCTTCACTTGACATCGATGAGATGATAAAAGGTTCTTTGAGTCTCAGTGACAAACAGAACCTGATGCTATTTGTGGATGATCAGTCTTCCTCTGAGAAGTCTTATTTCATTCGTGTCAAAAATGGTAAGCTGATTGATTCTACCTTCGTGGCAAATCAATCCAGTGCTGATCCCGCGCTTCTCGAAAAGGCGCTGCGTTACATGCGTGAGAAATACCCTGCAAAGAGTTATGGCCTCATACTTTGGGGACATGCCAACGGTTGGATCATCAGTAAAGACTCCATCGTCTATAACACGCGTGCCTATGGCGTTGACTACACTTTCTCTCAGAAGAGGATGAATATACCCTCTATGGCCAGTGCCATCAAGAAAGGTATGAATGGCGAGAAACTCACGTTCATTCATGGCGACTGCTGTAACTTCGGTTGTGTGGAAACGGCTTATGAGCTGCGCGATGTATGCGATTATGTGATAAGCTCACCTGCAGAAATTCCTGACTTGGGAAATTACTACGGTGACCTTTCCGGCTACTTTGATACGAGTAGCACGTTCTACAAGAAAATCATCGATCTGTATTACGATTATTACCTGAAATACATTCCTGAGCATTCAACTATATATTACATTAAGGAATATGGCGACCTCGACGGTTATAGTGTGCCCTTCATGGCGGTGAAGACCTCTGAGCTCGAGAATCTGGCCTCGGCCACAGCCTCGCTACTCAGCACCA
>JAEEGG010016925.1_pt1 | contig 15066 bp, 14 predicted proteins | sample 9134161 | NCBI WGS metagenome assembly JAEEGG01 (sample SAMN16246543, study PRJNA631951) | gut metagenome | biome: gut microbiome; feature: rumen; material: CR-attached | host: Bos | place: Iran: Karaj | collected 2018-10
GATCTGACGGGCCCGCTTGATGGCGGTGGTCAGCGCCCGCTGATGCATGGCGCAGGTGCCGGTGGTCCGGCGGGGCAGGATCTTGCTCCGCTCGGAGATGAAGCGGCGAAGCTTCGCCACATCCTTATAGTCGATAAAGGTCGCCTTATCCGCGCAGAACTGGCATACCTTCCTGCGCTTGCGGGGCCTGGCCTGCCGATCGTTCCGGTCGCCGGCGCCGCTGTTCATGTTAGCCATGATTACTCCTCCTTAAATCTCGATCAAAAGGGCAGATTGGGGTCGTCCTCGTCATCCTCCCGGAAATCGGTCTGGATGGGAGGCGCGTCGTAACCGCCGCCATAGCTGCTGCCGCCGGTCCGTCCGCCGGGGGCCTGTCCCCCGCCCTGGCCGCCGGGCTTGCTGTCCCCGAAATACACGTTGTCCGCCACGACCTCGGTGCTGTACCGCTTGTTGTTTTCCTTGTCGGTCCACTCCCGCACCTGCAGGCGGCCGGAAACCACCGCCATACGGCCCTTGGTGAAATACTTGGAAACGAACTCAGCGGTACTCCGCCAGGCCACGATGTCGATAAAATCCGCCTGCTTGTCGCCGCCGTCCCGGCTCTGGTAATCCCGGTCCACCGCGATGCGGAAGCTGACGACGCTGATGCCGGACTGGGTCTGCCGCAGCTCGGGGTCACGGACCAGACGGCCCATGAGTACGATGTGGTTCAGCATGCTCAGCCCTCCGCCTTAACGACCAGGGAGCGCAGGATGCCGTCGGTGATGCCGAGGATACGCTTCAGCTCGGCGGGGAACTCGGGGCCGGACGTGAACTTGATCAGCACGTAATTGCCTTCGGTCCGGTCTTCGATCTCGTACGCCAGCTTCCGCTTGCCCCAGTCCTCGAACTCGTCCACAGTCCCGTTGGCTTCCACCAGCGTCTTGAACTTCTCGGCCAGAGCGGCGATCTCTTCCTCGGTCTTGTTGGGATCGATGATGAAGAGAAGCTCATACTTGTCCTGAATCTTTGCCATATTGCACCTCCTTATGGACTTCCGGTCTGCGGGTTCCCGCAGACAAGGATAAAGGCTGATACAGCGTATCAGCCTTTCTATTATACACAGGGTTTATGGTTTGTCAATGAAAAGTTTCAAAAGTCCCAATTACCAAAAGTGTGGATGGTTCAGAGCTTCGTCGAAACAGCCAAACCCCATGAGGTGCTTGATGCCATGCGGGTCGTTTCATTCTGCCGTGTTTATATACAAACCTTGCAAGAAAGCATTGATGTATGGTAGATTGTAAATACAAACCACAGGAGTACAAATCGGAATTTGTGAGGTTACTATGAACATTCGAAGATTCTTACCTGAAGACTCAAAAGAAGTATCAGATTTAATTGCAAAGACTCTCAGAGAAGTCAACAGTAAAGACTACTCAATGGAGTATCTTGAAAAGGATATTCAAAGATTACAGCCGAAAGATATCCTGCAGCGTGCAGAATGGACTCATTTTTATGTTGTTTGTGATGCTGATAAGATCGTTGGATGCGGGGCAATCGGTCCTTATTGGGGCCGTGAAGATGAAAGCAGTCTATTTACAATCTTCGTTCTCCCTGAATATCAAGGAAAAGGGATTGGTCGTAAAATAATTGAGACACTTGAACAGGATGACTTTTTCTTTAGGGCAAACAGAATAGAGATACCAGCATCTATAACAGCGACACCCTTCTATTTGAAAATGGGTTATACATTTAAAAACGGAATCTCAGAACCAGATGATGAGCTGCTGATAAGATTGGAAAAACATCGCTAAATTCCAGTTTGCAGAGCATTGCTTTGGTTTCTGCAGTGATACGGAGAACGATATGAAACTCTCAATCGCATTCTTGCAGCTTCTTCCAACGGGAAGTCTGGAAGGAAACATGAAAAAGGGGATCAAAGCCTGCCTACAGGCAAAAGAAAACGGCGCGGACATTGCGGTATTTCCGGAAATGTGGAGCTGCGGATATGCCTTTCCGCATGAGACTGCAGGTTTACGGGAGTGCGCTGTTCCCTGTGATGGCTCTTTTGTGAAACAGTTTTCAGAGCTGGCGGCAGAGTTGGATATGGCAATAGCCATCACCCTTTTGGAGCAACACGAGCCGAAACCGAGAAATACGGTTTGTCTTTTCGACCGGCATGGCAAACTGCAATATCGTTATTCCAAGGTCCATATCTGCGATTTTGGGGAAGCAGACGACGAAAGCGTCCTGGATGCCGGCGACACCTTTTTTGTTGCAGACCTGGACGCGAAAGAAGGAACCATAAAGGTCGGCTCAATGATCTGTTACGACAGGGAGTTTCCGGAAAGCGCGCGAATTCTGATGCTGAAAGGCGCGGAGCTCCTTTTGGTTCCAAACGCCTGTCCGATGGAACTGAACCGTCTCGCACAGCTTCGGGGGAGAGCCTATGAAAACATGCTGGCCATCGCCACTTGCAATTATCCGTCTCCCCATCCGGATTGCAACGGCCATTCTACCCTTTTCGATGGCGTTGTATATCTCCCGGAGCTTTCCGGTTCGAGAGATACATGTGTGCTTGAGACAGATGAAGGAGAAGGTGTGTACATGGCAGAGCTGGATGTAGACATGCTGCGGGATTATCGCCGTCGTGAAGTGTGGGGACTCAAAAATCGTCGCCCGGAACTGTATGGTGAAATATCAGAGAAAAGATGTATTTAGGAGCACATATTCCCGTTTATCGAACAGAAACAACTGAATACTCAATAGGTCTGATGGGGTAACTGTCAGGCCTTTTCTTTTTACCCTCACTGCATTTCCTTTGGGAGTGTGGTGAGGGCTTTTTTGTTTATCTGAGGCGGTGAAAATTTTTTTGAAAAAGTTACTAGCAATTTCCCGAAAAAGTTCCAAGAGGGGTAGTAGAGGGCTTGAAATCCCACGAACTTTCTGTATTCTACAGCTCACCGTGGCATTTTTATGTCTCACGAAATCCGCGGCGGCAAGGCTTTGCCGGACGAGAGAGCCGCGCCGCCGTAAAAACGGATCCGACCGACGCCGGGCAGGGGAGCGCGTCCGCCGATTTCAATTCCCGCTTGACAAACTCAGAAATGTATGATAAAACATAGTTGCATCAAACATAATGGAAGGAGAAAACATGGAGTACGATTATCGCGAAGCGATGAAGCTTTCCAATCAGCTGTGCTTTCCGTTATACGCGGCCGCGAGAAACGTGATCAATCTCTATACTCCCCGGCTCAAACCGTTAGGCCTTACCTATACGCAGTATATCGTCCTGCTGGTATTGTGGGAGAAGGACGGAGTATCGGTCACCGAGATCGGCGAAAAGCTGATGCTGGACAACGGGACCCTTTCTCCTCTCCTGAAGAAAATGGAACAGGCCGGTTACGTGGAAAGACGCAGGAGCCGTGAGGATGACAGAGTCGTTGAGATCACTCTGACGGAAGAAGGAAAAGCTTTGCAGGAGAAAGCAAAGGACGTCCCCCGGGAGATGGCGGGCTGTATCGACCTGCCGCAGGAAAAGGCGCGGCAGCTCTACTCTCTGCTGTATGAGCTTTTGAATAACGGGCACGACGGAAACAACGAATAAAAGGAAGGAGCAGAACGATGAAAACGGTTTATGATTTTACGGTAAAGGACAGACAGGGTAACGACGTGAGCCTGTCGGAGTATCGGGGCAAGGTCCTGCTGATCGTCAATACGGCGACGGGCTGCGGTTTTACCCCGCATTATGAACCCCTGGAAGAGATGTACGGGGATATGAAGGATAAGGGCTTCGAGATCCTGGATTTCCCCTGCAACCAGTTCGCGAACCAGGCGCCCGGCAGCGATGAAGAGATCCACGAATTCTGCACCGTCAAGTTCGGGACGGAGTTCCCGCAGTTCAGGAAGATCGACGTCAACGGAGAGACCGCCGATCCGCTGTTCGTCTGGCTTGCGGGGGAAAAGCCGTTCGAAGGCTTCGGAAAAGGTCTGAAAAACGCGGCGCTGAACAAATTTGCCGCCATGAATAATAAGCAGTACGGCGAAAAAACCTATATCGGCTGGAATTTTACGAAATTCCTGGTCGACAGGGAAGGCAGGGTCGTCGCGAGGTTCGAGCCTACCGTGGATATGAAGACGGTCAGAGACGCGGTTGCCGCCGCGCTGCAATAAGGAGGAGAAGTCACTGTGAAGATCAAAGCGGTAAAGCTCTATGAGAACGGATTTATGACCGGGGCCCTTGCCCTGGGCGGCGAAGGGACCGACGGGATCGACCCGACGGCAAGGTATCGCTCCAGCCTGCAGAACTACGTGATCGATACGGGCGATGAAGTGATCCTCGTTGATACCGGCATGCCTTCGGAGGCGCCGGACACCGTTCCCGATGAAAATACGCTCATTTACATGGGCAGGAAGGTCAATTCTTACGTTGACGCTCTGGCGGAGCTCGGATACAGGCCCGAGCAGGTCTCCAGGATACTGATAACCCATAAGCACGCGGATCATACCGGCGAGCTCCGCGCTTTCCCGAACGCGAAGATCTACGCTTCCCGTGAGGAATGCAGGGCTGACGAGCTGAAGTATCCCAACGTGATCCCGGTCGATTTCACAGACGGCCCCTATGCCAACTTTGAGAAGAGCCAGAAGATCGCCGACGGCGTGTATTACATCGAAGCAAAAGGGCATACGACCGGCAACAGTATAGTGATAGCGGAGGACGGCGGCCTTTATTACATGATCCACGGCGACGTGACGTACACGGACGAGGCGCTGTACGCCGACAAGCTCTCCATCGTTTTTGAGGATATTGCCGAGGCGCGGAAGACGCTGGACGCCGTAAGGGAATTCATCGCGGCACATCCGACGGTATATCTTTCCACCCACACACCTCTCGGATATGAAAACCTGGAAGCGAAGGCCGTGGTCGATCTGGACGCTCCTCCCGAGAGCAAGCCGGTGGGCGAAATCGTGATCGGGCAGGCCGGCGGGAAACGCGTCTGCTCCGTCTGCGGGTACGTGTATGATCCCGCCGAGCACGACGGCGTCGCCTTTGAGGAGCTTCCGGATGACTGGAAATGCCCGCGCTGCAGGCAGGGAAAGGACAAGTTCGATCGGGCGTAACGGAGGGAAATGCCATGAAGACCGCAGTCAGATATTACACGAAGACCGGGAACACAAAGCGCCTTGCGGAAGCCGTTGCCGAAGCAGTCGGGGTCGAGGCTCTGCCGATAAGCGTTCCGGTCGCCGAACCCGTCGACGTCCTGTTCCTCGGAAACTCCTACTATGCCTTCGGCATCGATCCGGAGGTAAAGAAGTTCGTTTCTTCTCTTGACAAAACCAAGGTCGGCAGGATCGTCAATTTCGGTTCGGCAGCCATGCTGAACTCGACCCGAAAAAAGGTCAAGGCAGAGGCCGATAAGGTAGGTATCCCCACGGATGAGCGGGAATTCCACTGCAAGGGCGAATTCAAGGGCATCCATAAAGGCAGGCCGGACGAGACGGACATGAAAGCAGCGGCGGAATTCGCGGCGAAAATCATTGAAAGACGGTAAGCGGCGCTTTGCCGGATCTCAGCCGCCTGTCTCCGCGGCAGGGCTCACCCTTGTCACCTCGCAGCGATCCCGCTCAATGTGAAGCGCATACTCCGTTTTCTCGCCGGCGGGCGAAACCAGTGTCAACAGCGTATCGCCGGATCTCCTGAAATCGGCGTGCAGCATATAATCCTCCACGCTGTCCATATACCTGATCTCGACTTCGCCGTATTTCCTGTCCGCAAGATAAGCCGTATAGGAACCGTCGAACCGGTAGGTTTCGCCGTTTGCCATGATCTCGGTGTCGTACACGGGAGGATCAAGCAGGCACAGAACGGTGAGAACGATAACGGCGACGGCGCCGAGCGCCGCTCCGACAGTCCTGATTTTCGCGTTTTTAAAGATCGCCGAGGGATACAGGATCATGGCGCAGGCGCAGAACAGGGTGATCAGAATATATCTCGGCATGGAAAACAGAAAATCCGAGAAATAGGTCATGTAAGAAAAAGCCGTCAATACAAGCATAGGCAGAAGGATAAGATAACCCCACCACCGGTCTTTTTTCATCCAATAGCCGACAAACCCCATGGGGAAGCAGAGGAGAGTCCAGATAAACCAATATCTGTAGTAAGAGAACAAGTGCCAGCCGAGTTCGCTGAACGGCACCTGGATAAGATAGACCAACGGCTGACTGATGAGGAAAAATACAAAGCATTTCAGCGCGGAGTCCAAATTGCTTTTGCTGTTCATGATGATGATTATGCCGAACAGTATCCACAGCTCGAAAGTGACCGTGATCGCGATAAACGAAGTATGGTAAAGCCCCGGAATGATTGCCGCAGCGGCAGTAATAACGCCCGCTGAGACGGCCGCCGCGACCAGCTTCGGCCAGGTCAGGTCGAGGCCGCCGAATACTTTTCTGAAAATCTCAGACATGAAATCATCAAGATCCTTTCAATAAAATAATTTACGGAAGCAAAAGACTTTTATTCGCGGAACGTCAACTTTATCGAGCGGCCCCTGCGTTTATCCGGCAAACGCAGGGGCCGCTCGATATTTTTCGGGTTTTATGGTTCGGTCCGGATCGTGTTGAGCTTTCGCCTGACAAATACCAGATAAAAAGCGATCACCGTCAGCGGAATGACGCTCCCGACAAGGGAGACGGCTCCGGGCTGACTGACGACGACGTTGAAGATCGCGTGGAAAGTGATCGACAGAGACAGCAGGGCAGCGGTACCGATGGCGTGCAGCCAGAGCCGATCCCAGAGAAACAGCAGGCCGACCGCCGTAAAAGCGCCGCATACGACGTGCATGGCGCCGGTGCCGAAGCCGCGGATCGTCAGCGCAAGCAGATTTTCGCTGCCGAAGCCGGCGAGGTAACACGCGTTTTCAAAGGTCGCGAAGCCGACGGCGATCATTTGGATACCGCCGACGGCATACTTCCGCCGAGGCTCAAAAACCATAAGATAGAAGAGCACGGGCAGCAGCTTCATGCATTCCTCGACGATCGGCGAGACCTCATAGGCCGCGGTGGTCAGATCGGCGCCGATATATGCGGCGATAAAGGTACTGATGTAGGCCGAAAGCAGGCAGGAGGTCATACCGACAAGGAAAAACAACAGCACGCGCCGCCAGTTCGGCTGGAGGAAAAACAGCGCCAGCAGCAGCGGAGCCGCGAGGCAGACGTAAATATTCTCGATGTAGCTCACGCACGCACCGCCCTTCTGACTGCCGGCAGGAGAGGGATAAAGCTGAGCGTGATCAGAGTGTCGGCAAATAAATACGGACTCGTCCAGTCGTCCGTGTACCAAAAACAGGAGGCCGTCCACGTGGCGTATTCCGCAAAACAGAACAGCAGAACGGCGGCACACAGCGGCATATATCTCCTGTCGGACCCGTGAATGAACGTCAGGCCCCGGATCGCGTGGAGCATAAGCAGCCCCATCAGCACGGCGCATATAAGATTGCTCAGAACGCCGCCCCACTGCAGATAGAAAGCGCACATTCCGGCCGCAATAACAACGCCGAGCCAGGGCAGCGCGCCCCTTATGCGCCATGCTTCCGCCGGAAGAAGCTGCCGAAGCAGGAGAAACAGCAGCAGATAGGACGAATACCAGCTGAATTCCGGAACGTAACTGTAAGGGGGCGTCCTTTGAAAAAAGATCAAAAACGTCTCCCAGTACAGATCGCCGAGCGCCCAGCAGCCGTAAAAGGCGGAGAGCAGGATCCACGCTTTCTCCCGCGTCCGCACGGCGCGGACCGTGCCGACGGAAAGACATATGACGGCAACGGTTATCTGCAGGGCGTTTTCACAGCTTTCGGCCATTTTCCCGCTCCTTTTCCGACAGCAGCCTTTTCAGGCGAACGCAGAAGACCGTGAACAGCGCGCCGAGGGCAAAAGCAAGCACCGCGACGAAGATATAGCCCGCCGCTCCGCTGCGGACAAAAATGCTTGCCATAAGGCTTTGCCGGATCGCTTCGGCGGGCGTACGCAGCACGGCTTTTGAAACGGCATATCCCGCCGCGACGGTAAGAGCAATACAGACCGCCGCCATACCCGCGCAGGCGGCGCGCAGGCGGCGCATACCGCGCTCGCGCGCCATGCGTTTCGCCTTGTTATGCAATTCGGAAATCCGCTCTTTACTCGAACGCATGCGTGATCCCCTCCTTCTCCAGCTCCCGGCGCAGCAGTTTTTTCCCGGCTGTTACAAGATTATCGACCTTCTTCGTGGCGCAGCCGATGACGGACGCCGCCTGAGCGTAGCTCAGGCCCATGGCGTAGATAAGCCAAAGCGGCTCGCGGTAGCGCGCGTCGGTGCGCGCCAGGCAGCGCTGAAGCGCAGCACCGCGTTCCGAGCGCAGGATCGCGTCCTCCGGAGAGTCCTCCGACGGAGGCAATTCGTCGTCCAAGGAAAATTCCTGCAGGCGTGTCCGGAGTCTGTGAAAGCGAGAAGCCTCATGCCGCGCCGCCTTGAACAGATACGCGCGGAAGCATCCCTTGCGGATAGTCGGCTTGCGTACCATTATCCGCGCAAACAGCTCCAGCATAAGGTCCTCCGAGTCCTGATAATTATGAAGGAAGCCGTACAGATATGCGATGACCGCGTCGCCGTATCGGAGCATCAGCGCGTCGCATGCGGCCTCGTCGCCGGAAAGATATCTGCCGTAAAGCTCGTCGTCATCGGGCATATCGGTACCTCCTTCCTCAAAAATAATTATAGATTTTTTCTATTATACAATATTTAAATGACTCAATCAAGCACTTATGTTTTCAAAGTAAAAAAAGAATGTTATCACGATAAGCAGAGCGCCGATCTCAAAAGCAGTTTGCCTCCGTCGCCGCATCCGTCTTTACCGTCTGAAGCGGATCATCGCTCATGCGCGGCATGAAGCGTCCGCGCAGCGCGCTTTGCAAATCTGATAACGGATTTATCATGATATACAGTCTGTCGCCGAACGAAGGATATGTCAATGGCATCGGAGTCCCGTATTTGTTTTTTTTGTATTTTTTAAGGAACTTTCCCAAAAAAAGACTCTATACGGACAGAGACCATTTTTGTAAAACGCAGGAAAGGAGACGACCGGACATGAGAACGGCACAGGAGAGAGTAGACGTCCTGCACGGGCTTGCGCGAAAGCTCCGCCACAGGCGCCGACAGGCCGCGCTTGCGCGGCTCGGGGCTGTCTGCGGGATACTGCTGATCTGCCTGACCGGAGAGATCTTGAAGCTGGATCATGTACATACCGGCGTGTCGCCCGGAATGTACACGGGTGCGACGATGCTGTTTGAAAGCGCGGGAGGCTATGTTCTGGTGGCGGTGATCGCATTCGCGGTCGGCGCGGTCATTACATCCGTCCTGGTGCGGCGCAGACAGCAGACGGCCGCAATCGAGAAGGAAAACAGTCAAAAAACCGAACCGAAAGGCGAGAGAGGAGATAATTTATGAAAGCAAAGAAGCTGTTGGCTTCGCTGCTGACGCTGTGCATGCTGCTGTCGCTGCTTCCGGCAGTGACGCTGGCTGCCGGCGAAACGGTAAGCGTTGCATCCGACACCACTTCGTGGACGGACGGCAACACTTACGTTGTCAGCGGCGAGGTCACGATCACAAGCCGCATCAACGTCAGCGGCAATGTCACGCTGCAGCTGAACCCGGGCAGTACGCTGAACGCGCAGAAGGGCATTCAGCTCGGCGAAAACGGCAACAGCCTGACCATTAACGGCAGCGGTACGCTGAACGCGACCGGTGCAAGCGACCATGCCGGCATAGGCGGCGGTCCCGGGAACAGTCACGGCGGCGTGCTCGTTATCAACGGCGGCACGATAAACGCCACGGGAGGCTCATATACCTCGAACAACCACATTTATTCAGGCGCCGGAATAGGCGGCACCACCTACGGCTACGGCTGCGACGTTACCATCAACGGCGGCGTCGTCAACGCCGTCGGCGGTACCGACGCCGCGGCCATAGGCGGCGGCGCCAACGCGTACTGGGTAGGCAGCTACGGCCAGGGCCGCAGATGTGTCATCAACGGAGGCGTCGTCAATGCCACCGCCCGGGGCTACGGCGCGGGCATAGGCGGCGGCGGCTCCAGCGACTCTGCCGGCTCCATTTATCCGGGAGGAACCGGGATCGTCGAGATCAACGGCGGCCAGGTGACTGCCGTCAGCGAAAATGGATACGGCATCGGCCCCGGCAGGCAGAACGGTCAAAACCATGAGGGCGAGGTCGGCACGATCACGCTGGGCTGGACGAATGCGAGCGATTTTATCAACGTACAGTCGTACCGCGGAACGATAAACTTTGCCGACATGTTCTTGCTTGACGGCACGAATACTACCGCCACGGCAGAGAACGCCGGCGGACACAAGATCGTGCCCACAGGATCCATATCGATCACATTTGAGACCTTCGGCGGCACGCAGGTGGCCGGTCAGAGCGTCAGCCTGAACGATACTATTCAGAGACCCGCGGATCCCGTCCGCGAGCGCTCCGTCTTCAAGGGCTGGTACCAGATCACCAACGGCCGCTTCGCCTCCTCCGCATGGGACTTCAGCACCCCCGTTACCGGCAAGGTGACACTGGGCGCCGCGTGGGGCTACGGCGGCACGACCACGTGCGACAGCGGCAGCCCGGGCTACTCCGGTCAGGAGCCCAGAAGGCTCGTGGACGGCAATGACAACACCAAGTGGTGCACCAGCTACGATAATCACCCCTGGACCATAACGTTCCATATGGACAGACCGATCGCTGTTACGGCTTACATCTTCAACACGGCCGAAGATGCGTGGAAATATAACGTCCGCCACCCGCAGAGCTGGACGCTGGAGGGTCAGCGTATCGACGGCACATGGGTCACACTGGACTCCGTGACCAACGATACCATACTTCAGCCCGTCAACAACACGGATTTTCTCTACAACGTCGACAACCCCGGCGCGGAGCCGTACATCGCTTTCCGCTGGAACGTTCCCGATACCAGGGGACATACCACGCTGCAGATGTCCGAGCTGACGATGGTGTATGACGACAGCGTTACCGCCTGCTACACCGTCTCATTCGCGGCGAACGGCGGCTCGGGCACGATGGAGAGCGTTACGGCCGTCTACGGCGAAGACTACACGGTCCCGGAGTGCACGTTTGATCCGCCCGCCGGCAGCGGCTTCGTCTGCTGGAGCTGCGGCGGCAACGACACTGCCGATCCCGGCGACGAGATCGCGTTCGACGGCAATACAACGCTCACCGCCGTCTGGGCCCCGCTCTACACGATCACCTGGCTCGACGGCGACGGCAATACGCTTGCGGCCGATTCGGTCCTTGAGGGAACGACACCCTCGTATACCGGCACGACGCCCACCAAGACCGCGACCGAGCAGTATTCATACTCCTTCAACGGGACCTGGAGCCCGGCTATAGTATCGGCGAGCGCGAACGCAAGCTACACCGCGCAGTTCGACAGCACGAGGCTCTGCAATTACGTCTCCTTCGCGGCGAACGGCGGCTCGGGCACGATGGCAGCCGTTGCGGTTCCCGTCGGCGAGACCTGCACGGTCCCGGAGTGCACCTTCGATCCGCCCGCCGGCAGCGGCTTCGTCTGCTGGAGCTACGGTAACAACGGCACCGCCGATCCCGACGACGTGATCGAGCCCGACGGCGATATAACGCTCACCGCCGTTTGGGCCACGCTCTACACGATCACCTGGCTCGACGGCGACGGCAATACGCTTGCGGCCGATTCTGTCTTTGAGGGAGCGACGCCCGCCTATTCCGGCACGACGCCCACCAAGACCGGATCGGATCAGTATGAATATTCCTTCAACGGAACGTGGAGCCCGGCTATCGTCCCGGCTTCCGCGAACGCGACTTACACGGCCCAGTTCGACACCGAAAAGCTGTACCATTTCGTCAACTTCGACGCGGACGGCGGCTCGGGCACGATGGCGAGCACAACGGTCTCCGTCGGCGAGACCTTCACGGTACCGGAATGCACCTTTGATCCGCCCGTGGGCAAGGAATTCGTCTGCTGGAGCTACGGCGACAACGAGACCGCCGCCCCCGACGACGAGCTCGAGCTCGACGACGATACTACGTTCACCGCCGTATGGGACGATATATTCTATGAAGTTGCCTTCATCCCCGACAACGGCGACGATAACTTCACCGAGTACATATCGTACGGAGAGACCGTCGATGAGCCGGACGCTCCGGAGGCTCCGGACGGCCGGACCTTCCTCGGCTGGTATACGGAAAACGGCGCCGAGGAATACGACTTCTCCGAGGAGATATACGAGGACATAACGCTGCGCGCGCTGTGGGCATACGACGGCCTTGAGGGGCTCGAAGGCACGAAGGGCTTCTATTATGAGGACACCGGAGTAGACCAGGATTACACAAACCTCTTCGACGGCACGGATGAAAAGTGGTGCCTGCGCTTCAATGACTACGCCTACGTGGTGTTCGACGCGGGGCAGCTCGTTTGGCCGACGGATTACGTCATGGTCACCGGCGCGGACGCATACGACTACCGCGGACGCAGCCCCAAGAGCTGGACGCTGAGCGCAAAGCGGCACCTGGACGACGAATGGACTGTCATCGCCGAAGAGACGGATAACTGTACCATGCAGGATGTCAACAGCACTCCGTTCCGCTTCGTTATCCCGCAGCAGGAGAACCCTCCCGCCTACCGCTTCTTCAAGCTCGAAGTGACCGCGATCCAGCAGTACGACTGCCTGCAGCTCGAAGAGTTCTATCTGGTGGGCGTTGAATCCGGGGATCTGCCTGCTCTGGAGATAACTCTGGATCCCGGCGAAGGCGCCTGCGACCCCGAGACGCTTTCGGTCGATCTCGGCGACAGCGTCGATCTGTCGGACGTGAGCGTTGACGCGCCGACCGGCAAGGTCCTGACCGGCTGGCTGTACGGCGAAGAGCTGCTGACTCCCGACGCCGAGTTCGAGCCGATCGACGACTGCACGCTCACCGCGCAGTTTGCGATCCCATGCACGCTGACATTTGATCCCGGCGCCGGCACGGGCGAAGCCTTCCCGGTATACACGGCTGCCGGACAGAAAATCACTCTCCCGGGCGCCGAGGGATGCGGCTTTACCGCTCCGGAAGGCAAGATGCTGATCGGCTGGACCTGCGGCGACGCGGAATACGAGCCGGGAGACTCTTATACGGTCTCCGCCGACGCGGCCTTCACCGCCGTCTGGGCGGACGCATGCACGGTCACCGTTTTGTGCGGCCCGTATGCGGAGTATTCGGAAAACGCCGAACGGCAGATCCCGACAGGAGAGACCCTGGAGATCCCCTCTTATTACGATGTCTTTGACGAAGATTTTGAAGTGCCCTGGTTCCTTGCCTGGAGGATGACCGTCGGCGAGGACGACATATCCATTGTCCTTCCCGGGATGACCGTCACCATGACGGACGACATCACTTTAGAGCCCATCTGGTCGCCCGAGGAAACCGAGGGCCGGTATGATCTGCAGGAAGCCATCGCGGCCGCGTCGAACGGCGACGAGCACTATCTCGTCACCTATCCCGACGACGGAGCTCCCGTCATAACGCTCGAGGAAGATGTCTTCCTGGTAGAATGGTACGAAATCGAAACGCTCCGCGACGCGCCCGAAGGCGATGACGGTGAGGGCGAAGAAGACTATCCCGACGAGCCCGACGAAGACTATTTGATCATTGGCTCCGACGCTTCGATCGTACTCGACCTGAACGGCCACACGATCATCGGCAATATGGAATACAACATGCTTGAGATCGACGGCGAGCTGACCGTCTGCGACGGCGTCGGCGGCGGTCTTATCGCCTCCTGCTGTGACAGCTGTCCAGTCTTCGTCGCTGAAGGCGGCGCGCTCACGCTTGAAAGCGGCGCGATCATGGGCACGGACGGCATAGACGTCGTCGGCGGCGAGTTCACCATGAACGGCGGCACGATCATGGGCAGCTGTGACGACGGCGTGGAGGTATCCGAGGGCGGCACGTTCACCATGAACGACGGCCTTATCACCTTCTGCGACTACGGCGTATACGCGGCTGTCAACGAAGATGACGGCACGAACGGCGGCACGTTCATCATGAACGGCGGCACGATATCCGATTGCGAGGATGTGGGCGTGGACGTCTATTGCGGCGAGTTCATCATGAACGACGGCACGATATCCGGCTGCGGCGACTATGGCGTTTGGGTCGACGAAGGCACGGCCGCTATTTACGACGGCACGATAGCCGACTGCTATGATACAGGCGTTTACATCGAGCACTTCGGCGTCTTCACCATGGAGGGTGGCACGATATCCGACTGCTGCACAACGGGTGTTTACATCAGTTGCTGCGGCATGTTCGTCATGAACGACGGCACGATATCCGGCTGCAAATCCAACGGCGTATACAACAATGAGGGCCGCTTTGAGATGGCCGGCGGCCTTATCACCGGCAACGGCGGCAGCGCCGAGGCCCTTCTCTCCGGCGACGCAGTGCCCCTTGATGAGCATTACGGCGAAGTGCGCGGCGTGGCGGAAGAAGCTCCGACCGTGGTCATGTACGGCGGCGGCGTTTACACCGACGGCTGCGGTATAGGAGGCGGCTACGCTGTCGAAAGCGTGGCTTTCGACGCGGAAGGCCTCAGGTCCGTGCGTTTCGTTGTCGGCGACGATGGCGACGAGGGCGGCGAGTCCGACGATCCCGAAGAGCCCGATCCCGAAGAGCCCGAGCCCGAGCCCGAACCCGATCCCGAACCCGAGCCCGAAATGGATTTCATTTCCGGCTTCTTCATGACCGGCGGCGAGATCTCCGGCAACGCCGCGTTTTACGGCGGCGGCGTATACGTCTGCAGCGGAGATTTCGTCATGGACGACGGACTTATCTCCGGCAACACCTCGCTTTACGGCGGCGGAGTCGCGGTCGATAATGAGGGTTACTTCCGCATGGACGGCGGCGAGATCTCCGGCAATACCGGCAGCGGCGTGCTCGTCTGCGGCAGCTTCATACTTGTCGACGGCGAGATCTCCGACAATACCGGATCACCCTACTTATATGACATGCCGCGC
>JAEEGG010016927.1_pt1 | contig 15064 bp, 9 predicted proteins | sample 9134161 | NCBI WGS metagenome assembly JAEEGG01 (sample SAMN16246543, study PRJNA631951) | gut metagenome | biome: gut microbiome; feature: rumen; material: CR-attached | host: Bos | place: Iran: Karaj | collected 2018-10
AGGACATGCAAATGAATTCTGACAAACTTGTTATTGGCGGTCATGAATTTGATTCTCGTTTTATTCTCGGTTCTGGAAAGTATTCCCTCAAGCTCATTGAAGCTGCGGTCAAGGATGCAGGCGCTCAGATTGTAACGCTTGCCGTTCGCCGTGCAAACACGAAGGAACACGAAAACATCCTCGACTACATTCCGAAAAACGTCACGCTTTTGCCGAACACGTCGGGCGCTCGCAATGCCGAAGAAGCTGTTCGCATCGCAAGACTTTCTCGTGAACTCGGTTGCGGCGACTTCGTGAAAATCGAAATCATGCGCGATACCAAGTACCTTTTGCCGGATAACGCCGAAACCATCAAGGCGACCGAAGCACTTGCAAAAGAAGGCTTTGTGGTGATGCCGTACATGTACCCGGATTTGAATGTGGCTCGCGATCTCGTGAACGCAGGTGCTGCAGCCGTGATGCCGCTTGCATCGCCGATTGGTTCGAATAAAGGACTTTGTACAAAAGAATTTATCCAAATCTTGATTGACGAAATTGAGCTCCCGATTATCGTGGATGCGGGTATCGGTAAACCGTCCGAAGCTTGTGCTGCCATGGAAATGGGTGCTGCCGCCATTATGGCAAATACCGCTCTTGCAACCGCAGGCGACCTCACGCAAATGGCTACCGCTTTCAAGCTCGCTATTGAAGCGGGACGCAAGGCTTACCTCGCCGGGCTTGGCCGCGTGCTTTCCCGTGGTGCATCCGCCTCTGACCCGCTGACAGGATTCTTGAGGGACTGATTTTTTAGTGGTTAGTATGCAGTGGTTAGTAAGCAGGAATGTAAAAAGAACGTTCTTATTGTAATCCTGACCACTAAGAGCGTGCCAAATGAGTGACGCAAAAATAAGCTTGCTTATTTTTATGTCCGAATGCAGCCGCGGACGTCGAAGACGTCAATCACTAACCACCAACCACTAATCACTTGGTTGCCTACAACCTATAACCTAACATTGACTATTGACTAACGGCTATTGACCAATGACTACTGAACGTAAAGACAACAATTATTTTTTTGATTCCGGGAATCTCTCGCCGGCGGCGCTAGAACGCAAGCACCGGATTGAAACAGATCCGTCTGTCCGCACGGACATCATGGAATACCTGCCGGGAATGGAAGTGATTCACTCCGACATTCGCGACAAGGTTCTTGCTGCATTCGATAGCTACGATGCGTCCAAATATACGGCTCGCGATGTGCAATTCGCTTTACAGCACGACACTTGCTCCATCGAAGATTTCAAGGCTTTGCTTTCTCCGGCTGCGGCTCCGTTCCTCGAGCAGATGGCTGCCAAGGCCAAAATCGAAACGGGTCGCCATTTTGGCAACAACGTCTATCTCTTTACTCCGCTCTACATCGCAAACTACTGCGAAAACTACTGCGTCTATTGCGGATTCAACTGCTACAACCACATCAAGCGTATGCAGCTGAACATGGAACAAATTGAACATGAGATGAAGGTCATTGCCGACAGCGGCATGGAAGAAGTCCTGTTGCTTACTGGCGAAAGCCGCGCGAAGAGTAGCGTTGAATACATCGGTGAAGCCTGCAAGCTTGCCCGCAAGTACTTCAAGCTCGTGGGCGTCGAAGTTTATCCGGTGAATGTCTATGAATACAAGTATTTGCACGAATGCGGCGTCGATTACGTGACCGTGTTCCAGGAAACGTACGACCGCAAGCGATATGAACAACTTCACTTGCTCGGTCACAAGCGCGTATTCCCGTACCGCTTTGATTCTCAGGAACGAGCCCTCATGGGTGGCATGCGTGGTTGCGGATTCTCGGCACTTCTCGGGCTTTCTGATTTCCGCCGAGATGCACTTGCGAGCGCTCTGCATGTGTATTACTTGCAAAAGAAGTATCCGCATGCCGAAATGAGCCTCAGCTGCCCGCGCCTCCGTCCGATTGTGAACAACGAAAAAATCAGCCCGCTTGACGTTCACGAAAAGGAACTTTGCCAAGTGCTTTGCGCTTACCGCATTTTCCTCCCGTTCGTAGGCATTACAGTTTCGAGCCGCGAAAGCAAGGAATTCCGCAATGGCATCGTGAAAATCGCTGCTACTAAGATTTCCGCAGGAGTCTCGACCGGTATCGGCGACCACGAAAGCAAATACAGCGGCCACGACGACGGAGAAGGTGGCGACGAACAGTTCGAAATCAATGACGGTCGCAGCATCGACAAAATGTACGCCGACATGAGTAGCGAAGGCATGCAGCCCGTGCTGAACGACTACTTGTATGTATAGGCATTAGGTTGTAGGTCTTAGGTATTAGGGCCATAATCGCGCCTTCGGCACTGTTGTTAGTCATTAGTTAAATTCTAGTGACTTTGCAATTGAAAACGCCTCGGAAAATTCCGGGGCGCTTTTTTAATTTACCAAAACCCAATGACTGCTGATTTGTTGACCGTCAACTATTTTCCACTCTTAGCACAGCCTTTTTTCCCATAGGTAGAGAAACAGACTCCGTGGTCGGTTTTGAATGCTTGGTTCCATTGTTTCCCAGCGGGTAAAAGGAACACTTCGACAGAAAAACCTTCGTTTCCCGGGCTCCACTGGACGCTCATGGTGTAGCGAGTGTTTTCATTTGCTTTTCCGTGATTGAGTGCCCTGCTGATAAACATCGGTTGAGTGGGGGCCGTGCGATGATCTAGTTTGTTGTCGTTGTTGTAGTATGGAGTTGTTGTATACGTATCGCTGTTGAAGTTGTATTTGTTGCCTGCGAGTCTGTCTCTAACGATGTCGGCCACTCCTTCAAATCGTGCTTCTACGAGAGCTTCATAAAAGGTTCCGGCGCTTCCGATTAAACCACAAATATTAGTACTGGCGTTTGCATTCCAATGGTATCCTTGTACATTGGTTGGAAGACCGCTATGCAATTCCATAACAAATAAAGCGGCTCCCTGATTTGATTTCATTTTTTCTATATGAGTATATTTTTCATTTGTACCATTTGTTACGGGTGTATATTTTGTAAATGCATCCAAGTCTTCGAGCAAAGCCCTGTTCAATGCATCTCTCAAGTAGTAGAGCTTGAGCAGGTCCACTTTTTCGCGTGTCTTTTCTGCCACGCCAAATACATTGGGTACAGCAACTGTTGCCAAGAACCCCATGATGGCGAAAACAACCATAAGTTCTATGATTGTCACCCCTCGACGTGATTTAGTATTAGTGTTTGTCATAATCAGCCTCATTGAATCTTATTTTTTAAATGCAAAACAATTTTGCTGCTTTGGGGAAATATATATAAAAAAAAATTATATAAAAGTGACATGACTCACTTTTTTCTTCTAGAAAAAAGTATTCCAACATGGAAATTCGCTTTTTTTGCTAATTTTGAGGAATATGAAATCGCTTGATACTACGCTTTATTTCATTACCGATAGCACTTCTGTCCCTCAAGAACGCTTTCTGCCGGTCGTCGAAGCTGCTTGTAGAGGTGGTGCAACGCTTATCCAGCTACGCGAAAAGAACCGCTCGACACGCGAATATATTGAACTTGCAACGGCTACGCACAAAATTACGAGGCGCTATAATATACCGTTGATTATTGATGATCGCGTCGATGTGGCTCTTGCGGTAGAGGCCGAAGGAGTGCATGTCGGGCAGACGGACATGCCGGTGAAGATCGCTCGTCAATTGATGGGTGAGAATAAAATAATAGGAGCGACAACGAAGACTGTTCCGCAAGCGCTTGAAGCATACGAGCAGGGGGCGGATTATCTTGGCGTAGGAGCAATTTACCCGACGACAACTAAGGTGGTGACAATTCTTACCAGCGTTGATACGCTCAAGGAAATCGTGAATGCGGTTCCGATTAAGGTAAACGCCATTGGAGGCCTTAATAAGAACAACATAGATGTTCTCAAGGGCTCGGGAATAGCAGGTATTTGTGCAGTCTCGGCTATTATGAAATCCGCGGATCCGGAACGCGCGGCACGTGAACTGAAACAAGCGTTTTTAGAGAAAGTGGTTGGTGGTTAGTGATTAGGGCGACTTCGTCGCAGTTTGCTGTGATTTGTTGCTTAGAACGCCATCCACGACCTGATCGAGGATCTATTTCTTGCATTTGCGGGAGTGAAAACGTTCTCATTACATTTCCTGTTTACTAACCACTGTTTACTAACCACTATTTACTATATTTCGCCATGATGAAAAAGAATTTAAAGAATACTTTGTCGTTTGTTGTCGATGTCGGTAATTCGCATACGGTTCTTGGCATTTTCAAAGGCGACAAAGTGGTAGATCACTGGAGGCTTACGACCCGCAAGGAAACGACTTCGGACGAAGTGATGAACCGGGTGGGGGGTCTCATTCATTTTTCGAAAATCAAGCCGGAAGCGGTTACGCATGTAGGACTTTCTACCGTGGTGCCTTCGTTGGAACGTCCGTGGGTCAAGGCTTTGCAAACCCTTCTCAAGCGTCCGGTACAAGTGGTGAGTTCTTCGAATTGCCTCAATTGTCCTATTGCGTATCCGAATCCGAGTTCGCTGGGTTCTGACCGCCTTTGCAATGTTATTGCTCTGAGAGAGCGTGGCTTTTCGGATGCTATCGTCATTGATATGGGGACGGCGACCACTTTCGACGTGATGAAGGATGGCGGTTTTGCGGGGGGTATCATCATTCCGGGGATAAGCGCAAGCCTGGATGTGCTTACGGAAAAGGCGGCGCGACTCTTGCCGGTAAGCATCGAATGGCCTAAAAAACTTATTGCGGACAATACCGACGATGCTATCCGTGCTGGCCTTCTGTTCGGTTTTATGGCTGAACTTGAAACGCTTGTTGCAAAGATCAAGCAGGAAATGGGCAAAAAAGATGTTCCTGTTTTTGCAACAGGAGGCTGGGGGCGTACTGTCGTGGGGCACACTAAAGTTATAGATACTTATGATCCTTATTTGACTCTGGATGGCGTTCGTCTTGTCGCGCTTCGCGGGGATTCTGCTGCCGAAGTCATCGATAAGGATGCTGAGGAATAATTTTTTCGTGAGGTGATGATGAAAGCGTTTCTTGTATGCCTTGCTTTAACGGCGGCTGTCTTTGCGCAAACAGGTCGTTCGCCGGTCATCGGTTCTGAACGGACCCGCAATTTACGGGGGCTGGATTATGCTCCGATGCTTATGGAGTATCACCGTCAGACGGTGGGCGAGGATCGTCATTTTTTCACCTATCCGCGTCGCGATACGACATTCCATAAGTATTTCGAAAAGAACAATTCCAACGCTATGGTGTTCTTTAAAAACGATAGCAGTTCATCTCACAAGTTTGCGATTGCTGTAAGTCCGATTCTTGGAATAGATTACAAGTCCTCGTCTGCGTTGGGCGATACGATTTGGCCCGCCATTGACGGAGGCCTTTTCATTCGTGGCTTTGCCGATTCTCTTGATTTCGATCTTGATGCGAGAATTTATTCTGAAGGTCATGCTGCAAAAAAGCCCAAAAGCTATGACCATGAGGTTTTTGACGTCCAGTCCAAGGATAAGGGCGATGGCGGAATCGACTATGTGAGTTATGCCCGCTACCGCGCCCATCTTGGGCTTAATTATGGTTGGGTCCGTGCTCAGCTAGCCCGTGATGTCTTGCACTGGGGACCTGGATACTATAACAACCTTTCGCTAAACCAGTTTGCGCTTCCGTACAATATGCTTTCGCTGGATCTCATATTTGGACCGTTGCGAGTCTATAGCGTATATGCTGACCTTCGTGTGAATTCCTGGAGCTACAGTAAAGACAATTTGAATGATCGTAATTTTTATGGTCATCGTTACGAACTTGCTTTAGGTAGATTTACTTTAGGCATTTCCGAATTGCAAATTCTCTACAACGAAAATAAACCGTGGCTCTTTGTTCCCATTGTGCCGTTATTTATTGAAAAGGGGAACTATTCCGAACGTGTGAATAATGGAGCACTCGCTTTTGACATGAATGTCCAGCTGTTCAATAAAGCTCGTGTTTATGGCGAATTCTTCCTGGACGACATGGAGTCGCCTTATGCCGTCTATCAGAACCGTTACAGCAATAACCGTTGGGCGGCCATGTTCGGTATGCAGGTCGCTCATGATACAGAAGTGAAAGGCAAATTGCTTCAGTTTGGTTCTATTGCCGAAATTGCGCGTGTAGAGCCGTTTGTCTATTGTCATTATGATACGGCGCGTGGTCAAATCGCCCATCTTGGACTTCCGTTGGGAAATCCGAACGGCCCAAATTCCCTCGCATTGGATTGGACTCTGTACGGCCAACTTCATTGGAACAATGCTGCCAAGTTCTTTTTCGGACTCCATAATAAGTGGCTTTGGAAAGGAATCGATTATGGCAGCGACATTGAAGACCCTTACAAGACGCAACGCAAAAAATTTATCCACGGAGCTCCGCTCCAATACACGATTTCACCCTCATTTAGCTATATCGGGAGGTATGCATCGTTCGAAATAGACTTGACTTTTGGCGATATTAGGGCGTTTTTCGTCCGTTCTACCTTGCATTGGTAGATTTTTATAACTATTTTTTAAGTGATATTTTACAAAAAGCAGATACAAAGTATGAACATAAACATGGCGAAAATAACACAACTGTTTGTTAATTTTAGAGTTCGTAAACGTATTTTGGCGTTAGCGGATGGTTTTATCGTTGTTGTTGCCGGTCTTTTTTCAAGTTTCTTTCTTTCTACATCTATAGATCCCATTAGCAGAACCGATTTGCTGGCAATTTTCTTTTTGAGCGTGCTCATGTGTTTTGGGAGCTTGCTCTTTTTTGGTGCCTACAATAAATTATGGAGATACCTAAATCGTTCTGACTACTTGAGTTGCGTTAAAGGTGTCGTTGTCGGTATTCTTGTAACGCAAGTGTTTTTTTACATCGTTAGAGGTGACTTGCATTGGCAGTTCGCCATTGTTCAGGCTATAATGGCGTGCATCGGAGTTTCGCTTTTCCGATACATGTTCAGGAATGCTTTCATTTCTCTTACGGAAACGGGGCGTATTGAAGGGCGCAAGAGACGTACCATGATTATCGGTGCCGGCAATGCTACTAAGCTTTTGTTGAGCGAAATCCGTTACAGTACGAATGACGCCGAAAAGGGGCTTGAAACCTCTGCCGCTGCGGATATATACCCGGTCTGCCTTATTGATGATGACCGCTATAAAATTGGCAAACCTTTTGAAGGGGTGCTTGTTGCTGGCGGTACTAGCGATATTCCCAAAATAGCGAAGCTCGAAAACATTGAACAAATTCTCTTTTCTATTCCGAGCTGCCCGCCTAAGGACCGTCAAACGATATTGGACCTCTGTAGCAAGACCGGTCTCCCGGTGAAGGTTCTTCCTTTCATTGGTTCTCTGTTGGATAGCTCCAATGTCGGCAACGGCACGACGAATTTTGCAACCCAGATCCGCGATATCAAGGTCGAAGACTTGCTTGGCCGCGATCCGATTAAGTTTGACAATAAGGATATCCGCGCCTACATTGAAGATAAAGTTTGTATGGTGACTGGTGGTGGTGGAAGTATCGGTAGTGAACTTGTTCGCCAGATTGCGAAGTACAATCCTAAACAAGTTATCATTGTTGATATTTACGAAAACAACGCTTACGATATCCAGCAAGAATTGGTCATGGAATATGGCAAGTCGCTGAATTTGGTGACGATTATCGCTTCTGTCCGTGATTATTTCCGCATGAACCAGATTTTCAAGAAATATCATCCGGAAGTGATTTTCCATGCGGCAGCACATAAGCATGTCCCGCTGATGGAAAATAATCCGATGGAAGCGATTAAGAATAACGTTGTCGGTACGTTCAACGTGGCGACGCTTTCAATGTTTAACAACGTAAAGAAATTCGTGATGATCAGTACCGACAAGGCGGTGAACCCGACTAATGTCATGGGTGCATCGAAGCGTTGTTGCGAAATGATTGTGCGTTTCATGTCTTTGCAAAAGGATAGCAATACTGAATTTGTTGTTACTCGTTTTGGCAATGTGCTCGGCAGCAACGGAAGCGTGATTCCTTTGTTCAAACGTCAAATTGAACAAGGCAAGCCCGTCACGGTCACGCATCCAGACATTATTCGCTACTTTATGACAATTCCAGAAGCGGTAAGCCTTGTGCTTGAAGCTGCAAGTATCGCTCATGGTGGTGAAATCTTTGTGCTTGATATGGGCATGCCTGTGAAGATTGTGACGCTTGCCGAAAACTTGATTCGTATGTATGGTAAGGTTCCGTATAAGGATGTGCCAATCAAGTTTACAGGCCTTCGTCCAGGCGAAAAGATCAAGGAAGAGCTCTTGATGGACGAAGAAGGCTTGGAAAAGACTAAGAATAAACTTATATTTATCGGCAAGCAGATTGATATCGATACATCTAAGTTTATTAATGAATTGTGGAAACTTAAGGGGGCTGCAGCCGAAAACAATGATGAAGTTGCTATTCGCGCTCTGCATGAAATAGTTCCTACCTTCACGACACCAGAAGAATTTAATAAAACCGTCTTGATGCAATCCAGTCAAAAGGATTCAAATAAAGACGAAAGTTCGAGTGTGAAAGAACAAACAGAATTCAACAACCAAACAATCTCAAAAGAGGGAAAACAATGAAGAAGGTCGCTTCGTTAGCGTTGCTAACAACAACTCTCGCCTTTGCACAGGCAGGAATCATGGGCGGCTCAGAAGGTTTGCATCAGATTAATGCAAAAACTCTGGGACAGTGGCAGGTAAACCTTGGTACCGGCGGAAATATTTCGTTTGGCTCCTGGGGTTTGTCGCGTGGTGGTATCTATATGGATAAGAACGGGAAAAGGTACTCGTTCAATGATGTAGATTACTCTCAGGCCGGCAATGTTTTCGTAAGCGTGGGCGTATTGGACTTCATCGACATCGGAGCTTCTCTCCCGGTGTACTATGAACACGCAAACTCCAACGGTCCTAGTGGTGCTGCTAACATGTGGACTACTAGCCGTGGTGACTTGGATCTCTTTGCTAAGGTTGGTCTCCCGTTTGCTTCCGACAGCTCGGGTTTCTTCAAGACTGCCCTTATGCTTGACCTCTACATCCCGACGGGTGAACAGGCTGCCGGTGTGCGTCCTCGCCATGCTTGGTACTTGAACGGAAACGATTTCACGCATCCGTTCACCGCAGATGACTTTGTCTTTGGTGCAGGTCTTGCATTCTCGTTCGACTTCAGCAAGAAAGGCGCTCCGATTACTTGGAACCTTGCTGCAAGTTACGTCTATCCGATCAATACTGATCAAACGAATACGCTCGTCTATAGCACGGGTATCAACTGGCTCGCTTTACCGTGGATGACTCCGTTCTTGGAATTCTCTGCTGAAATGCGTTTGCAGAGCGTTGGTCACTACAAGTTTGATCCGATGGTGGACCCGATGCTCATCACTCCGGGTTTCCGTTTCCACCTCCCGTATAACATTGAATTCGCTATCGGCCTCGAAGTGGCAGTCCGTCTCTTCAAGACCGGCTTTGATCATGACGAAGATATCAAGGGTGGTGAGGATCACATTATCCATTACACCACCGAAGATGGCGACACGTACTACTATGGTTACTCCAGCGTTCCGCTTCTCTCCGGTGCCGCTCTCTTGAGCATTGCTCTTGATGCTAAGAGAACGCCGAAGGATACCGACGGTGACGGTGTTCCTGATGGTGATGACAAGTGCGCTCGTACTGCTAAGGGCCTCGAAGTTGATGCTGATGGTTGCCCGGTTGAAGATGCCGCAGCAATCGCTCGCGAACGCGCTTTGGCAGATTCTCTTGCACGTGTTGATTCCGACAAGGACGGCATTGTCGATCTTAAGGACAAGTGCCCGAATACTCAGGCTGGCATTGCTGTTGATTCTCTCGGCTGCATGCTCGACTTCGACAAGGATGGCGTAGGCGACGCTCAGGACAAGTGCCCGAATACTCCGGTGGGTATCACTGTTGATGCTACGGGTTGCCCGCTCGACTTCGACAAGGACGGCGTGCCTGACTTCCTCGACAAGTGCCCGAACACTCCGGCTGGCGTTGAAGTTGATTCTCTTGGTTGCTTGCTCGATACCGACAAGGACGGCATAGCAGACTTTAAGGACAAGTGCCCGGGTACTCCGGCTGGTTACTCTGTTGACTCTCTCGGTTGCTTGCCGGACTTCGATAAGGATGGCGTGCCCGATGTTATCGACAAGTGCCCGAATACACTCCCTGGCGTTCGCGTTGACGAAAAGGGTTGCCCGCTGAACAAGAAGGAAGACCTTGATCAGCTCAAGAAGGGTATCCAGTTCAAGACCGGTTCTGCCAAGCTTACCAAGAGCAGCTACAGCACGCTCAAGGATATTGCAGAATTGATGAAGAAGATTCCTGAAGCTAACCTTGAAGTTCAGGGCCATACGGACAACAAGGGGTCTGACAAGAAGAACTTGAAGCTCTCCGAAAATCGCGCCAAGGCTGTCGTGACTTACCTCAAGAAGCGTGGTGTCGAAAAGGATCGTCTCCGTGCTGTCGGTTATGGCAGCTCTAAGCCGATTGCCGACAATGATACCAAGGCCGGTAGAGCAGAAAATCGTCGTGTTGAACTCGTTCCGTTCACAAAGTAAGACGATTCAGTAATCAATTAAAGGTGTATTCGGTAGGTTCTATTGAATGCACCTCCTTATAGAAAGGAATCCATATTGTGAAAGCATTATGGATTCCTTCTTTTCTTTTGGATGAATTTTGTATATTTTTTTTAATTTTTTTTATCTAATTGATAAATATTAAATGACAGATAAATTGAAATAATCTATTTTTGTAATAATAGGCTACATTACCCAAAAAAACATCATCGATTGTTTTGCCTAATTCTCAGGAAAAGGTATGTCTGAAAAAGAAGAAAAACAAGTTATAAGCCAAGTCGCAACACAAGCGAATCAGGCTAATGATACAATCACTTTGCTCGAAGCAATAATGATTCTTTGGGGCAAAAAGTTCACCTTGCTTATGTTCATCCTCTTTGGAGCCGTTGTCGGGTTTGCTATATCCAATTGGCTTCGTCCTCAGTTTACGAGTGATGTTCTTTTGCAGATTGATGTCAAGGGAAACAAGGCCGGTAAGGCTATGGGTGACATGGGCGCACTTTTGGATGTTGCAAGCCCTGCCGATGCTGAAATTGAACTCATCAAGAGCCGCATGGTTTTAAACTATGTTGTCAATGCGGAACACCTCTGCTTCAGTGCGACTCCGATAGGGGCTAGTGATCGTTTCTTCCATCGTGAAGGGCGAATGGACTTGGATTCCCTTTACATTCCTGCAATTGCACGTGAAGAAAAATGGAAGGCAAGAGCAATTTCTTTGGACTCGTTTGAGATTATTTCTCCCGACGAGCAGGTCTTGTTGACTGCAAAAATTGGCGAATTGGCTAGAGCTAGCTATGGCGGAGATACGCTTGATATTCGCGTGTCTAAAATGCTTGCTTTGCCAGGACAGATGTTTAGGCTTTCTCAAGCTAGCGAACTTAGGACGGTGAATGCTTTGAAGCAAGCTCTTAAGGTGAGTGAAAAAGGCAAGCAGACGGGTATTATTGAAGCTAGCTACAACCACCGCTATGCCGATAGGGCTGCATCTATCTTGAATACGATTGCAAGGACTTACTTGCGCCAGAACGTGGAAATGAGAAGTGCCGAAGCGGCAAAGACTCTTGAATTCTTGGAAAAACAGCTTCCTGGCGTCAAGGCGAAATTGGACAGCGTCGAAAAAGTTTTGGCGGACTACCGCTTCAGCATCGGTTCCGTAGATATGACGGGGGAAACCCAAGCTCACTTGCACAAGGAATCTGATTTGCAGAAACAGTTGTTGGAGTTGGAACAGCAACGTCAGGCTGCAACTCGTTTGTTCAAAGAGGAACATCCTAATGTGCAGACGATTGTCAAGCAGCAGAATAAGCTCAAAGCTGAAATTGCCAAGTTGAAAAAGAATGCGGAAAAGATGCCGCTTACGCAACAGGAGGTTACGCGTCTTAAGGAAGATGTCGCGGTCAATAATGAAATTTATACGAACATGTTGAACAACGTCCAGCAGTTGCGCATTGTCCGCGCTGGTGAAGTCGGTAACGTACGTATCGTTGACTTTGCCCAGATGGATTCGATTCCGAGCAAGCCTAAGAAGTTGAATATTTTCATTTGTTCTGTCGCCGCTTCTCTTATGCTTGGTATTCTTTGGGTGTTCCTCATGCGCATGATGCGTAATGGCGTTCGTAGCGTCACCGAAATTGAACGTGAAACGAACGTTAGTGTGCTCGCTAGAGTTCCGGAACATCCGAACAAACTCAAGGGCAAATCGTCCCAGATTTTTGTCCAGAATAATCCTGACGATTCTATTAGCGAATCAATCCGCTCCATTCTTACGGCTATTGATTTCTCTTTCAACGTGAATAACGAACATCAAGTCATCATGGTTGCAGGGCTTGTTCCGCACGTGGGTAAGAGCTTTGTGTCGTTGAATCTTGCGGCATCGTTTGCTCTTGTGGGCAAAAAGACTTTGTACATTGATGCTGACATGCGTAAGGCCTCTTGCCGTTTTACTCATGTTGGGCTTACCGATGTCCTTATGGGCAAGAAAACTTTCGAAGAATGCGTTTATAGAAAGAGTGGCATTAAGGACTTTGATATTCTTGAATCAGGTAAGTTCAAGACGGCTGCCTTTGAACTTTTGCGAGGAAGACGTTTTAAGGAGCTTATCGATGAAATGCGCCCGAAGTACGACAAGATTATTATTGATACTCCGCCGACAAGTTTGCTTGCCGATACCTACATGATTGCTCCGCTTGCCGATATCAACTTGATTGTTCTGCACTACGGCTTGCATTCCATGGATGCCATCAAGGAATCCTTGCAGACTCTTAACCGCTATACGGACAAGCCGAAGGCCTTTATTTTGAACCATTGTGAACATAGATCTGCTTATGGTTATGGTTACGGTTATGGTTACGGTTATGGCTACGGTTACGGTTATGGTCATTACGGTGCTTATGGTAAGTCCAAGAAGGATTAAGTTCGTTTAATTTCAACTTTAGCCCGCCTTTGTGCGGGCTTTTTTTGTAGCAACAAATCGTGTTCACAAATGGTGTTTTTATCCATATTTTTACAGGTTATATAGTCCTTTTTCCAAAAAAATAATTGATTTTTAGAATTAGATTTATCATCATCGAGGTGCTGTTTTTTTGAGTTTTATAGTACTTCGTTGATAAAATCAAAAAGGGGTTGAGAAATTGAAGAGTAAACTGATTTTAATGATTGTGGCAGGCCTGGCATGCGGTGCCGCACATGCGCAGACGAAAGTCGTCGTGGATCCGGGCAAGAAATACCAGCTTTTCGAGGGCTGGGGTACTAGCCTTTGCTGGTGGGCCGAACTCGTCGGGGCCTGGAACGAAACGAATCGCGACCAGTTCTTGGGGGCTCTTGCTGACCCTGATACGGGCCTTGGCTACAATATTTTCCGTTACAACATTGGCGGTGGTGACCAGCCAGGCCACAATCACCTCACGAAGGGGGATGGCGGCGGCAAGGTGCCGGGTTACAAGCCGACGGAAAAAGGCAATTTTGACTGGACCGCAGACCCTGCTCAACGTGGCGTGGCCCTTCGGCTCAATAAGGTTGTCAAGGACCCAATCTTTGAGGCATTCAGCAATTCCCCTCCGTGGTGGATGACCAAGAGCGGCTGCGTTTCGGGCAGTAACGACGGTTCCGACAACTTGAAAGAAGATTACTTCGATGACTTTGCGGATTATCTTTCCGAGGTGGCGCTCCACTTCAAGACGGAATGGGGGCTCACGTTCCGCACGGTCGAGCCGTTCAACGAACCCAGCGCCGGCTGGTGGAAATCCAACGGTGGCCAGGAGGGCTGCGGCTTCAAGAACAACCAGTCCAAGATGATTGTGGAACTGGGCAAGGCTCTCAAGAAGAAGGGCCTCTTCCCGGAAACGTCCGTAAGTGCTGCCGATGAGACTTCTATCAAGCAGGCACACGACCAGCTGGGCAACTACACCTCCGAGGCGCTTTCGTACTTGGGCCAGGTGAACACGCACAGCTATTCTGACGGAAGCTACCGCAAGCAACTTTACAACAGGGCTTTTGGTTTGAACAAGCGTCTTTGGCAGTCCGAAACAGGTCCGTTAAGCAAGAGCGGTGACGAACATATCGCCTTGTGGATGGCAAATGTGATTATTCAGGACTTGCGCGACATGAAGGCCGAAGCTTGGGTGGATTGGCAGATTGCGGACCCCGCCGAGAATTGGCGTTCTATCAAAGCAGACCATAAAAAGCAGACCTTCTCCTATATGCCGCGCTACTACATGCATGCTGCGTTCAGTCGTTACATCCGTCCGGGTTCACGCATCATCGACAGCGACAATGGCAACACCGTTGCCGCCCTGCGTCCTGACGGAGCGCTGGTCATTGTGGTGCGTAATAGCGGTTCCAGTGATGTGAAGTATAATTTTGATTTGACGAAGTTCGACAAAATCGGGACTAGCGCAAAGGTTGTGCGTTTTGAACTTCCCGGCAGTCTTAAGCCTCAGTCCGATATCGCTGTTGCGAACAAATTGTTATCCATGACCGCTAAATCCAACACGGTAACAACGATGGTCATCGACGGTGTTGAAGGCGGCGTTTGCACTCCGAGCACAATCATTCCTTATGCCAAAATTCACGATGGCGGCTGGAACGAAATGACTGAAGTCAAAGTAAATCCCGGCGATTCGCTCGTAATCGGCCCGCACCCGTATGATGGTGGACGTTGGACGTGGAAAGGCCCGAACGACTTCTATTACTTGGGTCGTGAAGTCCGCTTCAAGAATTTGCAGTGGCAGAGCAGTGGCGTTTATACGGGAACTTACGTGAATCCCGTCGGCTGTGAAAGCACTGTCGATATAAAAGTTATTGTGGATGATCCGGCGCACCCGTATGTGGAACCGAAAAAGCCGGATACAAATAAAGTTGTGCTCAATAAGCAAATGACTATAGGAAATGTTTCAGTTTCGAAGATTGGTGGAGACTTGTTGATTGCCGTTCCGCATC
>JAEEGG010016928.1_pt1 | contig 15064 bp, 8 predicted proteins | sample 9134161 | NCBI WGS metagenome assembly JAEEGG01 (sample SAMN16246543, study PRJNA631951) | gut metagenome | biome: gut microbiome; feature: rumen; material: CR-attached | host: Bos | place: Iran: Karaj | collected 2018-10
GCTTACCTCGGGCCGACAGAGACGAAGATTGACGGAATGTTGAGGCGCATGGCGGCCATGAGCATACCCGGAGTCACCTTGTCACAGTTACTGATGCACACGAGGGCGTCGGCGCGGTGGGCGTTAGCCATGTATTCGGTGGAGTCCGCAATCAGGTCGCGGCTGGGCAAGCTGTAGAGCATGCCGTCGTGGCCCATGGCGATACCGTCGTCGACCGCGATGGTGTTCATTTCCTTGGCGACACCGCCTGCGGCTTCGATCGCGCGGGCGACAACCTGGCCCAAGTCCTTCAGGTGGACGTGTCCCGGAACAAACTGGGTATAGCTGTTCACCACGCAAATCACCGGCTTGCCAAAGTCTTCCACCTTGGTTCCAGTTGCGTGCCAAAGGGCGCGTGCACCGGCCATTTCACGGCCTTCCATAGTCTTGAGCGAACGAAGTTTCGGCATGATATTGTCCTTTTTGAAATTTTTCAAAAAATGTAGAAAAAATAGTGGGCGACTAGGCTCTTTTTTCGCCGTGAAAGCGTCTTGCGCAAATTTTGGGCAAATGGCCATTTGTATGAAACAAAAGTGGCGAAATTTGACGAAAATCACATTTTTGGCAGGGAAAATGTGGTTTTGAAGCCATTTGTATGCTTTTTTCCTACCGATTTCCTAGTGATTGTGTGAAGTTGGTCAACATATTTTTGCGTTATTTACAAAGTAATTGCAAAAAATGGCAATTTTAACTAAATTTAAGCAAAAACGGGGGTAAAGTATGCTCTTTGTAAATAAATTGAAAGTTCTGACTCTTATGACCTGCCTCGTGCTTGTTGGGCAGGCTTTTGCCTTTGACTGCTCAACCGGTGCTACATGGGGTGGATATAAAACTCAGGAAGTTACGCCTGAGGGCACTGTTTATAAAATTAGCACACCACAGGAGTTGGCTTGGTTCTCTTGTTATGTGACGAATAATCAACAAACTGCAAAAAGTTATAATGCTGAGTTGACACGGTCAATTGACATGAAAATTGATGGAGAAAAGAAACTGTTTATTCCAATTGCGGCCGGTGGTGGTAGTAATAAATATGAAGGAACCTTTGATGGCAAAGGATATACAATTTCCAATTTGTTTATACAAGGGTCGCAAATTAAGCAGGTGACAAATGGTGCTCAAAATATTGGATTTGTTGGCGTGCTTTCGGGAAAAGGTAAGATAACGCGTTTGACCTTAGAAAATGTTGAAATCCTTGCAGCAGTATCTGCGGGTTCAAATGGTTTGTCTGGAAATCCTGTTTCTGTGGGATCGTTTGTCGGTTGGCAGGAGGGGGGGACTCTTGAGAATTGCGTTGCATCGGGTACAATAATATCAAGTGGTGATAAAAATCGTGTTGGCGGCATTTCTGGAAATGTAAAGACCGCAACGATAACAAATTGTGTAAGTACAGTAAATATAACGGCTACTGGGTACGATACGCATGTTGGCGGTATTGTCGGTGCGATAAGAAACAATGGAACGGTTAATTTGTCCTCGTGCGCCTATGCGGGGGAATCTTTAAGTAGTAGCGGTGGCTCTGTGGGTGGAATAGCTGGTAATTATGAAAATACGGGTGGAAAAGTTACTACTAGCAATGTGTTTTATTCATCAACCGAGTATGGTGGTATAGGTCTATTACCTGATGGTAAAACTTTTAAAACCGAGAATGAAGAAAATCTTAATTCGGAAGATGTTGTTTGTCGATTGAATGGCGGAAGTTGGAATGAAAATGAAAACAGGTGCTCCGGTAAAAATCTTTCGAGTACGTGGTCAGTTGGACAAAGTAGCCTTTCCATGAATGGCTCGGACGGCTTTGTCGTGACCTTTGATGGAAATGGAGGGACTTTCTCTAATGGGGCTTTGCTAAATAAAATTGTTTTTGCAAAGAATGCCGCAATTGTTGTTGCTGATGGGACTCCTTCTCCAACATTAGGAAATAAAAAATTTGCCGGTTGGGCAAAAACAGACGGAGCAGAGGAACCAGAAACGGATTTGGGAATTGCGGATGGTGCAAAAACCGTATATGCGGTATGGTATGACTATTACGAAGTCAAGTTTAAAATTTCTTCAGAAGCACCGTTTGAAAATGCAGTATTCCCTAACGGAAAGGGAAAAGAGCAGACGGTTAAGGTCGTGAAACATGGTGTAGTTTCTGAAAATGGAATTGATGTTCCTGCTGGCTTATACCAAAATACAGAACTTGTTGATGGAGAAGAACAAGTTGTATCTTACTATTGGGTTGGGTGGGCGTACGAATCGAAAATCTATGAATTGCCCGATGATTGTGAAGAAAGCAATGAAGGTGAAGAGGGTGATGATTGTGAAGAAGGCGATGATAGTTATGAAAAAGAAAAAATTTCTTTGCCGATAAACATCGATGATCTCCAGAATACGACTTTGTATGCAATATGGACTAAAGCTCCTGTATATCATGTGACCTATCATGCTGCATTGCATGGAAAAACTGTAACTGAATTTGTTAAGGCTGTGAATTCCGGAAATGGGGTGCATGCTCCGGAAAATATTATTTCGGATGCAGGTTATAAGGTTGTTGGTTGGTACACAAGATCTGCTTGTGCTGAAGAAAATAACACATGTACTGATGATGATTTGTTCGTTTTTGGCAATCCATTAACTAGTGATATGGCTCTCTATGCTAAATGGGGTCTTATCACTAATACGATAGAATATAACAATATAGATGGAGCTACACAACCTCCTGATAATCAGACTACCTATACTGTTGAAAGCGATAACATTATTTTGTATAAACCAACCAAGGAAGGTTTTAATTTTGATGGCTGGTACTATGATAATAATGTTTGGAAACAAAAGGTGGATACGATTTATACTGGAGTTGCTACAGGAGATAAGGTGTTGTATGCAAAATGGACTCCGATAACCTATGTTGTTCGCTATCTTTCTGGCAATGCTGTGTCTGGAACGACACCGAACGATACGAAAGAATATGGAGTCCCTTTGACATTGAAGGGCATTGTTGATGAGTTTAAACTTAATGGTAATTGCAAGCAGGATGGATGGACTGTAAAGGATTTAGATCCTGTAATTTCGTATGCGCTAGGCGGTTCCTACACTACGAATGATTCTATTACGCTTTATCCGCACTGGTCTGGTTGTAATACGTATACAATAACTTATAAATTGAATGGTGCTGACCAAAGTGATAATGATAATCCTGCAAAGTACACTGGGCCTTATCCGGTAAAGTTGAATGATCCTGTTTATGTGGGCCATGATTTTGTGGGTTGGTATACAGAGAATAAGATTGAAGAAAAAAAGAGAATGACTCACATAAAAAATCTTGGTAACAATTTAGTCATTTACGCGCTATGGACTCCGATTGTTTATACCGTTACATATAATGAAAATGGTGGATCGTTTGATGGTGAAAAAACTTTTACTTATACTTATGATGACGAGAATAAAACTCTTGCGGTTCCGTCTAAGGAATGGTATAATTTTGCCGGTTGGCTCGTGAGTGGTACGGAAGATGTCATAACAATACTACCGCATGGTTCCTTTGGAGATAAGGAACTTGTCGCTCAGTGGACTCCTGCGCCGTTCACTATTGCATATGACCTGGCTGGCGGTACTTTGCCGGAAGGCGAGAGCAATCTTGAATCGTATACTGTCGAAACTGTTGTTACCCAGCTTGTTGCCCCGTCGAAGGACAACTACACGTTTGACGGCTGGTTCACGGATGCCGGTGTCGAGGTGACTGAAATCGGCGGCGGCATGACCGGCGATCTCTCGCTGACTGCCCATTGGGCTCCGGTTCCGTTCACTGTCACGTATGACCTTGCTGGTGGTGCCCTGGCGGAAGGCGAGAGCAATCTTGAATCGTATACTGTCGAAACTGTTGTTACCCAGCTTGTTGCCCCGTCGAAGGACAACTACACGTTTGACGGCTGGTTCACGGATGCCGATGTCAAGGTGACTGAAATCGGTGGTGGCATGACCGGCGACCTCTCGCTGACTGCTCGCTGGACTGCTGTTCCGTTCACTGTCGCGTACGACCTTGCTGGCGGTGCCCTGCCGGAAGGCGAGAGCAATCCTGAAACGTATACCGTCGCAACGGAAGCAATCAAGCTCGTCGCTCCGTCCAAGGAAAACTATGAGTTCGACGGTTGGTACACGGCTGCAGATGTCAAGCTTTCTGAAATAGGCGGCGGCATGAGCGGCGATCTCTCGCTGACTGCCCGCTGGACTGCGAAGGTTTACACGATTGCCTATCACAATATCGAGGGGGCGACGTTCGAAACATCAAATCCGACAACCTATACAGTTGAAGATTTGCCGATTACACTCAATAATCCGATAAAGGATGGATATAATTTTGAAGGATGGTTCACTGATGAATCCTTCAGTGGCAATCCAATCATCGGGATAGATACTAAGTTGTCTGAAGGCAATGGTGACCTCTATGCCAAGTGGTCTGATCCGATTGAATACACTGCAACATATGATTTGGCCGGTGGCTCGATGGAAGGGAATACTTCCTTCACGTTTACGGTTGAATCGGGCGAACTTGCTCTTGCTACTCCGAATGAAAGAGTTGGATTCTCGTTCGCAGGTTGGCTTGATGGAGTGACCGGCGACGTTGTGACTGCTTTGCCGGCGGGCTCCTTCGGCAATAGGACGCTTATGGCTCAGTGGTCTCTGTTGCCGATTACGGTTACGGCAAGCTCTGGTACGTTTGAATATGATGGCGAAACACACAATGCTACATGTTCTTACGAAGGTGTCATTCCGGTAGGCTATTCTATCGCTATGGTTCCTAGTGGAAGGGTAAAGAATGTTTCTGAAGGTGAAGTTACGACATCTTGCGCTGTGACTATCACGGATGAATCCGGTGACGATGTGACGGATCAGTTCACTGAACTCACGCTTGTTGACGGAACGATCTCCGTTGTAGCGAAGGTTGTGAATTATGGTGGAATCGCCATCATTAAGGATGAAGACGGAACCCGTGCAGAAATTGATGATGCTGCGATGACACCCATCAACATTCCTGGTAATGTTGAAGTTGACCATGTGACGTTTAACCGCAATTTCCCGTTGGTTAAGTACTCTACAGTTTTCCTGCCGTTCTCGATAGATATGGATAAAGTTCATGGCGCGGAATTTTATAGTGTAGCCATGTATAAACAAGAAGGCAAATGGGTTGCTGGTGCAAGTTCTGTGAAAACTGCTCAGTTGGTTGCTAATACTCCGTATCTCCTTTTCGCTAGAGAACAGAATCTTACATTTGATGGTCCAGTTACTCTCAATACAAGTGAAAAGCATGAGTCAACGACGGTATTCGAAGATGAAAAATGTCAATGGACGTTCAAGGGGACATATTCGAAGCATGTATGGGAAGCGGGTGATCCTGAGTTGGGTAAGGTCTATGCGTTCTCGGCTCATGATGTTTCTGATGATATAAAGATTGGTAAATTTACGAAGTTTGGTAAGGGTGCTTGGATTCGTCCAATGCGAGCCTACCTGATTTACGAACTGCTACCTTCTTCTGATCCGGAGCCTGATTATGCGCCAACACCTTTGCTTGCAAAATCCTTTAAATCGGTGACATCTACGGCCTCTATTGAAGATTCCGATGTGCCAGAATGGATAGATGTTGTTATTATTGGTGACGAAGGTGAACAGACTACACCTATCGCCCAGATGAACTCTCGTACGGGTGAGATCCGGATGAAGGAAGGTTGGTTCGACATGAAGGGGCGTAAGCTGAATGGCAAGCCCACTGCAAAGGGAATATATTACAATAATGGCAAAAGAGTTATTGTAAAATGAATTCACAGAAAAAAAAGAAATATAAAGAACCGAAGGTCAAAATCGTCGAATTGACACCGAGGTCTCATCTCTTATGCGACAGCCCACCATGTCAGGGTGAAATTGACGTTATTATAATTAACTAAGGAAAATAAAATGAAAAAAGAAAAGAAAGAATACACTTCTCCTAAAATGGAATCCGTTAAACTGAAGCATCATGCAAGCCTTCTTGATTGTTCTGGTGAAGGTTGTGAGGCGGGTTTCGTTTTTCCGCCAGAGCAAAATCCGATAGCATAACTTAGTGGAACAAAATATCCACGAGCATCTCTTCACCCTCATTCGGCTTGCATTCGGTGCAGGCGAGGCGGAGAGTGCTAATTTCAACGTAGAGACCGCTGAAGAGTGGTCTCTTTTGTATTCCCTGGCGTCTAAGCTCTCGGTTGTGGGCATTGCCTATGCAGGAATCTGCAAACTCCCGAAGGGCCGGCGGCCGCCGTTGGACCTTGCCTTCCAGTGGGCGAGCGAAGCGGAGGCGATTCGCGGGCACAACCGCCTGGTGAATGACGAGGCTAGGCGGCTCACGGAGCTGTTTGCGGGCGAGGGGAGGCGTTCTGCCATCCTGAAGGGGGCGGCGAATGCGCGCCTGTACCCGGACAGGTTCATGCGGCAGTGCGGGGACATCGACATCTGGATAGACGGCGGGCGCGATTCCGTTATCGGCTTGCTGGGCAGGCTTGGCCTGATGGAGCCCGAACCGCAGGCGATTACCGGCCGCAAGATGACGTACGAGGAAAAGTACGCCGAGGCGAAGCGGAAACTTAACGTGAAAGTTTCGGGACATCATGTGCACCTGGCCCACGATGCGGCTACGGTTACGGTGGAGGCGCACTTTTTGCCTTCGTCCGGGAATCTGAATCCGTTTACGAACAAGCGGCTGATGAAGTTCTTGAATGACGAGATCTCGAAAACGGAACTTGTGCCGGAGGGTTTCTATGTCCCGTCGCTCAAGTTTGCTCTTGCGATGCAGCTCTCGCATATCCAGCGGCACTTTATGGCGGGCGGTATCGGCCTGAAGCAGATTACCGACTACTACGTGCTTTTGCAGCAGGCGAGCGATAGTGAACGGCTAGAGATTGCGAAGAATCTCCGTAGTTTTGGCTTGCTACGTGTGACCAAGGCGCTGATGTGGGTGCTGGGGCATATTTACGGGCTCGAACGCGATCGCATGCTCTGCGAACCCAATGAACGCTATGGCAAGTGGATGCTCGGGGTAATCCTTGAGGGCGGAAACTTCGGATTCTATTACAAGGTCGAGTACAGGTCTTTCGTTACGCGCTGGTTCGGCAGGCGCTGGCGTGCTATCAGGTTCAGCCCGTTCTCGCCGATGGACGTGTTCTGGGCGGAGGTCGCATACTGGAAGCATTTTTGGCGTTCGCTTCCCATCCGCATTAAACTGCGTAAACTCTCGATACGCGATTTATTCTAAAAAAAATACCCCGGCAATGCCGGGGTATTTTAAACATGCTTTGCGTTTAGATTACCACTTGCCTTTGAGGGCCTGCGGGCATTCGACTTCCTTGAACTTGTGCATCGGGTTGCCTGCGGCTTCCATCCAGGTGGCGAGGAAGAGGCAGCCTTCCTTGGCTTGGGTGTCGTTTGCGAAAATGTTATTGCACTTTTTGGTGAGGCATTCCTTGCGCTTGTCGCCAGCGGCGTAGCCGACTTCCTTTTCGCAGTCGGAGAGGAGGCCGCCGTAGCGTTCGGAATTGCTCATGTCGCCCCAGCCCATCTGGCCGCAACCGTTGAAGGCTCCGAATCCACCGCCGGGAATCATCACGTCGAACTGGCCGTGGCTCACGTCGCCACCGATGTTGGAGGCCATTACGACGAGGGTCTTGCCCTTGAGCGCCTTGTGGTTCGAGACAGATTCGTACTTTCCTTCACCGGTGAAGGTGAGGGCGAAGCACTTGCCGCACTTGCCTCCGTCGGCAGCCGGAACGGCCGCGAAGGCGTAGGCGACCTTGTCGCTGGCGATTATAGGAACCTGACTTGTGCAGGTGGTACCCTGTCCACCGGAGCAGATGCTGCCGCTACCGTTGCCGATGGGGTTCTTGCCCTTGGCGTCGCAGGTCTTGGTCGGGTTGCCGCCGGCGTTCTCGTTCCAGCCACAGCTGGGCATGCAGCAGTCCCAGTAACGGGTTGCCCAGCCATCTGAACCGCCATTGCCGGCATCGATGTACTTGGAGGCTTCGGCGTCATTTCCGCCACTCGGGGTAGCGCTGGAGGCCGGAGCGTTAGAAGAACTGCTCTTTGCGCTGCTGGAGGACTTTGCCGAAGAACTCGATTTGGCACTGCTCGAGGACTTTGCGCTGGAACTGGACTTCACGCTGTTAGAAGACTTGGGTGCGGAGCCCGCTCCCATATCCTGGCAATTTTTGTTGTTCGGGTCGTAGTAGCAGTTGATGTTGCAGGTCTTGTCGTAGGCGTACTGTTCCTGGTGGGGGCCCTTAAGGCTCTGGTAGTAGGCGACGCATGTGCCCGACGGTGCATCGAGGCACTGGCCGTCACAATTTGTGTTGGCGGGTGTCGCGGAAGACTTCGGCTGCTCCTGCTTGGCAGAGGAGGAAGACTTCGGCTGTTCAGGAGTGGCAGACGAGGTGGGCTTTGGCTCTTCGGGGTTGGTTGTTGCGGAAGATTCCGGGATGACCGGAGTATCCGAACTGGTAATTACCGGGTCCGGGGTGACCGGATTCGGGTCTTCGACGACTTCGCCACCCGGGACCGGGTCAACGGGCTGGACGATGGGGTTGCCCGCCAGGTCCGTAATCGTGCCATCGGGGTTGATAATCGTCTGGTCCGGGGTAAGTACCGGGAGCTGCGAGAGGTCCGGGATGGTCGCAATGGGTGTGAGTGCGCCATCGTAAACGATGCCCAATGCCGGATCGTATGTGCCGACGGGGTTGCCCGCCTTGTCTGCAACGAAGAACCCTGCTTCGGTCGGCGTGATGATGTAGGTCTGGTCGCCGTTGAAAATCCAGCTAGGGGTAGTGACAGCGGCAAACTGTTCGGCATCCTGCGGAGTGGTGGGGACAGTAATTGCTGCTTCATCGGAGCAGTTCCAGGCAATCACCAGTGCGCCTGCAACAAGTAATGGCTTAAAGAAAGGAATTTTCATTTTTACCTCGTTATTGGCCCAAACATTCTCGCAAAAAATATATTTATGTTGCTCATTTAGGATGTAAAAAAAAGGTTAGGGTGACGCTTATCAAGATAAAGTGTTCTCCAAGTGTTCCTTGATTAGGTGGTGAACGCTTTTTGTAACATTTGCGGGAATTTTTGTATCGGAAAATGGCCTAAATCTTGACAAAAAGGGCATTCAGGCTGAGGCCGCCGTGGCTTGTCTCGATGATTTTTGCGGAGGCGTTTTTGGCGGGGTCTAGGGCCGGGCATTCGCGCAAGAGGTTTGCGGTACACGTGAACTTGCTGCCGGGGCGGGAATCGTCCTTGGGGGCGAGGATTGCGATGGTGAGGTGCAGGCCTGACGGTGCTAGGTCGCGGGCGAGTTCTGCGATTTTTTTGCCGATTTTGGTGTAGAGTTTCGGAGCGTCGAAATCGAGGCGTTTGCCGTAGGGCGGGTTCAGCACGATTACGGGTTCAGAAATGTTTATGTCGTGTCCGCCCGATGCACTCGGGGCGTGGCATGCGTCGGCGATTTCTTTTGCGGTGTAGGTAAAGAAGTCGCGGAGTTGCGGGGTGATGCTTGTCGCTGGTTGTGTGCTCTTGTTTGTTTCGGGTAATGACTGCGCGAGGGAACTGCACTCTACGTTGTGGCGGATGATGCCTATGGCGCGTTCCGAGATGTCGCTGGTGAGGATGTTCGCGATTAGATTCTTCGACTCCACGCCGTTCGGCGTTCCGCTCAGAATGACACACTCTTGTTTGACAATGTGGTTCCAGGTGGCGGGCTTGAATGCGGGCTGGTGCTTGAGCGCGAAGTCGCGGCACTTGCCGGGGATGAGCCCGCTTGCCATATATGCGGCTTCGAGACTGAACGTGCCGCTCCCTGCCATCGGGTCAATGAGGGTGATGGATAATGGATAATTGATGATGGATGATTGATGATGGATGATGCGGAGTGTGGAAATGGCCTCGAGAATCATGCCGGCGGCAATTGTCTCCTTGAGGGGGGCGTCGTTCACGAACCGCTCGTGCCCGCGCTTGTACAGATCTTCACCGGCGAGGTCGAGCCAGAGGGTGCATCGGTCATCGATAAGCGTTACGAATAGGTTTTGCGGGGCGTTGCGGGGTGTCCCCGCAGAGGGGGTAGCGGATGCCGCGTCGGCAGGAGCGAGGGGGACGCTTCCCCCTTCAATCACTTTCTGCAAACGTTCTGCGACGGCGTCGCTGTGGTACAGGCGCGAGTGCTTGCAGGTGACGTGGATTTGGAGCGAGTAACAAGGACTACACGGGAGGTAAAGTTCCCACGGGATTTCGGCGGCCTTTTTCTCGAGGTCGCGGAAGTTTTCGGCCCTGAAGTCGGCGATGTGCATCAGGATGCGGTTCGCGACTCGCGTGTATGCGACTGCTTTCCAGGCATCAGTAATCTTTGCGGTGAATTCGACCTTGCCATCGCCAATGACTTGCGGGTGGCAGAATTCAATTTCGCGGGCGAGAGTTTGTTCGAAACCGAGCGGGGCTATAGCCAAGAAGCGGTGAGGCTTTCCTATAACCTGCCGCTTGAGCCTTTTTTCGAATGCGCGATTCTGTTGATCTTGTTCTTCCACGCCGCCACACCCGAATTTTTCGTCTAAATTAGAACTGGAAATAGATGAACGGGCAGCTGTCCGCGCTCATGAACTGGTAGATGATGAAGATGATGAATGCCGTAGAAAGCACCATCAGCGGAATGGGCTGCGATGCGAACGCGATGCGGTAGCGGCTCTTCCACTTTTTGGGGACCCAGTGGATGAGCATGCCCGCGATAAACACGAGGATGATGTTGATGTGCTGCCAGGCGATGGTGCCGAGGGTATCCCACTTCCAGGCGGTGCCCATCTGCTGCACCATGTTCTTCGCGGTGTTCCAGGCGACTTCGTTTGCTTCGGCGGGGTCGAGGTTCGAACCTGCGCGGAAGAAGAGTCGCGTGAAGGTGATGAACACGAAGGTGAGCGTCACGTTCCATGCCACATAGAGCCAGTGGTACGTCTTCTGGCTGAACAGGCGGAAGATAAGCACGGAGTAGATGCCGAAGAACAGCACGCCGAAATAGACGGCGGTAATCGCGAAGATGGCGATGTGGTAGTTCTTGAAGATGATGGCACTCGCGGCGAACAGGATGAATGCGGCACTTGCGCGGAAGGTGAGGCTACGCTTGCACCAGATCTTGTTGAACACCTGGCCAAAGCCGTTGAGGCCGCCCCAGATAATGAAGTTCCAGCTTGCACCGTGCCACCAGCCGCCCACGATCTGGGTTGCCATGGCGTTCATGTTTGTGGTGATGAACTTGCGGGAATCGGGCTTGAAATAAGCGTAGATGCCGATGTACAGGAAGAATGCACCGAGGGCGATGCCGACCCACACGCTGCCCGAAAGCATGATGGCCACAAGGCTCAGGAAACCCATCCAGAAGAACGTGCCGAGAGTTGCGTTGCGGTTACCGCCCAGCGGGATATACAGGTAGTCGCGCCACCAGCTGGAAAGGCTGATGTGCCAACGGCGCCAGAATTCGGTGGGGGAGAGCGCCTTGTAGGGGCTGTTGAAGTTCTGCGGCAGGCGGAATCCCATGAGGAGTGCAACGCCGATGGCGATGTCGGTATAGCCCGAGAAGTCGGCGTAAACCTGCAGGGAGTATGCGAAAAGCGCGATGAGGTTCTCGAGGCCCGTATAGAGCAGCGGCTGGTCGAATACGCGGTCCACGAAGTTTGTCGCGAGGTAGTCGCTCAGGATGATCTTCTTGCCGAGACCGTTTAAAATCCAGAATACGGCGATACCGAAGGTGCGGCGCGGGAGGAAGTATTTCTTGTAGAGTTGCGGGACGAACTTGTCGGCGCGCACGATGGGGCCCGCGACGAGCTGCGGGAAGAACGAGAGGTAGAAACCGAAGTTGAGGATGTTCGTTACGGGCTTGATTTTACCGCGGTAGATATCGATGCAGTAACTCATCGCCTGGAACGTGAAGAACGAGATACCCACGGGCAAGATGATGGTATCGACAAGCGAGTGCGTGCCGAACATCTTGTTGCTTGCGGCGGCAAAGAAGTTGTATACGTGCAGTTCAATGCCGGTAAAGTCGTAGAGGGCGTCGAGGAAGAAGTAGGAATACTTGTAGTAGCAGAGGACGAGCAGGTCGATGATGACGACGATGATCATCAGGATTTTCTTTTTCCACTGGACCTGTGCTTTTTCAATCCATTTGCCGATAAAGAAGTTCGCGATGACGCAGAAAATAAGGATGCAGACGTAGCTGCCGCTTGTCTTGTAGTAGAAGAAAAGGCTGGTCGCAAACAGGAAGGCATTACGGAGCAGAAGCTTCCTGTGGACGAGCGAGAAGATGGCGAATACGACTGCGAAGAATCCCCAGAAGTAGAACTGCGTAAAGAGCAGCGGGCTATTCTGGTCGAATGCAAACGTGCGGGTGAGGTAAGGTATTAAGTAGTCAAGCATGGTTCTGTGTCATCCTGAGCGATTCTATTTCTTCTTTTTTTCCTCAGGCTTTTTTGCTGTCGGTTCGAGGGCGGGGAGGTTCGCGATGTGTTCCTGGTACGCATCGATGAGCGCCTTGTAGAACATGTCGCCGAGCAGGTGGTAGCCCGCCATGTTGAAGTGAATCTTGTCCTTCTTGGCGAGGCTTGCTTTTTCCCACTTGGCCATGGAACCGAGGCCACCCATCAGGGAGAACTTGTCCCACACGCCGGCCTTGTGCTTTTCGGCAAGCGAGAAGAACGCCTTGCGGGCCTGTTCGCCTACGGGGTGCTGTACGTAGCGGCGCTTGCGCACCTTGCGGTACATGTCGTTATTTGTCTCGAATATGAACGCGACATTCGGATTTACGCGCCTGATGCGCTCGATAAGGATGTCGTAGTTGTTGCGGAAGGTCTTGTCATCAAACTTCTCGACGTTCGCGTCGTTGATGCCGATTGCAAATATCACGAGGTCGGGCTTGAGGAAGGCGAGTTCCTTCTCGAATAGCGGGCAGGTTTCCTCGAAGTAGTGCGCGATGCGTGCCCCGTTAATGCCCACGTTCGTGTAGACGATTCCCGGGTAGTCCGACTCGGAGATGACGCCTGTCATGGTGAAGCGCGGGCGTACAATCGAGAGCGTCTCGGAAAGCGCAATCAGCGAATCGCATATTGCCTTCTGCAACGTGTCTGCGACGACGGTCGAATCCATCTTGCGGGTGGAATCGCTTGCAAGCGAGGAATCGGCGGCTGTCGTGTCGTGGGCGGCCGAGTCTGCTTTAGTGGAATCCAGGAATACGCGGCATGCTGCCAAAAGGTCGTTCTTGGGTTCTTCCTTCTCGAGGCAGGTCGTGTCCATGATATCGCAGTTGCCCTGGTACATGGAGTCTGCGGAGGCTTCCTGGTTGTCGGGGAGGGCGTTCTTCTTCGCGGTGCTGTCTGCAGTGGAATCTGCGCTGAGCGTGTCGAGGTTTGCGCGGTAGATGGAATCCTGCACGAGCGAATCGATGAGGTACTTCGTTACCTTTGCCTGGAGGGCGGTATCGGCCCAGCGGAAGGCGAAGTGGAGCGTGTCTATCGGGCGGGGGCTCTTGAACACGTAGCTCTGCGTGGCGGTATCGCGTACGCCCTTGATATCCACTGAATCGACTACGAGTACGGGGACGACGTTATTGCTGTCGCTGTACCCGAAGAGGCGGAACTTTGTTTCGGCATAGATCGGGGCAGAGTTGTATTTGTCGAGCAGGAGCGTGAATTCGGCGCGCGGGTCGCTGGTACTGACGGCGATGCCCAGGAGGCCGAGAGGCTTCTTGACTTCGCGGAGCACGTTCTTGCTCATGTCCCACACGCCCTTGTACTGCGAGCCGTAGCTGGAAGGCGTGTTGGTGCGGGCGGCGGAATACGGGAATACAAACCCGCGGCCGGCAGAAGAACCCGGGTATTCTTTCACGAGGTGCTCGCGGATACGGCCCGAGACGACGTCGGCCTGGATGTGCGAGCCGCCGATGTGCAGGATGTTGACCTTGCCCTTGTTCTCGAACACGAGCGTGTCCATCTTCTGGAAGAAAGGCTCGAAGGAATCCTTGCCGCTCGGGAACTGGATGAGGTTTAGGGTTGAATCGATGAAGTCGTATTTGGTAAAGTCGACGATGTAGCCTGCAGGCGTGGATACCGGGGGCGCTGCGAACAGCGCGGTAGCGAGGATGCCTGCGATAAGGCAAAGGATGCGCGGGAGTCTTGTCATTGCGCCGCCTCCGCCTGTGGTGCAGTTTCTGCAGTCGGAGCTTGTTCTGCGGGCTTGGACAACTTCTGGATATCCTTCAATTTCGCATCGTCAATCTTGTGCTTGTCGCGGAACTTGAAGTAGTCGTAGTGCATGCGCAGCGCGTTGCAGAAGAGTTCACCCATGTAGGCGGCACCCCTGCGGCTGAAGTGGATGTAGTCGGCACCGGCGAGCGGCGGGGACTGCTTGACCCACTTGCGCATGGAACCTTCGCCGCCCATCACGCGGTACATGTCCCAGTAGGCGGCACCGTTCTCGAGGGCGACTTCGCGCAGGAACTCGATGGTGGGCAACAGGCCGGGGTAGCTCTTCATCTTGCCGTCCAACTGGCGTGCCATGTCGGCGGGGCCGATAAACAGGATGTCCGCATCGGGGTTGGCATTCTGGATAGTCTGGATTTGCTTTGCGATGAGGTTCTTGTTGTACTCGATGTTGCTCTTGTTGATGCTCGGGACCAGGTTTCCGCCGTATTCCATGATGATGAGGCGTGCGTTCATGGCCTTGAACGATTCGGCGAGGAGTTCCTTGTCCATGCGGCTGAATACCGTACCCGAACTGCCGCGCATGGCGACGTTGTCGACTGCGACACCGTAGGGGCCGTCGACCGAGACGGAGTAGATTTCTGCATTGCCGGAGAGGTACACCTTCGCGTTAGAGGTAGTGTCGGGGAGTTTCCACGTGAACACGCGGAGCTTGTTGAACTTCTCGTCCGTGGGTGCCGGGGCATCGACGAACTTCTTCTTGCGTTTTTCCTTTCCGTACCTTCGTTTTCGATGACGGTGGCTTCGTAGGC
>JAEEGG010016929.1_pt1 | contig 15063 bp, 11 predicted proteins | sample 9134161 | NCBI WGS metagenome assembly JAEEGG01 (sample SAMN16246543, study PRJNA631951) | gut metagenome | biome: gut microbiome; feature: rumen; material: CR-attached | host: Bos | place: Iran: Karaj | collected 2018-10
ATAGGGCTGGCCAGACGGGTATTCTCACGCAGGGTCTTGAGAGACTTGCGTGCCACCTCCAGCTGCAGTTTCATATTCTCCCACTCGGACTGTGAAACACCGCCCACCTGATACAACTGGTCAATGCGGTTGAACTCTGTCTCCAGATTCTTGAGCTGCATCTCCTGCTGACTCAGAGTGGTCTCATCCATCTCTACCAGAATCTGTCCTTTCTTTACATTGTCACCCACCTCAACGTTAATCTTGCTGATGCGTGTGGGAGTGGCGGGAGCAATGTTGTTCTTTATCTCACCCACAATAGTAGCGGAGTAAACCTGAATCTGAGCCACGGGCTCCTCGACCACCTTGGCAAGTGTCACCAGCGGTTTTGCTGCGGGCTCTGCCGGAGCAACCGTTGCAGACTCTGTATTCTTCTGCCCGCAGGCTGCCAAAAAGAGCACGGAGCAGATTGCAATTCCTGAAATTCTGAATGCTTTCATATCTTTTGTTTTATTTGTTTCCTCACTTACTGTTTGTCATCGCTCGGAGCGGGTATCTTTGACTCATCACCCAACACCTTGTCAAGGTCTGCCTTGGCTGCCAGATAATTATAAATTGACTGACTGTATGTAAGACGGGCCTGTGTAAGCTGTACCTCACTGTTGTTAAGTTCAAGTATTGTACCCTTACCTATCTCATAGCGCTTGCTTGCTATCTCACGTCCCTTCTCGGCCTGCTCAATGGCCTCATGGTTACTGGCCACCTGCTCGGCATTGGCCTTCATGTTGTCCACGTAACTGCGCACCTGCATACCCAACTGCTTCTCTGTATAGTCAATATTCTGACTCAGCTGGCTTATCTGCAACTTTGTACTGCGCAGTTTGGTAAAGTTACCCATACGGAAAATAGGCACTGAAAGTGACAGCACTATCGATGAACTCTTGGCCCATGTATAATCACCTACGTTCCAGTTGTCATTGTAAAGAGACTGGAAAGAATAAGTACCGGCCAGTGCCAGAGTAGGCATAAAGTTCATCTTCTGAACCTTGAGAGTCTGGTTGAGCATAGTCTCATTATTCTTGAGCTGACGCATATTGGTATTGTTCTCAAGAGAGTAGTCTCCGGCTGTAAGCGACTCCATGTAGAGTTGGTCCTCATAATCCTCCATGCTGCCCTCAACCTCTATCTCTGTCTCCGGATCCATTCCCATAAGGATCATCAGCTGAAGTTTGGCAAGCGTCACCGCATTGCGGGCCTGCAGTACGGTAGGATTCAGGCTGCGCAACTGGACCTCGGCGCTTATCTTGTCATACTCACTGGTACCACCCAGTTCGTAAAGTGACTTTACCACATTGAAGTTCTTCTCTGCCTGCTCCAGGCTCTTGCACAGCACGTCATAACTGTCCTGCGCCAGGATAACCTGATAATAGGCCTTGGTAACCTGATTGACCAGATCCAGCTTTGAACTGCGGCTCTGCTCTACTGCATTATCCAGGTCACTCTTGGTAAGGTTCATGGTAGCATAAACCGTAGGAGCAAACAGCGGCAGGCTTACCTGTATCTGTCCGTTCCATGTACTGGTGTTGTCCTGACCCATCTTGAACTCCATTCCGTTAAGTTTCATCACGGCTGCCAGCACGGTATACTGTACCGTTCCGTTAAAATCGGCGCTGGGCAAGAGTGCCTGCCAGGCCTCATCCTTGCTGATTTTCTTAACCTCAATCTGTTGCTCGGCCACCTTGATGGTGGGGTTCTCACTCAAGGCGATGCTGATAGCGTCATCCAAGGTCAGTTTTACAGTCTGACCTGTCTCCTGACCTTTTACCGGCACTCCGGCAATCAGGAGCGCTGCCATCAGAAAGCCTGTCTTTCTAAAAAAGGTTCCTTTCATTATCTGTTATTTGTTTTATACCTATACCTATCCAGTTTTTCCATTCCCTTGGGTGTGGCTATTCCTCTGAGCAGCACCACCATCGTACCGTCAATGAGTTCATCATAACGGAACAAACCTGTCTCGGACTCCTTGTTGGCCATGGCCCCCATTGTCCTGAAGGCTTTCATGAGCACATCCATATTAAGGTCATCACGGAACACGCCCTGCTTTACGCCAAGTTCCATAAAACTGCGCATGCGGTTGGCCATATCGGCCAGATGCTCATGGAAAATTTTCTTTAGACGGGGATACTTGTCCATATCAGAGAACCTGTTGCGGTCTGTCTCACCGGACTCATTCAGGATTATCTCCAGATGATTGATAATAACTGACAGTACATCCTCCTCACGGTTAATCTCATCCTCAATTGTCCGGGACATAAGGGCTGTATGTCTCTTAAAGCATTCAATAAGAAGTTCCTCCTTATTGCCGAAAATCTCATAAAGGGTACGCTTGGAAACCGACAGTTCCTGAGCCACATCGTCCATCCTGACCGACAGGTTACCGCACTTGAGAACTATCTCAGAGGTAGTCTCAATAGCCCTCTGGCGTATATCGTCCCTGTTTGTCGGATTGATTATCATGAATTCGTCCTTTGTTTCAGGCCGCAAAGATACAAGAAAACTCTACACAGCGTGCAGAGTTTTCCGACCAAAACGGCTTATTTAGCCATTTTTAGCACTTATGCATAGAACTTATCATCAAGGGCAATCCCAGCGTGTCAAAAATAGTAACAGACTTTTATCGGGAATGAATTCAAATCCAATCCGTATGTGATTGCACCCAGGACAGAATTGGATAAACCGGCCTTGACACGCTCTTCCTTTGCTGTGCGGGTCAGGGCCTCAAAAGACAATACAGACAGTCTGAACCCCCAATGTTTATTTCTTGTCATGTATTCCAGACATAAAGGCTCCAACAACACGTCATGATATGAACTGCCCTGTATTATCAGATGACGGTATGAAAGTGAAACTATCAGATTCAGTTTTTTGTTGATGGCCGTTGATTTATACAGGCCGGCCATAAGTGCCTCAACATAAGCATTTCCCTCATCCTTATCACCGTCAAGTTCCCTGAACGACGAGTGCGAGACATCTGCCATAGCACCCACCTCCAATCCGAAACCGTCCTCAAACCTGTAACCGGCTCCCAAAGAGATAAGTCTCTCATTGCTTGAGTAGAGCGAATAACCGTCTCCCTTGGCTGTTGTGGCGGGATAACCTGTCAGATAGGTATTGGTCTGTTCATCATTCCTTTGATCAATATTAATTCCGGACGTGATGAATGCATCACCTGTGTAAAGATAAAAGCCACTGTTCTGTGCCACAGTCTCCCGTGCCGAAAGGCATGCTGCAATTACCGTAAAAGCAAACAATATCTTTTTCATAGTACCAACCGTCAAAAATAGTATACCAAACCTAATGACACATTATTGAAACCGAACACATATACAGGGCCTGATTTATCGGCAAATCCCGAAACCGGGAAATACACTCCGAATTCTCCTATTCCTGCGATTATTCCCAAGGAACTGTTATCCCCGCGGTACTCAAAAGCCAGAGGAACTACTGTCACTCCAGCCAAACCGAGCCGATTTTTTTCTATGGACCCTGTCAGGTAATCCAACTCCAATTGCGGTACATACTTAAGATTACCTGGCATGTCTTTGTGATAGACAAATGCTGACATCAAGCCGGTCAGACCTCCTTTGACCTCTGTATTTGACTCTAACCGGAAGGTATTATACGCTACTCCCAACTCACAACTGAACGAACGTGAGAAGTGATAGCCGGCACCCAGAGATACGGCAATGTTATTTGAGTTATTTAATGATGAACTGGCCATTTCAGCCTGGCCACCGGCCACCAGATAAAACCTGTTGCCGGATTCCCCGGCAGGGTTAGTTGCAAATGCAGGAGATATGAACGATAACGCCAGAAAAGCATTGCAAACAAAAAGGAAAGATTTTCTTTTCATAAAAGACCAATGTTTACTCCCGCAAATATAGCAAGTTCAGAAACAAAAACGGCCCTGGCAATATACCAGAGCCGTTTATTATAATTATTTAACTGATTCTTATTCGGCAAGCAGGTCCTTGAGGAAAGAATCCAGTTCCTCGTCCAGACCTTGCATAAGGCTCTGGCTCAATAGGGTGTTGTCCTCGTCAAAGAGCATCAGTTCAGCTACGGTCTCACGGTCATCATCCACAAGTACGAATGAGAACGGCTTCCAGATGGCCAGAGTTTCCAATGGCTGCTCGGCATCTATATCCTTGAGGATACGGCGCAGAGCCTTTTCCATTACCTGGTAGAAATCCTCCTCGGGTATCTCTACAAGGTCCGACAGGCGGGTGGTGGCCAGGTCGCGGTCATCATCACTTACGGTTACCTCGCCGGTCTCACGTATGGGCATGATATGAATATCAGTCACTACCGACTGTTCCTGAGGACGACGGAATTCGTTGATTACCCCTGTCAGGAGTGTCTTGATTTCCTGGAATGATGATTCGCTTAATCTCATAGCTGTATGGTTTTATCTTGTTTTACAGACCTTGACCGTGGCAGTTCTTGAACTTCTTGCCGCTTCCGCACGGGCACGGATCATTACGTCCCGGTGTCTTGTCCACGCGGATGGGCTCACGTACCTGCTGACGGGTATCACGTCCGGCTGCCGCACGCTGGTTGGGATCACCCAGGTCGCTGTGGCGGTTCTCGGTGTACTGACGGCGCTGCTGACGGTTCTGGGCCGGGGCCTCACGTACCTGATCGGGATCGGGCTCCGGAATCTGACCGCGCATCAGGATGGATACTGTCTGGTCATTCATTTTGTTGACCATATTGTCAAACAGGTTCACAGACTCCAACTTAAATATCAGCAAGGGGTCTTTCTGCTCATAGCTGGCGTTCTGTACGGAGTGCTTGAGTTCATCAAGCTCACGCAGGTTCTCCTTCCAGCACTCATCAATGGTGTGCAGCAGGATTGCCTTCTGGCATGATGTCACTACGCTCTTGCCCTCGCTCTCATATGCCTCCTTGAGGTTACACGGAATCTGATATACGCGGCGTCCGTCGGTTATAGGAATCAGTATGTTCTCGTAGCGGTCACCCTGCTCCTCAAATACCTTCTTTATAACCGGAGTCACAATCTGGGCCATACGCTCGCACTTGCGCTTGAAGTTGTCCATTGCAGCATTGAATATGCGCTCGGACACCTCATCGACCTTCATCTTGGAGAACTCCTCCTCAGTGAACGGGAGTTCAATGGCAAGTACGCGGAATGCCTCCATCTGCAGGCTCTCGTAGTCAGCGCAGTTCTCGGCTGCTCCGGCTGAGCGGTCCCAAATCATATTGGCTATATCCATACCTATGCGCTCACCGATAAGGGCGTGACGACGCTTTTCATAGACTACGGTACGCTGCTTGTTCATCACGTCATCGTACTCCAGCAAGCGCTTACGGATACCAAAGTGGTTCTCCTCAACTTTCTTTTGTGCCTGCTCAATACGCTTGGTGATGAAGCTGTTCTCAATCATCTCATCCTCCTGCAGACCAAGCTTGTCCATAAGCGGAGCGATACGGTCTGATCCGAACAGACGCATCAGGTTATCCTCTAGTGAGATAAAGAATACCGATGAACCCGGATCTCCCTGACGGCCTGCACGGCCACGCAGCTGACGGTCCACACGGCGGCTCTCATGACGCTCCGTACCAACTATGGCCAGACCGCCTGCGGCACGAACCTCGGGTGACAGTTTGATATCGGTACCACGACCTGCCATGTTGGTGGCAATGGTAACTATGCTCTTCTGACCGGCCTTGGCCACGATATCTGCCTCTTTCTGGTGCAGTTTGGCGTTCAATACGTTGTGCTCAATCTTACGCATGGTAAGCATACGGCTAAGCTGCTCGCTTATCTCGACCGATGTGGTACCTACCAGTACCGGACGGCCCTCGCCTACCAGCTTGACAATCTCCTCGATGACAGCCTTGTACTTCTCACGTTTGGTCTTGTATATGCGGTCATTCTGATCGATACGTGCAATGGGTTTGTTGGTGGGAATTACAACCACATCCAACTTATAGATATCCCAGAACTCACCTGCCTCGGTCTCGGCCGTACCGGTCATACCGGCCAGCTTGTGATACATACGGAAGTAGTTCTGCAGGGTGATGGTGGCGAATGTCTGGGTTGCGGCCTCGATGTTGACACGCTCCTTGGCCTCGACAGCCTGGTGCAGTCCGTCGCTCCAGCGGCGGCCCTCCATTACACGGCCGGTCTGCTCATCCACAATCTTGACCTTGCCGTCCTCGGTCACGATGTAGTCAACATCGCGCTCAAACATGCAGTAGGCCTTGAGCAGCTGGTTGATGGTATGTATGCGCTCGCTCTTTACGGCGTAGTTGGTAAGCAGTTCATCCTTCTTGGCCAGACGCTCCTCCTGACTCAGGTCTGTCTGTGCCTCAAGTTCTGAAAGCTGGCTGGCGATATCGGGCAGGATAAAGAAATCGGGATCCTGGTTGGTGCCGCTTATAAGCTCAACACCCTTATCAGTCAGGTCAACGCTGTTGAGTTTCTCGTCTATCACAAAGTAGAGGGGCTCTACAGCCTCGGGCATACGCTTGTTCTGCTGCTCCATGTAGATCTCCTCGGTCTTCTGCATGCCCACCTTCATGCCCGGCTCACTCAGGAACTTGATAAGAGCCTTGTTCTTGGGCAGAGCCTTGAAACTGCGGAAGAGTGACAGGAAACCTTCGGCACGCTCGTTCTCATCGTCCGAGTTCACCTTCTTACGGGCATCGGCCAGGAACTGAGTGGCCAGACGCTTCTGGGCCTCAAACAACTGCTCCACCTGAGGGCGCAACTGCTCAAACTGCTGGTCATCACCCTTGGGTACGGGACCCGATATGATAAGAGGTGTACGGGCATCATCAATGAGCACCGAGTCAACCTCATCCACGATTGCATAGTTGTGTCCGCGCTGCACCAACTCATTGGGGTGGCCGGCCATATTGTCACGCAGGTAGTCAAAACCGAACTCGTTGTTGGTACCGAATGTGATATCGGCACGGTATGCGTTACGGCGTGCCTCCGAGTTGGGCTGATGCTTGTCTATGCAGTCAACAGAAAGGCCGTGGAACATGTAGAGCGGGCCCATCCACTCGGCATCACGCTTGGCCAGGTAATCGTTTACTGTCACAACGTGTACACCGTTGCCTGTCAGGGCGTTAAGGAATACCGGCAGGGTTGCCACAAGGGTCTTACCTTCACCGGTAGCCATCTCGGCAATCTTACCCTTATGCAGTACCACGCCGCCAAACAACTGAACATCATAGTGGATCATGTTCCATACGGTGTCGTTACCGCCGGCTACCCAGTGCTGCTGCCACAGGGCCTTGTCACCGTCTATTATTACAAAATCGTGCTTTGCAGCCAGATCGCGGTCAAAATCGGTTGCGGTTACCTCAACCTGCTCGTTCTCGGTAAAGCGGCGGGCAGTATCCTTTACTATAGCGAATACATCGGGCAGAACCTCGTCCAGAACCACCTCGTAGCGGTCCAGAACCTCCTTCTCAAGTTTGTCTATCTGATTGAACAGCGGCTCTCTTTCCTCAAGTTCCGTCTGGTCTACCTTGGCCTTAAGCTCATCAATACGTTTTTTCTCAGGTATTACAAAATCCTGGACTCTCTTACGGATTGCCTGTGTTGCTGCACGCAACTCATCATTGGAAAGTTTCTCATACTTAGGGTAAGCTGCCTTGATCTTCTCCACCCAAGGCTGGATCTCCTTGATGTCACGGGTCTGTTTGTTTCCGAAAAGCTTTCCTATAAACTCGTTAAATCCCATTATGCGGTTTTATGATTGTTACTAATGCTTATAAGCACGCAAAATCCGTGCCGAAATGCAAAGTTACTCTTTTTGCAATAATTTGCGCCATTTTTGTCACTTCATCTACAAAATAGTACAAAAGGGGACAGTCTTTTAGTCGCTTCACTTTGTAAAAGCGTCCCTTCGGGCCGAGCGCCCCATTTTTATCACTTTTCAAAAGTTATTAACAGAATTTGAATATACATCTGAATAATATTACCTTTGTGCGTCCTTATTCAAAGAATGCACAATAGTCTCATACACAGCATAATTACAGATGCGCTCTCCTATTATGCGCCTATAACCCAATCTAAATATTTATACAAAATGGATACAAAAAAGAAAAAAGAGTATGCAGCTCCCACGACCGATGTCGTAGAGCTCAGGACAGAGGGGCAGTTGCTCCAGATGTCAGGTGGTGATTTTCCAGAATGGTTTGACGGTGGTGATTTATTCTAAATTGGATTAAGCTATGAAAAAGTTATTCATTACACTTTGTGCCGTATTTGCACTTGCAGCTTGCTCAGAGAGCAATATTGCAGAAATAGATACCCCCCGGCAGAATGAGAACGTATCATCACCCGTAACCTTCAACATCACAGTTCAGCAACAGGGTGACACCAAGGCCCGCAAGACCGCCTGGGCCACAGGTGACGTGATCTACATCATGTTCCGTGACATCAAGACCAAATACCTGACCATTACCTATAACGGTTCTACATGGACGGCCCAGGCTTATGATGGCACCAATGCAGCTACCACTTTTGATGTGGCTGACTTCAGCCCGGTAACTTGGTGCATAGCAACCGCCGTGCATTTCCCAGTTGCAGTAGATGCCTCTCTTAATTCCGAAACAGGTGTACTGACATTCCAGAAAGACGGCGATGACGTTAAGACCTACTATCTATGGCAGACCGGTGCCGATTATACCCTTGACGGTGCCAACGTAAATCTTACCCTGACGCTCCAAAAACCATACCACACAGTTATGTTCCATATCCCGGGTATTCAGGGTAACGTGGATGACTATAAGCTTTACATAACCAAAGAATCTGTTAATTTAGATTACAATACATGGCGCAGTATCAATTCCGGCAATCCTTCATGTGAAGATATAATTAATGCTGCAGTTGACGGATTCCAGGGCGTAGCCGATGCCGATGGCGCCCTATTTGCCGCATTTGTGTATAACGGCATTGGTCTTGGCGAGGCTCAAAACTACACCTTCACCGTGAAAAGCCCCGTTCAGCAGTACACAATCAGCGGTAGCTTGACCCTTAACGCCGGCTATCAGTACAGCCTCCCCGCACTGAGCAGCAACAAGTGGACACCTAAGTTTCAGTTTTCAGTGAGCAGCACAAAAAAGGTATTCTTTGCTCCCGGCAACTTGCAGGCTACTACGACTGACAATGGTGCTACTTGGACTTGGAATTTTGCCGCCCATCAGTATGATTACATCGGCAATGCTACAGCCAACACTGATATTAACGGAGTTAAAACTGTTTCCAAAAACGGCACTGTGGACCTTTTTGGATATGTTGGAGTATCTGCTGCCGATGCAAATGACTGTTATGGAATCAATAACAGCACTGACCACAGAGATTATGGAGTCCAAAAATCTGACATACTGAAACACGACTGGGGTACACTCGGAATCGGTTCATATCCTGCCGGAACATGGCGCTCCATTGAAACTGATGAAATAGATTACCTTCTGAATACGAGAACCGTCTCTCATACAAATCTCCCTAGTGGAACCAACAGTTCTGAAGCCAGATTTACCAGGGCTACTGTCTGTGGTGTTCGCGGCATTATCATTTTCCCTGACAATTATAATCATCCGAATGACATAACTGTGACTGGTTCAAGTAGGAGTTACAATGCTTCCAGCGCCTTCAACTCGTTTATTGTTTCAGCAGAACCTGATTGGAATAAAATGGTTGATGCCGGTGCTGTATTCCTGCCTGCAGCCGGACTACGTGAAGGCACCACAATATCTGATGCCGGCACATATGGCAATTATTGGACTGGAGATGGATATAACGAATATTCACGTTCTTATTGTTGGTATTTCAATGATACTTATTGTACCTATACCTCTTACGAACGTAAGAAAGGATGCTCTGTCCGTTTAGTACAAGATCTGTAATCAAGTTATGAATAGATTTGAAAATAGTACAAAAGGGGCCTGACCCCTTTTGTACTATTTTGCATATTTTGCATAAAAATGTTTTGCGCTACCTATTAAATAGGTAACTTTGCATTTCAATTACGCCGGATGGGGTAATTGTGAATATATATACAGAAAATTTGAATGTTATGAAGATTCCATTGAGAAGTGACCAGTGTACCGTAGGGCGCCGAATGGCGGGAGCCAGGGCTCTCTGGGTTGCAAACGGTATGAAAAAGGAGCAGATGGGTAAGCCCATTATTGCTATTGCAAACTCTTTCACGCAGTTTGTGCCGGGTCACGTGCATCTTCATGAGGCCGGTCAGATAATAAAGAAGGAGATTGAGCGCCTGGGCTGCTTTGCTGCCGAATTCAACACCATTGCCGTTGATGACGGCATTGCAATGGGCCACGACGGAATGCTCTACTCACTGCCTTCACGCGACATAATTGCCGACAGCGTAGAGTATATGGTAAACGCCCACAAGGCCGATGCACTGGTATGCATAAGCAACTGCGACAAGATCACTCCGGGTATGCTTATGGCCACCATGCGCCTTAACATCCCCACCGTATTCGTTAGCGGCGGCCCCATGGAGGCCGGAGAGTTGGGCGATGCTCACTTGGACCTTATAGACGCCATGATAAAATCGGCCGATGACAGCGTATCGGATGCCGACGTAGAGGCTATTGAGCGCTCTGCCTGCCCCGGTTGCGGATGCTGCTCGGGTATGTTCACCGCCAACTCCATGAATTGCCTTACTGAGGTTCTTGGTCTGGCTTTGCCCGGTAACGGCACAATTCTGGCTACACATAAGAACCGCGTCCAGCTGATGAAGGATGCGGCGGCTCTCATAGTAAAGAACGCATTCAAGTACTATCAGGATGGTGATGAAAGCGTGCTGCCCCTGAGCATAGCCAAGAAGAAGAACTTTGAGAACGCCATGAACCTTGACATAGCCATGGGCGGATCCACAAATACAATACTGCACCTTCTGGCTGTAGCCTGTGAGGCCGGTGTGGACTTTAAGATGGACGATATAGACCGTCTGTCAAGCTCGGTGCCCTGCCTCTGCAAGGTAGCACCCAACACCCAGAAGTATCACGTTCAGGATGTAGGCCGCGCAGGCGGTGTACTGGGTATCCTGGCCGAACTTGCCAAGGGCGGCCTGCTGCATACCGATGCCATGAACGTAACCGGAATGTCTTACGGAGAACTTATTGACAAGTACAGCATACTCAAGGCCGATATCGACCCCGAGGCCAAGCGCATATACTCAACCGCTCCCGCCCGCAAGTTCAGCAACGAACTTGGCTCACAGGACTGCACATACAGCACTCTTGACACTGACCGTGCCGAGGGTTGCATCCGTGACCTGCAGCACGCCTACACCAAGGACGGCGGTCTGGCAATCCTTAAGGGTAACATTGCAGTTGACGGCTGCGTAGTAAAGACCGCAGGTGTTGACGAGAGCATATGGAAGTTCTCAGGTCCCGCCAAGGTATTTGACTCACAGGAGGATGCAGTTGACGGCATACTGGGAGGCAAGGTTGTGGCCGGCGATGTGGTGGTAATCACACATGAGGGCCCCAAGGGTGGTCCCGGAATGCAGGAGATGCTCTACCCCACCTCTTATATCAAGTCACGCCACCTGGGTAAGGCCTGCGCACTGATTACTGACGGAAGGTTCAGCGGCGGCACATCGGGCCTGAGCATAGGACATATCTCTCCCGAGGCTGCCAATGGCGGTGCAATAGGCAAGGTTGTTGACGGCGATATCATTGATATAGACATACCCGCACGCAGCATCAACGTACGCCTGAGCGATGCCGAACTGGCAGCACGCCCCATGCGTCCTCTCACCCGCAAGCGCGTGGTAGCCAAGAGCCTCAAGGCTTACGCAAATATGGTAAGTTCGGCCGATAAGGGTGGCGTTAGGATTATTGATTAAGCAAGATTATGAGTAATATGATAACAGGAGCCGAAGCGATGCTCCGCGCATTGCTTGCCGAGGATGTAAATACGGTTTTTGCATACCCCGGAGGTTCTATTATAAAGGTATTCGATGCCCTGTATGACCACCAGACAGACCTTAAGCAGATTCTGGTACGTCATGAGCAGGGTGCCACGCACGCAGCGCAGGGTTACGCCCGCGTATCGGGCCGTACAGGTGTGGCAATAGTTACCAGCGGACCGGGTGCCACCAACACCATAACCGGCATAAGTGATGCCATGCTTGACAGCACTCCCATAGTTGTGATTGCCGGTCAGGTTGGAACCGATGCCCTGGGTACCGATGCTTTCCAGGAGATTGACCTGGTGGGTGTTACACAACCTATCACCAAGTGGAGTTACCAGATTCGCCGCGCCGAGGATATTCCTTGGGCTGTGGCACGCGCATTCTATATTGCAGGCTCCGGCCGTCCGGGTCCTGTGGTGCTTGACTTTACCAAGACCGCCCAGATGCAGCAGATTGATTTCAAGCCTGCCAAAATAGATTATGTTCGCAGTTATATCCCCGCTCCCGATCCCATTGAGAGCCAGATTAACGATGCGGTACGTCTTATTGACAGCGCAAGGAAGCCGCTTGTACTGGTAGGCCACGGCGTAGAACTGGGTAATGCAGAGAAAGAACTTGCCGCATTCATAGAAAAAGGTAACCTGCCGGCAGCCCGCACCCTTCTGGGTCTTGCTGCCCTGCCCACTGACCACCCGCTTAACATGGGTATGCTGGGAATGCACGGAAATCTGGCACCCAACGTAAAGACCAACGAGTGCGATGTCCTTATTGCCGTGGGTATGCGTTTTGACGACCGCGTAACCGGCACATTGGATACATATGCCAAACAGGCCAAAATAATACACCTGGATATAGACAAGTCCGAGTTCGGCAAGAACGTCAAGCCCGATGTAACCGTACTTGGAGACTGCCGCCTTACACTCAGACTCATAACCGAGCGTATGGCCAAGGCCGACCATAAGGAGTGGATTGAGAGTTTCAAGCCTCTTGACAAGGAGGAGTATGACAAGGTCATTGACAGCGCCATACATCCCGCCGGCGGCCCGCTCAGGATGGGCGAGGTTGTTACTGCCGTAAGCGATGCCGCACCTCAGAACGCCGTTCTGGTAAATGACGTAGGCCTTAACCAGATGTTCTCATCACGTTATTTCAAGTATCGCAGTCCCCGCAGCATAGTGACATCGGGCGGTCTGGGTACAATGGGATTCTGCATGCCCGCAGCCATAGGCGCCACATTCGGCGCTCCGGAACGTACCGTCCTGGCCTTTATGGGTGACGGCGGTTTCCAGATGAACATCCAGGAACTGGGCACCATCATGCAGACACAGGCTCCCGTCAAGATGATCCTGATGAACAACACCTATCTTGGTAACGTACGTCAGTGGCAGCAGATGATGTTCCAGAGCCGGTACTCATGCACCCACATGATGAATCCGGACTACAGCAAGATAGCCGCCGCATACGGTATCCCCTACCGTCTGGTAACAGACCGCAAGGAACTCAAGGATGCCGTGGCCGATATGCTCAAGGCCAAAGGCGCATTCCTTCTGGAGACAGCCGTTATGGATGAGGAGAATGTGATGCCCATGATCAAGCCGGGCAGCCCGGTGGATAAGATGATTTTTAGCATAGACTAAAGTATGGAGAACGAAAAGAAGTTATACACACTGATAGTTCACTCGGAGAACATAGCCGGTATCCTGAATCAGGTTACCGCAGTGTTCACACGCCGTCAGGTAAACATCGAGAGCCTGAACGTATCGGCATCGTCAATACCGGGCGTTCACCGCTACACCATAACCGCCATGGCCGATAAGGAGACAATCGTAAAGATTGTGGACCAGATAGAGAAGAAGGTGGATGTGCTGCAGTGCCAGTACTTTACCGATGATGAGATATTCATGCAGGAGGTGGCATTATATAAGGTGGTAACCTCCGTGCTGACCGAGAACCCCGAGATGTCCAAAATCATACGCCGTTACGGTGCCAAGCTGATTGAGGTCAACTCCACATTCTCTGTCATCGAGAAGAGCGGACTGACTGAGGATATCACAGCACTCAACCACGAGCTTACCGCCCAGGGCGGCATGCTTCAGTTTGTAAGTTCAGGCCGCGTAGCCATCACCCGCGCCCGCATTGAGCATGTAAACGAGTATCTGGACAAGATGGAGGCCAGATACGGCAAGAAGTAAATAGAGTATTTAACTACATAAACTAACAAAACTATGAAAATGAATTTCGGCGGTGTCATTGAAGAGGTAATGACACGTGAGGAGTTCCCGCTGGAGAAAGCCCGCGAGATACTCAAGAATGAGACAATCGCAGTTATAGGTTACGGCGTTCAGGGCCCCGGCCAGGCTTGCAACCTTCGCGACAACGGTTTCAACGTAATAGTTGGCCAGCGTCAGGGCAAGACCTATGAGAAGGCTGTTGCTGATGGTTGGGTTCCCGGCAAGACTCTGTTCTCAATCGAGGAGGCAGCCCAGAAGGGAACAATCATCTGCATGCTTCTGTCCGATGCAGCTCAGATGCAACAGTGGCCTAACATCAAGCCTTACCTGACAGCAGGCAAGACCCTCTATTTCTCACACGGTTTCGCTATTACATGGAATGACCGCACAGGCGTTGTTCCTCCCAAGGATATCGATGTCATCATGGTTGCCCCCAAGGGTTCAGGTACATCACTCCGTACCATGTTCCTTGAGGGTCGCGGTCTGAACAGCTCATACGCTGTTTATCAGGATGCATCAGGCCATGCTCTTGACAAGGTTCTGGCTTTCGGTATCGGTATCGGTTCAGGTTACCTGTTTGAGACCACATTCGTACGCGAGGCCACTTCTGACCTTACCGGTGAGCGCGGTTCACTGATGGGTGCCATCCAGGGTCTGCTCCTGGCTCAGTATGAGGTTCTCCGCGAGAACGGTCACACTCCCAGTGAGGCTTTCAACGAGACAGTCGAGGAGCTCACACAGTCACTTATGCCTCTCTTTGCACAGAAGGGTATGGACTGGATGTACGCCAACTGCTCAACAACTGCACAGCGCGGTGCTCTTGACTGGATGGGCCCGTTCCACGATGCAATCAAGCCCGT
>JAEEGG010016936.1_pt1 | contig 15061 bp, 14 predicted proteins | sample 9134161 | NCBI WGS metagenome assembly JAEEGG01 (sample SAMN16246543, study PRJNA631951) | gut metagenome | biome: gut microbiome; feature: rumen; material: CR-attached | host: Bos | place: Iran: Karaj | collected 2018-10
TTGCTCATACATGAACCATTTTTTAGCACCCAAGCTCTTAACACCAAACCTATTACGTGCACTCAACATATATAATTGAGAGTCTAAAAGCAACATTTATTTAAAGATTATACACAATTGCATAGCCACTCCACATTCTTATTCGCCTGTACCACGGCCTACATCTGCAACCCCATCTACAAGCAGAAAAAATTGGGATAAAGATTTAAAGAAAGAACCTACAAAAAGAAATTGACGAGCTAGCACGAGCCGCCCCAATGGGGGGAGAAAAAAACAAAAATGGGGGGAGAAAATTTAGTTGGAAGCGGAAGTTTCTTCCAGCATTGCAATGATGTTGTGATATGCCTCCGTGTATTCAATTTGCATAATGGTCGTAATCTTATTACCCGCGTCTTTAGAAGACGCTCCGCAATGAAAAAGTTTCTCACTTTTTAATCCGTAATCCAAGAAAATATAGCGATCGTGAAATTTTCCCCTCGTCTTTTTAATTTCAAGTTTTACATCAGGACGCACTGCTAAAAAGTCCGTCTGCATTTGCTCTGTCAATGTTTCATAACCACGTTCGTCACTATAAATCGTTACAGCAACGCCCCTGACAATTTCACGCAGCAAGTCCAAAGTCTTCACGCCAATGTAATCATCGACAATCGTAATGGACTTTTTTGCCAAGCCATAAATCTGCATATAAGCGACATCCGCTTCCAGCTTGCGTCCGTTCAAAATCAAGAAATGTTTGAAAGTGCTAGGATCAATGAAGTTTTCCATGACCTTTTGAAGGTCCGACTTCATCACGGAAACATCTTCACGAGTCTGGGCAAGACCATCACGAATTTCAGCAATATCCTTCGTATTCTGAACAGTATGTGAAGCAATTTGAGCTATACCATCAGTACCCAGCAAACTTCGATTTTCAGCAACAATGTAGTCCTTCATCTGCTTAAAAAGGCGGATAAGAGCCTTGCTTTGAGCCGTAGCACGCTCGCCCTTGAGAACCGTCATGAGCATGTAGATGCCCTGCTCGGTGAAAGCAAAGGGGTTGTAAGAACGACCTCCTTTCATTCCCTTTACCTGCATCGAGGTCAAAAATTTTGACCTCGATAATAATACAACCTCAGAATCATTTAACTGAAACCGAAAATCTTCATCAAATTTTTCAATATTATTCTTGACCTGTTGATTAAAAGCTTTAGTACTATACCCATAAATCTCCGCCAAATCGGCATCAAGCATTACCTTGAACCCACGAATCGTATAGATCCGAGACTTGAGCATATTCTCATCAATCAGGGAAAATTCAGACTTTGCCGAAACTTCTACTTCGCCAACATTTGTGGCAGCGGCAATAACTTTTTTCATTTTTCACTCCTTTTGCGGAACAAGCAAAAAAAATCCGCAAAATACAAATTCTACAGGTATAAAATACACAAATGTTCACCACCTGTCAAGAGGTAGAATATTTTTCTCTTTCACTTTAAACTTGATCTATTATTTTGACGTTCTTTCAATTAAAAATGTGTTTCCATTTTTAGCTTTAGTCAACATTTCTTTTAAATTCACACTTTACACAACCTATAAAAGGACCATTCTGTCTTTTTAATCGACCACCACATCTAGGACATATCCATATTTCATTATTTAGATCCATGCCGTAATCCTCTCTAATTTCTTTGAAGAAACAAGACGCATTTTCATTTTTTGGAGGAGTAACAAAAATCACCTTTTTCTTTGCACGAGTCATTGCCACATAAAAAAGACGACGTTCTTCCGCAAATGGATATCTCTCTGAATTTTCTGCAAATAATTTCATTATCGGAGCATCCTCAATTTTACTCGGAAAACCATACCTGCCATTTTTAGTATTCAAAATGAAAACATAATCAGCCTGCAATCCCTTTGATGCGTGAATCGTAAGAAAACTAATAGACAAATCTTCACGACCGAAACACTTATACACACCATCATTATTTTTCACTACTAAATCTTTCAAAAGATTTTTCACTATTTTTTCATCATCTTTGTAACGACCTAGAAAGAACACTTTACTATCACGAGGTAGTTCCAGCAATCTCCATTTCCTTAATTCTTCCCCCAATACATAATTGTCATCATTTAAAGGCGTTTTCAGTCTCTTTGATATCTGTGCCGAATTTTTCATTATAAAACGACTACTAACTTCAATGAGTCGTTTGGGAAATCTATAGGTCGTTTCTATTTTTCTCTTTTCCGTCTGTCCCCAATACTTTTCAAATTCTAAAATATAATTAACATCACTACCGTCAAATCGATAAATACTCTGCCAGTCATCACCAACACAAAACAACTTATAATCAGAAGTTTCACGAAGTGCTTTTAATAAATTATATCGAGACCTCGACATATCCTGATATTCATCAACAATCACAATTTTGTACGGATTATTATATTTTCCATTTTTAATATAATTTATAGCTCTGTTAATCATATCGCTAAAATCTATTTGATTCGTCATCAAGAGCATATCAACATACGCTCTATAAATCGGTTCAAACAGATGCAATAAATCGTTATTACAGATACGCTCTAATCTATTGCGAACAAGCCTGTTCTTTTCATAAAGATTTTCAATCGACAATCCATTTGTTTTAGCCTTATTCAGCATTGATCTAAAAAGCAAAGAAATCCTTTCGAGCATCATATTGCGTTCATATACACTTTTTAAGATTTCCCATATTTCTTTTGCAGAGCGTGGCTTAAATTCAACCCCTTGATTAGCAAGCTTTTGTTTCAAGCAATCAAGAAGATTTCCTTCAAACTTTTCAAAAGCAAAGCATTCTACCAACTTGGTATTATGTTCTCTGTGAATTTTACTTTTCCATGCAATCCCATCCAAATATGTTTGACATGCGTTTTTCCCATTCTTTCCAATAAAAAAATCTGCCACTCGTTTTTGCCGATTGATTCCAAAATATTCAATGTAAATATTGTATTGTGGTAAATAGAAATCAGGTTGATATTGTCGATAATTTTCGGTAGCGGTAGAAAACTTATAAGGCTTTTCATATTCATATGCAATTTGATTTTGCCATAGGAAATTAGCAATATCCATTTCGCCATAGCTCTTAACAGAAATTCCATCAATCGTTTTCGGCGGATTATCTTTTATGTATTGATCGTATTCCTCAAGGTTTTTAAAACAATCTATACTTTTTGATTTTTCTTTATTATACAACAGATAATCACATAATATACTTAAATAGCTTATATTCCCCATTTCCTTTTGAAGTTGTTCACTAATAAACCTATAAAGATTTTTGCCATCATATACAGCCCGTTTCCCTTCATGTTTAGCAAGAACCTTATCATACCCCAAAGAATGAAAAGTACAAACATCTATCGAAACACCAATATTAGCCTCAAGCTGTTTGCTCATATCCTCAACTGTTCTATTTGTAAAAGACAATACCAATATTTCGTTAGGCTTATACATTCCCTTCTTGAGCAAATATTTAACTTTTCCCACAATAGTAGTTGTTTTTCCCGTTCCCGCTCCAGCAATGACAAGTTGATTATGAGCATCAGAAACAATGCACTGCAATTGTTGGTCATCTAAACAGAATCCATTGATGTTACCAATTACTTTTTTGGCTTCTGCTATACGGAAAGCAATGACATTATCGTTATGAGATTTCTGCCGTTGGGACAACGATTTCAACAACAAAAAGAACTGATCCCAAGATTCCTTGTAAGACGGATAAATTGATATTTTTTCAAATTTTTTTGGAGGTCTTTTTTTTAGCAAATTAATAGTAGTTTGATTTTGCTTTTTCCATAAATCAATTTTTTCATCTGAAATATATTCTTCAGAATTTGAAAAAATCACGTTCATACCATTTCGGCAAGTCTTTATTTTTTGAACCAAATCACAACATTCTTGTTCTAACACAACCATCATATTTCTTTGATGATCAACATAATCTTTTATAAAAGATGAACACAATGTCGTCGAATTTAAATGATATTTCATATTCATGAATATAATTTAAAAAGAACATCTACAGATTCCCTATTTCATCAAAAGATATACACAATAAATAATCCCCCAAGCATTACAAGGCTGGCTTCTGTACTCCGTCTTATAAATTTTACATTTCAAACCTTTGCCAAAATTGGGGTAAAAAGGCTGAGGAAAAATTCTTGTCGTTGATAAATCTCGACACACTCATTCGCATTCCAGATTCTTATTCATCTGTCGATGATACGGGCAAGGCGGATTTGGCATTCCGCGGTGCATTTGTGAATATGGCTGATATTCCCGATATTGATTGTTTTGAATGCGAAGATGTCGCTGTAGGCATGGGTGCTGAGGCTATGAAGTACGCCTTTGACGGAGAAAAATTGGTGAAGGACTTACCAAATTTCAAAGATGCTCTCATTCAGATGCAATAAGAGTATTGCAAGATATGGGCATGACTCCCGAACAAGTTTCCAAATTCACGGCGAAGCTCGAAGTGCTCAACAAAAAATAGTGGGGCTTTATAGAATCCCCTACGGCTCAGCTATGCAAGTCGGGGCATTGCAAAGCCCCCAGCAGTTAAAATCGCGAAAAAAGAGTAAAACAAATTTCTACAGCGACAATTGAGCCAACAACGCAGAAAATTCCTGAATATTTTTTACAACAAGCTTTGGAAAATCAATTTGTTTCAAAACATCAAAATGAGAATCATTAGACACAATGTATGTAGCATTGCCAGCAATCGCACAATCCACAAATTTATTATCATCAGGATCTTGCGTTATCATATTAAATCGATAAAAAGTCTCAATGAATTCAACAGACGGAGCATTTAAAAGCGTTTGTATTACGCTAAACGCTACAATTCTCATTTGCTTTTATACGGAGTCCGAAGGTGTTCCTTTAGAACATTTTCATTTTTTTCGTTATTCCATTCGCCAAATTCCCATAGGGCATCCATGCTGTCTTCGACTCGTTTAGCAAAAACTTCCATCAAGGCAACACGAATTTCTTCCATAGTTTCAGAATCTTTAGCAAATGAAAACATCTTCAGAAGATGTAATTGCGTTGGATTCAGTGTGTTTTCCATAAGATCTCCATTTTCACTTTTTCCTTTTTTCAATATACATTTTTACAATAAAGAACGCAAGCCCGGGGCGTTGCGGGGCTGGCGTCTGAGACCCCGCATCGAAGGGGTGACGGAAGACGCGTAGCGGCTGCAATCAGGGGACAACATTTCCCATCCAATCAAAAAAAATTTCAAATAGATATTGACAAACAGTTTCTTTTGATTTATTTTTAGTGCACAAACGTTCAAATTTCAAGACCCGCAATTTCAAGCATGTTTGCGGGAAGGAGCAAAAATGACTACTAGCCAAATTAGGCCGAAAAAAGTTATATTGCCCGTAAGCAATATGATGTACCCATTCATGACACTTGACGATAACGCTGAAATAGTCCATTCCGAAATGGGAAAGGACGGTCGCGTCAAGGTGTACATTGAGAAGCCCGACGCAAAAGATGGCTTCCATCGGGCAACATGCTATTTACCCTCCTATACATGGGAAGATATATTCGGTTTTTCAGATGAGGAAATCGATCGCTATAAGAAAGTGATTGAGTCTACGGCTCATTTGATAATGGAATTCTCTCAGAAAGGCGGGTTCAGCAATGCCGCAAATCTTTAAGATCGGATCGTTTTGGGTTTATTTCTGGTCTAACGAGAATAATCCATTAGAACCAATTCACATCCATGTGTCGGAAGGCACGCCTTCTGCAAACGCAACTAAAATTTGGATTACGAAGGCTGGGAAATGCCTCTTGGCTCATAATAATTCGCATATCAACCCGCATGTTTTGCAGAACATTCTCCGAATTATCGAGGCACGTAATGAAGAGGTTGTAAAAAAATGGACGGAATTCTTTAACGAGATATCGTATTTCTGCTAAAGACATGTGAATCGCAGAATATCCGCATTCACATAGAAAAGCGACGCATTCCTTCCTGCATTTTTCATCGCATTTTCCGCTACATTCCTAACCACTAACCACTAACCACTAACCACTTTTTCTATCTTTGTGCCCACTATGGAAATGGAAACTCGTTATAATCCGAAAATTGTAGAAGACCGTTGGCACGCCCAATGGGAAAAGAATAATGATTTTGCCCCGAGCGGAAAGGGCGAACCGTTCTCCGTCGTCATTCCGCCTCCGAACGTTACGGGTGCTCTGCACCTCGGCCACGCTCTGAACGACACGCTGCAGGACATTCTCGTCCGCTATCGCCGCAAGACTGGCCGCGACACGCTCTGGATTCCGGGCACGGACCACGCCGGCATTGCCACGCAGGCTGTCGTCGAAAAGAGACTTTTCCAGGACGAACACAAGACACGCCACGACATTGGCCGCGACGCCCTCGTGGAACGCATTTGGAAGTGGAAGGACGAATACGAAGCCCGCATCACGAAGCAGCTCAAGAGCTTGGGCGTTAGCTGCGACTGGAGCCGTCAGCGCTTCACGCTGGACCCGGTTTGCGCAAAGGCAGTCCGCCACGCATTCTTCAACCTTTTCAAGAAGGGTCTTATCTACCGCGGCAAGCGTCTCGTGAACTGGGACACCAAGCTCCAGACAGCTGTGGCAGACGATGAAATTTATTACGAAACCGTGAAGGGTCACTTCTGGACGTTCAAGTATCCGTTGGCCGACGGCTCGGGATTCATCCCGGTTTCGACGACTCGTCCGGAAACGATCATGGGCGATACGGCTCTCGCGGTGCACCCGAACGACGAACGCTACAAGCAGTTCATCGGCAAGATGCTCAAGGTTCCGTTTGTGAACCGCGAAATTCCGGTGATTGCAGACGCTATCCTCGTCGATATGGAATTCGGTACGGGTTCCGTGAAGGTGACTCCGGCTCATGACCCGAACGACTATGCCACGGGTCTCCGCCACAAGCTCCCGATGATCAACATCATGAACGATGACGGCAGCTTGAACGAAAACGCTGGTCCGTTCCAGGGCATGAAGGGCCAAGCCGCACGCGACGCTGTGGTGAAGGGTCTCGAAGATCTCGGCCTCCTCATCAAGGTCGAAGACCACGAAATGCAGGTGGGCCATTCCGACCGCAGCAAGACTGTGATTGAACCGTACTTGAGCGACCAGTGGTTCGTGAAGATGGACGTGCTCGCCGACAACGCCATGAAGGCTGTCACGAGCGGCGAAATCAAAATCATTCCGGAACGCTATGCAAACAAGTACCTCGACTGGCTCAAGGAAAAGCGCGACTGGTGCATCAGCCGTCAGCTCTGGTGGGGCCACCGCATTCCTATTTGGCACGCCGACGAAACGACGACCGAAGAGGACTTGAACAAGGCATTCGCAGGCCGTAACGACATTTACTATTACAAGGCACAGAACGGCATCTGGCTCATCTGCTCCGAAGAAGAAAACTTGAAGGAAGATGCAGTTGCCGGTCACAAGATTGTGCAGGAAGAAGACGTGCTCGACACGTGGTTCTCCAGTGGTCTCTGGCCGCACTCCACAATGGGCTGGCCGGAACAGACGGACACGCTCAAGAAGTACTATCCGACTTCCGTGCTCGTGACGAGCCGCGACATCATTACGCTCTGGGTCGCCCGCATGGTGCTCTTCAGCCAAGAGAACATGGGCACGGTTCCGTTCCACACGGTCTATATCCACCCGAAGATTTTGGACGGCAATGGCATGACCATGAGCAAGTCCAAGGGCAATGGTGTCGATCCGATGGATATCGAAAAGAAGTACGGCACGGACGCTCTCCGCTTCGTGATGGCAAGCCTCTGCACCGACAACCAGGACGTTAGACTCCCGGTGAAGAAGGAAAAGCAGGAAGACGGTTCCGTCATCAACACGAGCGAAAAGTTCGAAATTGGTCGTAATTTCTCGAACAAGCTCTGGAACGCTTGCCGCTTCTTGTTCCCGCACTTGGAACAGGCTGGCGCTCTTTCCAAGGACATGCTCCCGATGGATTCTTCGATCTTCGCACTCGAAGACCGCTGGATTCTCTCTCGCTTGAACTCCACCATCCAGGACGCAACGAAGATGCTCGAAGAGTTCCACTTTGCTGAACTCGCCGGCTTCCTCTACCGCTTTGTCTGGGACGATGTCTGCTCTAGCTACTTGGAAATCAAGAAGGCCGTGATCAACAGCGAAACGCTCACCGCCGAAAAGAAGAACGCTATGGCTATCCTCAGCCACGTGCTCCGCGGCGTGATTGACCTGTTGCATCCGGTGATGCCGTTCATCACGGAAGAACTGAACGCAACACTCTTCCCGGGTTCTGAACGCGTGATCAACAGCGCATGGCCGAAGGCTGACACGAGCCTCATCGACGCCAAGATCGAAGCCGCATTCAACCAGGCATTCGCTGTCGTGGAAAGCGTGCGTGGCGTGCGCGGTCGCTACAACGTAAGCCCGGCTACCAAGCTCAAGGCTGTCGTGAGCGTCGATACCGCCGAAACCGAAGCAAGCGTGAAGGATTGCCAGGCCATCATCACCGAACTCGGCGGCCTCGAATCGTTCTCTGTGGCCGTGAAGGCCGCAAAGCCGAAGTTCAGCGCAAGCTCCGTGGTGCCGAGTGGCGAACTCTACATCCCGCTCGAAGGTATCCTTGACCCGGCTGCAGAAATCGCCCGCCTCGAAAAGGAAATCGAAAAGGCCAAGGCATTCGCCGCTTCTATCGAGAAAAAACTTTCTAACCAAAAGTTTGTCTCAGGAGCACCGGAGGCTGTCGTGAACGCCGAACGCACCAAGCTCGCTACACAGCAAGATATCATTGCCAAAAACGAAGCGGCATTGAAGGAACTGAAGTAATACTAGTCATTGCTCTGCAAGCCATGACTGCGTCAGTTATCTAATGCATGAGCAAGCTCCTGCGCTAGATAGCCTAGCATGTCATTGCGAGGCTCCGCAAGGAGCCGCGGCAATCTAATTTAAAAGAGAAACTCCATCTAGGGTTTCTCTTTTATTATTACATACCGTTCCATACATTCGAAAACACCCGCTCTTGACTATCGATCTCCTTTAACATATTTTTAAAGAGAAATATTAACGAAGGCGTTTATGTCAACAGCAACATTTGAAGAACTCTCCCAAGCAGTCATCGACTTGGATTATGACGAAAAGGTTTCCCTGCTCGCCTTATTAGCGCAAAGCCTCCGTTCAATTGAATCAAAACCAGTTCCGGAACATAAGCGAAAATTTGGCGCAGCAAAGGGTAAATTCGTTTATCCAGAAAATTTCGATGAAGACAACGAAGAAATTGCAAAAATGTTCGGAGTCATATAATGAAAATCCTAGCAGATTCGCATATTTCTGCAAGGATCAAGGCTTTAAAGAATATCCGTTAAATGAAAGACATATCTTTTGTTTAGACACACTTCATCGCAAGCCTGGTTCTGATGAGCATCACGATCCTTTTGATCAACTACTACTTGCTCAAGCAAAATCAGACGGTTTGGTGTTCATGACGCACGACTCTTTAATTCCTGATTACGAAGAGCCATATTCTTTCAGTGTAATACAAAAGGCATTAAAAGGTGTTCCGTATGGAGCACCTGTTTTTCATTTATCGATAATTTTATACGGGAAGAATAGTTCCAGAACACCAGCAATCCGCCTAAAATAAAAAAAAGGAATCATACTAAATAAAATTCATGTGAGGTAAAACACTACTTTAATTCATTTATGAAAATATATTTATCAGGATCAAAACAGGAGAAAACTCATGAAACGTTCCATACTTATGATTCCGGCCATACTGCTTACCTTTGCGGCCTGTAGCGATGAATCTTCTAGCTCAGGCACCGATGCCGAGACCTTCGAGGACGAGAACTTCACTACCGAAGAAGGTTCTTCTGCCGTAGCATACACGGGTTCTGGAATTTTCTATACAGACAAAGCATATTTCGATATTGACACTACCAAGAAAAACATTTCCATATACACCCCCGAATGCAAAGTCCAGGGAGATTCCCTGTATTGGTCCGATGGCAAGGACGGAAAGGCGACTAATCTGTCCTACAAATACAATAGTTCCTCAAAATCCGTAAATGTCGAAATCGGTAAGAAAAAACTTTCCATGAAATTCTATGGAGACACATTCCCATATGGACAATGGATTGAACCCAACGCAGAAAGCGGACTAGTTTATAACGGTTACTCCCTGCATACGTCTTCTACATTCAACTACACCAAATACTTTGGCGATTCTTGTCTTGTAGATAACCTCCAGACCGTTCAAGGATTCCTCGGATTCACCGACATGAAGAAGATGGAAAAGGTGGACTGCAACACGGCTAAGTATGGCGACATTGACGTAGTTTACAAAAAATATTCCGCAGGGAAAGCCGAAGTGACCGTATCGAAGGGAGATGAATCCTGCTCCGTCACTCTGTCCCCGAGATTCAAGGCGAGCAAAGATGAATGCAAGGCAGCTTACGAAGCATACAAGGATAGCAAAGACGCCAAACCGTTCAATTTCGACGACTATGATCTCAACATTTCCGGAGATGTCAACCGTTTCAAAGACATGATCAAGTAAAAAAACGACTGTCTGAATAAAATTTAAAGAGGTGTTCCGTATGGAGCACCTTTTATCAACCAATCCATGCTATTGACTTGCTATCAAAAGAATTGTTTTATCTATACAGTTGCAAAGGAAATATCAACGAGGGTCATTCCTACCTCGCATGGCATCGAGATCAATATCTAGGTCGGTATTGCCGAGATATTTCTTCAAACCAGAAATGTCGCTAGCTTTCTGTGACTTTTTTTCCATGAGAAGAAGAGCTATTTTCCACTGAAGTTCTTCCAGCTGGGCATAGGGGAGTTCTTCCACCTGTGATTCGAGTTCCGCAAAGGCTGATTCCGACATAATTTGACCTCTCTATTGCAAATATATATTTTCCCCAAAGCAAAAGCAAGCGACCTGCTCGTTCGCTCACCATAAGACAATCAATTGCGCTTACCCCCATCCAATTAAGCTTCATCAGCGGTTTAAAAAAGCTCTCAAAAAAATTATATTTCAACAACAATACGAGAATATCCCTATGAGAGAATCTTCACGCAAACCAGCGTTCATTTAAGCGAAAACATGCATTGCAGCGGCATTCGCATTAAGCATCACATCGTTTTTCATTGCAGCCTGCGACAAAAGAAATCCACTTACACATAAATTTATATATATTAGAATTAGCAAATAGAACCACTTGGAGGAATTCTAATGCATTTAAAGAATTGTGGATTTTTATTGTCGGCAATCATTGCATCATCATTTGCGTTTTCCGCGTGTAGCGATTCCAATCCTAATGACTCTACGGGAGAAATTTCGGCAACAAGTTCTTCAAACGAGGTTGCCGTTTCTTCAAGTAGCGCAAATTCAACCCAAGCCTCAATTTCCAGCTCGGATTCGGACTTGCCCATGGCATCTCCTTTTGAAACTTGGCATGGTAGCCTCAAAATGTTTACAATCAACACCGGCTATGACAACGGAACGAATACATCCGGATATTGGTTTTATTACAGCGATTACGACCTTGGCGGAGCATCAACAATAGACTGGCCCGTAGAAACCGACTTCGGAGCAGGCACTAACGACGGAATGGACCCCGTCATATTGCATTGCAACGGCGTTTGCGGAACTGCCAAATATCGCAAGGAATCTTTGACCGTAGGTACACCACTTATTGGATTAGGTTTTTACATAGCCGGAGAAAAAAATCCAATCGACAACACCTTAACACAAGTCGATGCCTCAGCCATGGGCGGCGTTTGTATCACATACACGTCCGACAACGACATAAATCTCAAATTAGGGATCGGTAAAGAAGAAGAAGCAAAATACGATTACAACATACCCACCAAAACTCTCCCGAAAAGCAAAACGCCATTAACCCAAAATGTCGCATGGTCCGATTTCAAACAACTTAGCGAAGGCAACGGGAAAAAGATATCCGGCGAAGAAGCCGCAAAAATTCTAGCCATGATCAAATTCGAAATTCCGGGCGAAGACAAAACAACCGCCGAATTCAACATCATGTCCGTCGGTCCGTACAACGGAGACTGCCATCAATAACGAAACAATTGAAAAAAAAATCCGGCCTCGCATGAGGTCGGATTTTCAATTTTCTACCGTCAAGAATTCACTGGATCCCCTCACTTCGTTCGAGGATGACGAGAAAGTAGTTCGCCCAGAATGACGAGGAAGCGAAGGACGGCGAATCCTTAATTACGGATTATTCCTTATCCTTTTCCTTGTCTGCGTTTTCGTGGCAATGGCACGGGCAATGGTAGCAGTCACCTGTTTCGGCGTAGTCCTTACCCGTCCAGCAGTAAGTGCAAAGGTCTTCTTCCGGGAGGCCGATAGCCTGGATCAAGTCGTCAATACGCTGGAACGCAAGCGACGTGAGGTTCAGCTTCTTGCGGATGTATTCGACCATGTCCTTGTACGGCTGGCCGTTCGGATCCGTATATTTGTCCAAATCAGCGTTTTCGCCTTCCTTGTCGCGAATGTAACGGCGCGTGATGAGGTCATATTCATTCTTGGAGCGGGAGAAATTAATGAACTTGCACGGATAAACGAGCGGCGGGCAAGCGATACGCATGTGCGTTTCCTTGCAGCCCATCGAATAAAGTTTTGCAGCCTGCTTGCCGAGCTGTGTTCCGCGAACGATGGAGTCATCGCAGAAAACGAGGCGGCGGTCCTTGATGAGTCCCGGAATCGGAATGAGCTTCATCGAGGCGACATGTTCACGCTGGCGCTGGTCTTGCGGCATAAACGAGCGTGCCCAAGTCGGGGTATATTTCACGAACGGACGAGCAAACTTGATGCCGGCTTCGTGCGCATAACCTAACGCATGAGACGTACCGGAGTCCGGAATACCGCAAGCGGCATCGGCTTCGGTCGGGGTGCGCTTGGCGAGAGCCGAGCCGCAACGGTAGCGAGTCATTTCCACGTTACGTCCTTCGTAGCTCGATGCCGGATAACCGTAATACACCCAAAGGAACGAACAAATTGCCATCTTCTTGCGCGGTTCCACGAGCACTGTTTCGCCATCCGGCGTGAGCTCGACCACTTCACCAGGGCCCAAATCACGAACGTATTCGTAACCGAGGTTCGGGAGTGCACAGCTTTCTTGCAAAGCAATCATCGCACCGTTCTTTTTGCCGAGGATGATTGCCGTGCGGCCCCACTTGTCGCGACACGCATAAAAACGCCCCGTACTATCCATAATGAGCACGGAGCAACTTCCCTTAACTTTGTCCTGAACGTACTTGAGACCGTCAATAATTGAATCCTGCGTCGCGATAAGCGCTGAAACAACTTCGGTCGGACCGACCATGCCACTCGTTGTAGAGAACTGAAGTTGCATGCAGTTGTTGCGGAAAAGTTCGTTCTTAATATCTTCGATGTTCGTAATGAGACCAACCGTCACAATCGCGAACGTTCCCAGCTTGGAGGTCATGACGAGCGGCTGCGGGTCTGTGTCAGAAATGACGCCTAAGCCAACCTTGCCAGAAAAATGTGAAAGATCGTGCTCGAACTTGCTGCGGAACGGAGTGTTCTGGATGTTGTGAATCGAGCGATGGAAAACTCCATCTGATTTCAAAACAGCCATGCCGCCGCGATGAGTGCCGAGGTGAGAATGGTAGTCGGTTCCGTAAAAGAGATCGCAAACGCAATCTTCTTTGGAAATAACACCACAAAAGCCGCCCATATAAGACTCCTGGATAGAAAAGGATTTTCCACATACAAAAATAGAAATCTTGAGCCGTATGCAAAGACTAAACCTGAAAATTTTTTATTTCAACCGCCAGGCAAGCCCGCAAACAGCCATATTTTTTGCTTACGCACCCAACTGGAATAAAACCCCATTTTGATTTGAGAACATTTAAGTATATATTGGTATAAAAGCATACATTTTCAGAAGGGGAAGCATATGGAAATTAAAGCCGTACGCATGTTTGACCATGGATTCATGAACCAAGCGTTTGCCTTTGGCGGAGAAGAGGGCAAGGACAAGTTCGATGAACAAATCATTTACCGCAGCAGCCTGCAAAACTTTCTCATCGACACCGGGAGCGAAGTTATTCTCGTCGATACAGGGTTTGTCAACAATTTTACAGCACCCGAAAAGAAACTCGGCGCTCCGCTTTACATGGGCGAAAAGCTAAAGGACTATATGGAAGCGTTTGCAGAACTTGGCTACAAGCCCGAGCAGGTCACCAAAATTCTCATCACGCACAAGCACCCGGACCATTCCGCGGCCATCCAGTACTTCCCGAATGCGAAGGTTTTCATCTCGCCTGAAGATGCCGACGCCATGAAACTTGACGCCCCAAACATCGTGCGCTGCACTTACAAGGACGGCGCTTACCACAACTTCCCGAAAGCAGAAAAAGTCGCCGACGGAGTTTACTTTATCGAAGCCAAGGGACACACCAAAGGAAACAGCATCGTCATTGCCGAAAGCGAAGGACTCTTCTACCTGATGCATGGTGATGTAACCTACTGCGATGCAGCCCTCAAGGCAAACAAGTTAAGCATCGTCTTTGAAGACATCGTCGCCGCCCGTGACACACTCGACCGCGTTCGTGAATTTGTCGCCAACAACCCGACCGTTTACCTTTCGACGCATTGCCCAGAAGGCTACGAGAATCTCGAAATGAAGCGCGTGATGAAACTGTAGAAAATTTCGCAGTTCATTAGCAACTCAAAAGCGTCACGCTCGCAACATATAAAGCGTCATGCCCGCCACCACTGAGTGCGCGGGCATCTCTTTTTACAAATCCCTCGATTTCGGGCCATATTCGATTGTACCGTCGTTGCGAATGATAAGGTAGTCACAGTATTCAGTCTTATAGTATTTTGAACGCCATTCCGTGCAACGTTTTTCTGAGACTAGAGAATGATTGCACAGAAAGTCTTCAACGTATGATAAAATTCCTTTAGAAGATTTTTGAACCTTGCATTGTTTCAATCTAGCATCCGCAAAATGTCCGATTTCATCCCAAGAGACATCTAATATATTT
>JAEEGG010016938.1_pt1 | contig 15061 bp, 12 predicted proteins | sample 9134161 | NCBI WGS metagenome assembly JAEEGG01 (sample SAMN16246543, study PRJNA631951) | gut metagenome | biome: gut microbiome; feature: rumen; material: CR-attached | host: Bos | place: Iran: Karaj | collected 2018-10
GAAGACGATTATGAGACCGAGACCCCGTCGATCGGCGCGCTGATCGTGCGGGAATACAACGATGAGCCGTCCAATTTCCGTTCGACGTGCACCCTCGGCGAAGTGATGGAACGGTACGGAGTTGTCGGCGTCAGCGGCGTGGATACGAGGAAATTGAACCGTTCCATCCGTAATTTCGGCAGCAGAAAGGCTCTTTTGACATCCTCTTCCACACCTCTCGCCGAAGGCTTACGGCGGCTCGAGAATTATGAAATGAAAAAGGACGCCGTCTCCCGAGTCAGCTGCAGGGAACCGTGGACGGCAGGGTCGGACAGCGCACACTATCACGTGGTCGCCGTCGACTGCGGGATGAAACGGAATATCGTCCGTTCCCTCATCAAATGGGACTGCCGTGTCACGGTCGTGCCGTGGAATACTCCGGCAGAGACCGTCGAGCGCCTTCACCCGGACGGGATCTTTATTTCAAACGGACCGGGCGACCCGGCGGACATACCCCAAACGGTGGATACCGTAAAAGCGCTGCTCGGCAGATACCCGGTATTCGGCATCTGCCTCGGGCATCAGATACTGTCCCTCGCTTACGGCGCCGAGACCTATAAACTCAAATTCGGTCATCGGGGCGGCAACCATCCGGTAAAGGATCTGGAAACCGGCAAGATCGAGATCACCGCTCAGAACCACTCCTATGCGGTAGATGAGGATAGTCTGAAAAACACGCCGCTTGCAGTAACACATCGCAATCTGCTGGACGGCACGGTGGAAGGCGTAAAATGCGAGCGCGACAGGGCTTTCAGCGTTCAATACCACCCGGAGAGCGCTCCGGGGCCTCAGGACAGCGCTCACCTGTTTGACCGCTTTGTACGTTTTATGGAGGAATGAAGATACTATGCCGAAAAGAAACGATATACACAGGATCCTCGTTATAGGTTCCGGACCCATCGTCATCGGACAGGCGGCAGAATTCGATTATGCGGGAACGCAAGCGTGTCTCGCTCTGAAAGAAGAGGGCTACGAGGTCATTTTATGCAACTCAAACCCGGCAACCATTATGACCGATACTTCTATTGCCGATAAGGTTTATATGGAACCGTTAACATTGGAATATATGGCAAAAATCATTCGTTTTGAACGTCCGGATGCTATTTTGCCGGGAATCGGAGGGCAAACAGGGCTCAATCTGGCAATACAGCTTGAAAGAAAAGGTGTGCTTGCGGAATGCCGTTCTGAATTACTCGGAACGAAAATCACATCGATCGAGCAGGCAGAAGACAGGGAACTTTTCAAAAAACTGTGTGAACGGCTTGGAGAGCCGACGCTTCCGTCAGAGACGGCTCATTCGATAGAAGAGGGCCTAAAAATAGCTGAGAAAATCGGCTATCCCGTCGTTCTTCGCCCTGCATTTACGCTGGGCGGCACCGGCGGGGGCTTTGCCGACGATCCGGATTCCGTTGTATTGCTTATGAAAAACGCGCTTGAACTGTCACCGGTGGGACAGGTGCTTGTGGAGAAAAGCGTAAAGGGTTATAAGGAGATCGAATACGAGGTCATTCGTGATAAGAACGACACGGCTATTACGGTCTGTAACATGGAAAATCTCGATCCCGTCGGGATCCACACCGGAGATTCCATCGTGGTTTGCCCGTCGCAAACGCTGACGAATAAAGAATACCAAATGCTGCGAGACAGCGCACTTAAGATCATTCGGGCGCTGAAGATCGAAGGCGGTTGCAACGTCCAGTTCGCCCTCGATCCCAAGTCCCTTCAATATTATCTCATCGAGGTCAATCCGCGTGTATCGCGTTCTTCCGCACTGGCTTCCAAAGCCAGCGGCTACCCTATCGCCCGTGTATCCGCAAAAATCGGCGTTGGGATGACGCTTGACGAGATCCGGCTTGCCAATACGCCCGCAGCATTTGAGCCGTCACTCGACTACGTGGTAACAAAGCTGCCGAGATTTCCTTTTGACAAATTTGTCGACGCCAACAACACACTGTCCACCCAAATGATGGCTACCGGCGAGGTTATGAGCATGGGACGGACCTTTGAGGAAAGTTTGCTCAAAGGCGTCCGCTCGCTTGAGATCGGCGCCTTTCATCTTCATCTTCCTAAATTTGACGGGATGGATACGGCAAAACTGCTGAACTATATCCGTAAAGGGACCGACGACCGTATTTACGCCATTGCGGAACTGCTGCGCCGCAGCGTCGACGTGGAAGAAATCTATGGGGCGTCCGGTATCGACCGCTTTTTTATCCGTAAGATGAAAAAGGTTACGGAAACGGAAACGGAACTGAAACAGCATCCGTTTGATACGGATGAACTGCGCTCCGCCAAGAAAGCAGGCTTTTCCGATAAAGAGATCGCACGGTTATGGAAGACGGAGGAAAATGAGATCTACCGTCTGCGTAAGAAAAACAGTATCTTCCCGGTCTATAAAATGATCGACACCTGCGCTTCGGAATTTGAAAGTTATGTTCCGTACTTTTATTCCACTTACGAGGAGGAAAACGAGTCTGTTCCCTCAGAAAAAAGAAAGATTGCGGTGCTCGGCTCGGGGCCGATCCGAATCGGTCAGGGGGTGGAATTCGACTATTCCACCGTCCACGCCGTGCAAACCATCAAAAAAGCCGGATACGAGGCGATCATCATCAACAATAATCCGGAAACGGTATCGACCGATTACACCTGCTCCGACAAATTGTATTTTGAGCCTCTTTGCACCGAAGACGTGATGAATATCATCGAACTGGAAAAGCCTGAAGGCGTGATCGCCACCCTCGGAGGGCAAACGGCGGTGAATCTTGCCGATTCCCTGCACGAGCGGGGCGTAAAGATCATCGGTACCGACTGTGACGCCATCGACCGCGCCGAAAACAGAGATTTGTTTGAAAAACTGTTGCTGTCGCTGGGGGTCCCTCAACCGAAAGGGCAAGCCGCGATCGGCGTGGAAGCCGGTGTCAAAGCGGCGCATGAAATCGGATTTCCCGTGCTTGTCCGTCCGAGCTTTGTGTTGGGCGGCCGCGCCATGCAGATCGTATCAAAGGAGAACGATCTGCGGAACTATTTGAGCGCCGCCGTTGCGGTGGACGCCGATAAACCCGTCCTTGTGGATAAATACATACGCGGCAAGGAGGTAGAGGTGGACGCCGTATGCGACGGGCACGACGTTTTCGTCCCCGGCATCATGGAACTTGTAGAGAGGACGGGCGTCCATTCGGGAGACTCAATCAGCGTTTATCCATCATACAGTCTTTCCGATCCCGTAAAGGGTACCATCCTGGATTATACCGAAAAGCTTGGTCTCGGCATCGGGATCGTCGGGCTCTACAATATTCAGTTTATCGTCACCCCGGAGGAAAAAGTATACGTTATCGAGGTCAATCCCCGATCTTCAAGGACCGTTCCGTTCCTTTCAAAGGCGACAGGTTGCCCTCTTGCCGATATCGGCACGCTAGTTATGCTCGGAGTTTCTCTCAAAGAGCAAGGCATCTTTTTCCGTTATCCCAAAGAAAAAAGCCGTTATTACGTGAAAGTCCCTGCGTTCTCTTTTTCAAAACTGCGCGGGATGGACGCCTATCTGTCGCCGGAAATGAAATCCACCGGTGAGGCGATCGGTTACGACGGAAAACTGCACCGGGCGGCATACAAAGCTATGACCGCAGCAGGGATGACGCTGAAAAACTACGGTACGGTACTGGTCAGCGTGGCGGATGAAGATAAGGAAGAGACCGTTCCGCTCATCAGGCGGTTTTACGATATGGGCTTCAATATCGAGGCGACGACTCTGACGGGAGAAGTCCTGCGGGCGCATGGGATCCGCACGAGGATCCTGCACAAACCGAGCGAAGGCAGCGAGGAAGTCCTCAATTCCATCCGCGCCGGACACGTCAGCTATGTCATCAATACCCGAGCGATACTTTCCGGTGTTCATTACGGAGACGGTGTGGCGATCCGGCGGACGGCGGCGCAGAACAACGTGACCATGCTGACGTCACTGGATACCGTACGAATGCTGTTGGACGTATTGGAGGAAACGACGCTGAAGATTTCCGCTATTGACGCGAAATGAAAGGTGGAAAGTGTATGCACTTCACAAAAATGCAGGGCTTGGGAAATGATTACCTATACGTATACGGTGACGTCCCGGAGAATATCGCCGCCATTTCTCAAAAGCTGTCTGATCGCCATTTCGGCGCCGGATCCGACGGGATGATCTATATTTCTTCCTCGGATAAGGCGGATTTCAAAATGCGTATCTTCAACGCCGACGGCAGCGAAGCGAAAATGTGCGGCAACGGGATCCGATGCGTGGGGAAATACGTGTACGAAAAAGGCTACACCGACAAAACGCGTCTGTCGATCGAAACGCTCTCCGGCGTTAAAACGCTTGATCTGCAGATCCGCAGCGGAAAAGTCAAAAGCGTAACGGTGGATATGGGAAAGGTCACTGTCGGAGAGGAAAAAGAGATAGCCGTCGGAGGTCAGACCGTGTGCGGGATCCCGGTATCTGTCGGGAATCCTCATTTTGTTGTTTTTGTTCCGGATGCTCAAACCGCTCTGTTGCAAACGGTCGGCCCGCTGATCGAAAAGCATCCGTCGTTTCTGGAGGGCGTAAACGCGGAATTCGTTCAGGCGACGGGTAATAATCAACTACGTATGCGGGTCTGGGAGCGGGGCAGCGGCGTGACGATGGCCTGCGGTACCGGCGCCTGCGCCGCATCCGCCGCAGCCGTTCACAAAGGATTGTGCCGTCACAGCGTGCCGATATCGGTTCAGTTGGACGGCGGAACACTTGAAATCCAAGTGGATCCCGCAGGTTTTGTACGGATGACCGGTCCCGCGGAAATGGTTTATGAAGGAGAAACGGTTCTATGATACGCCCCAATATACATTACGCAGACCTTAAGAATTCCTATCTGTTTTATAACATCGCACAAAAAATCAAGGAGTATTCCGATGAACATCCGGGCACCAAACTATACAGGATGGGCATCGGCGACGTGTCTCTGCCTCTGTGCGATGTTGTGATCAAGGCGCTCCACGAGGCAGTGGAGGATCAGGCGCATAAAGACGCCTTTCACGGTTATATGCCGGAATGCGGCGCACCTTTTCTACGGGAAGCGATCGCGCGGCATTACCGGGAACGGGGTGTCGCCGTTGAAGATGACGAGGTGTTCGTTTCAAGCGGCGCCAGCGACGAGCTGGGGGACATTCTCGACCTGTTCGACCGCGGGAACACCGCGCTCGTGATCGAGCCGGCGTACCCGGCCTACGTCGACGCGAACGTCATGGCGGGAAGGAAGATCATTCACGTGCCCTCGGGGGAGGAAAACGGATTTCTGCCCGCGCCGCCCGACGCTTCAGCCGCCGGTGAAGACGCCGGAGCCGACATCATCTACATCTGTTCGCCCAACAACCCTACGGGTGCGGTGTTCGGCCGCGAGCTGCTCAAAAAATGGGTGGATTTTGCCAACGTGAACGGTTCGGTGATCATTTTCGACGCCGCCTACGAGGCGTTCATTGAAGACCCTTCGCTGCCCCGCAGCATTTTCGAAATCGACGGCGCAAGGACCTGCGCGATTGAAATCTGCTCGCTCTCGAAGACCGCCGGCTTCACGGGAACCAGGCTGGGCTACACGGTGATCCCGAAGACCCTGACCCGCTGCGGCATGAACCTGAACGCGATGTGGGTCCGCAACCGCACCACCAAGACGAACGGCGTGTCGTACATCATTCAAAAAGGCGGCGCAGCGGTGTTCACGCCCGAGGGCAGAAAAGAGATCGAGGCCAACATAAACTATTATAAACAAAACGCGCGGATACTGACGGAGTCGCTCGACAAAGCCGGAGTACGCTACTTCGGCGGCAGGAACGCACCCTACATCTGGATGCAGGTTCCCAACGGCGGTGACAGCTGGTCGTTCTTTGATTTTCTCCTAAACGAAGGGCAAATCGTCGGCACGCCCGGCTCCGGCTTCGGAAGCTGCGGGGAAGGCTGGTTCCGGTTTTCGACCTTCGGCAGCCGTGAAGACACCGAAGAGGCGGCGAAGAGGCTCGCGCGGCTCATTCCAAATTTCAAGCCTTGACAAAAAGATTTTCCGGAAATAAAATCAGCGTTGCAACAAAGCTGCGAAAGGACGGAAAAAACTATGCTTCAAATCGGTACCGAGGCGCCGGATTTTAAACTGAAAGACCAGAACGGCGACGAACACACTTTGAAAGACTACGCTGGCAGGAAGCTGCTGGTTTTCTTCTACTCCAAGGACAACACCTCGGGCTGCACGAAGCAGGCGGTAGCCTATTCCGGACTGAAGGAGCGCTTCGCGGAGAAGGGCATTACGGTCGTTGGCGTCAGCAAGGACAGCGCCGCGTCGCACAAGAGGTTCGAGGAAAAGCAGGGCCTCACGGTAACGCTGCTGGCGGACCCGGAACTCGAGATGATCAAGGCCTACGACGTCTGGAAGGAGAAGAAACTCTACGGGAACGTGTCGATGGGCGTCCTGAGGACAACCTACGTGATCGACGGGAACGGCATTATCGTCTTCGCGAACGACAAGGTGAAGGCGGCGGAGGACCCGGCGAAAATGATCGAGCTGTAAAGCCGCGGGAATGAAAGCCTTGACAAAGTCTATATTAGTGAGCAAGCCCGGGGCACGGACAAAAACCAAATCCGTGCCCCGGGCTTGCTTTTTTTATGCGCGTTAATGTTGACACCGGCGCGGTTTTAAACTACAATTCAAACAGACGCTGACCAATAAACAGCCATTTCCACACTCTATTTATACGGAGGCTTCCGGAACCATGAATAAAAGCATGACTCAGACGAAAAAAACTTCATTCCAAAGGATCTTAGGCGCCGCGGCGGCGTTCCTTGCCGCGCTGGTTTTTGCCGGGACCTTCCCGCTTAACACGGTTAACGCCGCGGACCCGACCGCCGTCTACACGCTCGATTACGACAGATACACGATGAACGAGATCGACGAGCTGACGCCGGGAGTCGACGTCGAGGTGCAGATCCACGTGAAGTATGCGGTAAAATCCGTCGCGCTTTTTCTGACGAATCCGGACGGCACCGAAGAGACGCGCGCGCAGCTGGACGTCAAGGTGTACGATTGGGACACGAATATCCTTAAGTCGCTGGCAGGCGCCGCGATCCGCGAGGGCTCATGCGAGGGCCCGGTTACCGAAGGCGAGGCGGTTTTCGATTTCGGCGGAGAGCCGCTCGAGGCGGGGCAGTACGTCGTGAGGTTTGAAATGACCGGGGGCGGACGCGCTTTGATCGAGAGAAGGAAGCCCGCGCCACTCGGAGTCAGGTTTTATTATAAAGAAAAATGCGGCTACGGCTCGCCGGTAGGCAGCGTTGTGTTTACCGAGGAGGTGCTCTCGCCGTTCAGGCTTGCGAGCAGCAACGTTGATCTCGTCTACCACGAGGCGCCGCCGGAGCCGACTCTCGACCCGGAAGGAGCTATCGTAAAGCTTGACGTGGACTCGACAAAGTGGGGCGCCGTCGACGGTCTGGGAAGGACGCTTCCAAGCTACAAACAAGCGGGCGGCAAAAAGCAGAAGCTTGTCGGCATTTTCTACTGGACCTGGCACTGGGGTCAGGGCTCAGGCAACGGCGCGCCGCCGCGCAACATCAACAATATTCTTACCGAGTACCCGGAGGCCGTAAACGACTACAACCACGAGGTTTGGCAGCAGCCCTCGGGGGGCAACTTCTGGAACGAGCCGATCTGGGGCTACTACACCGAGGAGGACGACTACGTGCTGCGGAAGCACGCGGAGCTGCTCGCGGACGCGGGAATCGACTTCGTGATGTTCGACTGCACGAACGCGGACGCGGTCTGGACGGAGGCGTATCTCAACCTTTTGAAGGTGTGGTCGAAGGCGCGCGAGGACGGCGTCAACACGCCCAAGATCGGATTCATGATGCAGTTCGGCTACAGCGGCAACACGCGTTCCTCACTCTGGCAGGTGTACACGACGATCTACCGCGACAACAGGTATCAGGACCTCTGGTTCTACCTGGACGGCAAGCCGCTCGTGATGGCCTGGGACACGGGCCTTGACCCGAACCAGGGCGACGAGCTCGAGCTGAAGGAGTTCTTCACGTTCCGCCACCCGTGCGCCTCGTACTGGGAGCCGGAGCACGACGACACCTGCTGGGGCTGGCTCAGCGCGTACCCGCAGGCGCTCTACAAAAATGAAGACGGCACGGTCGAGTTCACGACCGTGGGTATCGCCCAGAACGCGAACTACGAGACGCAGTCCCTGAGCGCGATGAACAGCGGCGCAAATATGGGACGCAGCTACGCGGGGCAGAAAAACTACTCGTACAGCTACAAATACCGCGGAAAACGCATCAAAGTCGACTCTAAAATCGAGAATTCGAAGTTCTACGGCAGGAATTTCCAGGAGCAGTGGGACTACGCGATTTCCGTCGACCCGGAGATCATTTTCGTGACAGGCTGGAACGAGTGGATCATGGGCCGCTACGAGGAATGGTGCGGCGTCTCGAACGCGTTCCCGGACCAGTGCGACGACGAGAATTCACGCGACATCGAACCGACAAAAGGCGATCTCAAGGACTACTATTACTATCAGCTCGTCGCGAACGTCCGCCGCTTCAAGGGCATGTCCGAGCCTGATTACCAGCCGGAAGCCGTCTCAATGACGCTCGAAGGCGATATTACAAGCGGCTGGAACGACCCGCAGATAATCACGTACAACCACTACGCGCACAACACGCTCGCGCGCGACTACAAGGGCTTCGGAAAGACCCACTACACCGGCGACGCAATACGCAACGATATCGTGAAGGCGAAGGTTGCGTACGACGACAGTAACGTCTGGTTTTACGTGGAGACTCTCGACGAACTCACGCCCTGCACAGACCCGTGCTGGATGCGGCTTCTGATCGACTCCGGCGCCGCGACCGCTTCCTCGAAGGACTGGGAGGAGTTCGAATATATCGTCGGCCGCGAGGGAACGACAGCAGAAACGATGCGCCTCGAAAAGTCGACCGGCGGCTGGAACTGGGAGAAGGTCGCGGACGTAAAGTACAAAGTGAGCGGAAAAGTTCTCGTGCTTGAGATTCCGCGTAAACTGCTCGGAAAAGCCGGGAAGAGCCTGAATTTCGGCTTCAAGTGGTGCGACAACAACATCGCAGACGGCGACATTATGACCCTCTACACGGACGGCGACGCCGCGCCCGGCGGACGTTTTACGTTTGTGTTCGCCGCAAAGCCGGCGCCGAAGGTGTGGCCGTATGTGATCGCGGGCGCTTGCGTTGTCGCTGCCGCGGTTGCAGCGGTCATAGCCGTTGCGGCGGTGAAAATGCGGAAGGGGAAGGACGCCGGGAAGAATGCCCCGGAAGCAACCACTGAGAGCTTGAAAACAACTTAAAAACTCAAAACCTGCAGTAAACTGTTGACATAAGTCAAAAAAATATACTGGCGGCGTCAATAAACTGCGGCAAAACACCGTAAACGGTGCAAACGCAAAAGAACCTCAGGAGTGACTATGAAAAGCGGATTGTGGAAAAAACAGATAGTTACAGCCGTTGTCGCGGCCGCATTCGTTGTCGTCGGTATGGTCATATGCCTTATTCTTTCCTGCTGCGCGCTCCCTGTGAGCATTGAGGTAAGTTCAAGGCTGGCGGATGTGGAAATGACGCTGGACACGATACCGCAGTTCCGGTACAAGAGTGCCGGCAGGAACGGAGATTATGAGGTGTCGTTTACGGTCAGCGACAGAGAGAAATTTGTAAAAGGCGTGAATGCGACAGGAAACGCCGGTGAGATTTCAAACAGACTAATTGCGTCAAAAACCCAAAAGGGGAAGTACGACGATCTCAGAATATACGTCAGAAACGGGATGTATTTTTATTTTCTGATTCCCTCGGACAAAGAACAACCGATGCTTTTCTCCGAGATGTCCGGGACGCTGACCGCGGGCGGTGAAGAGTATTATTTTCCGTGCTCGTTTGTCGGGGCGGCTCTCGATTTTGAAAACGGGAATCCGATCCGCATGAAGTGGCTCGATCTCTCGTATCCCGGAGTTCCGTTTGGAAACTTTGACAGCCTTGCGTGGTTTTACTCGGGGATGCCTCAACTCGCGGAAATCGACTACGACGGTCAAACCGTCACGCTTGCGGCCGTGAAAGCAATTCCCGAAGAGAGCGAACCCGGGAACGGCGAACGTCAGGTTGAGATTTCGGACAAGTATTGCGTTACAGTAACTTGCGATGAAGAAGGCATCACGGTTAGGGCGGTTCGAAAAGGGGAATCTTAAGAATGAATCTGATTGAACTTAAAAACGTGACAAAAAAGTACGGGCGCCAGACTGTCGTCGACAACGTCAGCCTGTCTGTCGGAGAGGGCGAGATTGCAATCGTTTACGGTCGCAACGGCAGCGGCAAGACCGTTCTGCAGAGGATTATTCTCGACCTTGTCAAAGAATATGACGGCGTTAAAAACACACGCTGCGAAGTATACGGAGAGGTCGACGGTCCGGCGCTGTTCAGACATATGAACGCCCGGGAGAATATCAGAAGTATTTTAGGGGAGTCCGAAATTGTGAACGCGGAGCGCTACGCCGGGATTTTCGGAGTTAACGAATTCGGAGACAAACGCGTTGTGAATTATTCCACCGGAATGCGGCAGAGACTTTTCCTTGCAATTGTGCTTGCGAAGAATGCCGGACTGACCGTTCTGGACGAACCTTTTTCCGGGCTGGATGCCGAAGGCGTCAACATTCTTAACAAGGTGCTGACCGAGGAACGGGCAGGCGGAAGGAGCTTTCTGGTCGCGACGCATATTCTGACAGGGCTTGAGGACGAGGCGGACAGACTTTACCTGATGGAAAACGGAAGGTTGAGAGACGCCGCGCGCGAAGAGCTTCCGGTGTTTACCGAAAACGGGGATTGAGGTGCGGATATGAAGAGAGAATTGTTCAAGCTGTCTCGAAACGCCGTCTCCGCGGTTCTGTTCTTTGTTGTTTTCGGCTGCTTTTTCGCGGTTATGCTTGTTTATCTTCTAAACGTAAACGTGAGAGATACATACGAGCTGGATCTGGTTCCGCACTATGAATCGCCGGAAGAGCTGAAAAGCAACACCGAAGCGCTGAGGGAGCAGCTTTCGGATGCGGAAATACAGGGACGCCCCGCCAACACGATTGCGTGGCTGAAAAAGCAGATCATCTACAGCGAATTTCTGGAGAACAATTACGTCCCGTACCCGCAGGTGGTGGTAACTTCGTTTCCGCTCTACGCTGCCAATATTATCCCTGTTTTCGGCAGCGGTGTCGCGACCGCGTGCACTCTTTCGCACGTAGTGGCGGTGACGCTTGCGCTGGTTCTGTTCAATTCGGAATACATCGGGGGAACTCACAAGGCGTTCTATGCGGGAGTTTCCCGCAGGCGGAAAATCGCGGTGCCGAAATGTTTAACGGTCCTGCTTTTAACGGTGCTTACCGCGGCGGTCATTCCCGCGCTCTCGCTCGTAATCGGTATTCCGTTCGGGGCGCATTTTAAGTACGTGTTTTTTGTCACGGAAAGGAGCGCTTATCTGATGCGGACGTGGTACTATCTGGCGGTCAACTGGCTTATTGTGATGTTTCACGCGGCGTGCGCGTGTGCGGCGGCATGCGGTATATCGCTCCTTATCAAGAACGTTTTTGCGGCGGGGGCGGTTTCGGCTGTGGCGGTTATCGGACTTCCGGTCGTGGCTCAGTCACTGGACTTGCCTGCCCTGACCGCGGCTTTTATTCCCGTTATTGACACCGGTGTTAATATTCCCGTGACGCTGCTCTGCAAGGCGGCGCTTGCGCTGTGCTGCGCAGGACTTCTGCTGGCAGGGGCGGCTGTTCACAGGAAGCGCGATCTGTGAGAATAATAAGTGTGACCCGGCGTGACGAACGCGCGGGGGGCCGGCTCAAAGACTGATTCAGTTCGGGTCTTTGAGCCGGCGCTTTATTATTTCGCGGGCGGCGCGGAAATGAGCGAAACCGCCGCGAAAATCCATTTTTCTGTTGTTTTCATTTTCGAGAAGTGATATCATTAAAGATTAAATATCATCACTTGCCGGGGGGGAGAGGCTCCCCACAGGAGGTTTTATGGCTAAGGTAACTTTTGACGTGGACAGGTGCAAGGGCTGCAGACACTGCGTTTTCGCCTGCCCGAAGAAAATCGTTGTGATTCGCGAGGACGTTCTCAACAAGAACGGCTACCACCCCGCGGGTGTGCTTGAGATGGAAAAATGCATCGGGTGCGCGTCGTGCGCGACAATGTGCCCCGACTGTGTCATCACGGTGGAAAGGTGAGGTGAGCGGGAAATGGGTGAAAGACTTCTTATGAAGGGCAACGAGGTTATCGCGGAGGCGGCTTTGAGAGCCGGATGCAGACATTACTTCGGATACCCGATCACACCTCAGACCGAGGTTGCGCACTATATGGCGAAAAAAATGGAGCAGCTCGGCGGCACGTTCGTGCAGGCTGAGAGCGAGGTCGCGGCCATCAATATGGTGTACGGTGCGGCAAGCGCCGGCGTTCGCGCGATGACGTCTTCTTCAAGCCCCGGAATTTCCCTAAAACAAGAGGGAATTTCATATTCTGCGGGCTCGGAGCTTCCGATGGTGATCATCGACATCGTGCGCTGCGGTCCGGGTTTGGGCGGAATCCTTCCCGCGCAGTGCGACTACTTCCAGATGGTGAAGGGCGGCGGCCACGGCGACTACCACCTTCCCGTTCTTGCTCCGTGCAGCGTTCAGGAGATGTACGAGCTTGTCGTCGAGGCGTTCAATATCGCGGATAAATACCGGAATCCTGTCGTCGTAATGGGCGACGGATATCTCGGCCAGATGATGGAAGCCGTGACGTTCAGGGACGAAGAGCCTATTTACAAGGCAGACAAGTCGACGTGGGCGGCGTGCGGCAGCGAGCTTAAGCGGCCCCACCACACGATCACTTCGATCTACATCGAGGCGGACGTTCTCGAGGCGCACGTTCAGAAGCTTCAGAGAAAGTACTCGGAGATCACCGCCAACGAGACTCGCGTTGAGGAGTTCAACTGCGAAGGCGCGGACATCATCATAGCGGCGTACGGCACGATTTCGAGAATCGTGAAGAACGTCATCAAGGACGCGGCGAAGGAGGGAATCAAGGTCGGACTCATAAGGCCGATCACCCTCTGGCCGTTCCCGTCGGCGTCGTTCGCGAAATACGCTGACAAGTGCAAGCGCTTCCTGTGCGTCGAGATGAGCACCGGACAGATGCTTGAGGACGTGAAACTGGCCGTAAACGGCAGAAACGAAGTCGAATTTTACGGCAGAACCGGCGGCAACGTGCCTTCCCAGAGCGAGATTCTGGAGCAGGTGCGCAGGATCGCGGCGGAAAACTGAAAGGGGGTTTGAAACATGGCAATAGTATTTCAGAAACCTCACGCGCTGACGGACAAGCCTTTCCATTACTGCCCGGGATGCACGCACGGAATAATCCACCGCCTCGTGGCTGAAGTTCTCGACGAACTCGGTATCGAAGGCACCACGGTCGGCGTCGCGAGCGTCGGCTGCACGTACAACAGCTACGACTATTTCAACTGCGATATGGTTCAGGCGGCTCACGGGCGCGCTCCGGCCGTCGCTACAGGCCTCAGAAGGTCGCTCCCCGACAGACAAGTTTTCACGTACCAGGGCGACGGTGACCTCGCGGCGATCGGAACGGCGGAGATCGTTCACGCGGCGACAAGAGGCGAAAAGATCACCACCATTTTCGTAAACAACGCGATCTACGGCATGACCTCCGGTCAGATGGCGCCCACAACGCTGGTGGGCCAGGTCACCACGACGACTCCCTTCGGCAGGAAACCGGAGCTCCACGGCTACCCGATCCGCGTCTGCGAGATGCTCTCCACACTCGAGGGCGCCGCTTACGTCGAGCGCGTGGCGGTCAACAACGTCGTGAACGTCAGAAAGGCCAAGGCGGCGATCAAAAAGGCGTTCAAGGTCCAGATGGCGGGCCTCGGATTTTCGATCGTCGAAGTGCTCTCGATCTGCCCCACAAACTGGGGTATGAGCCCCCAGAAGTCGCTTGAGTGGCTCGAGCAGAACATGATGGAGCACTACCCGCTCGGCAACTACAAGGGCAAGGACCTGGAGGTGTGACATGCAGGAAATCATTCTGGCCGGATTCGGAGGACAGGGCATACTGTCCATGGGTAAATTTATCGCGATGGCAGGCCTCGAGGAGGGCAAAAACGTCTCTTGGTTGCCGTCGTACGGCCCCGAGATGCGCGGAGGCACCGCGAACTGCAACGTTATCGTTGCGGAGGAGGAGGTCGGCTCGCCGATCGTCAACAAGGCGACCACGATCATCGTAATGAACCAGCCGTCGCTCGAAAAGTTCGAGAAGTTCCTGGTTCCGGGCGGCGTCGTGATCCTCGACAAGTCGCTGGTGCCGGTGATGCCCGAGCGCGAGGACGTCGAAGTTTACGCGATCCCCGCGACTGAAATGGCTTACGAAATGGGCAACGCGACATTCGCGGGCATAATTCTGCTCGGAAAGCTCATCGAGGTTACCGGCGTGGTTTCGCGCGAGAGCTTCGAGAAGGCGCTCTACAAAATTTTGCCGCCGCGCAAGCACTCGATGATTCCGGATGAGATGAAGGCGCTCGAAACGGGAGCGAAGTATTAGTAAGCGCAGCTTTAATGCTCTTTACGCAAGCGGCGGACGGTGATGTGATTTTGCGGGGCTTTCTAACGTAGTTCGTTAGTCAGACGGCTTCTGCGAGAACGAGGGGTCTGGCGACGATTGCTCACCGCTTGCTTTTCGAGAAACCGCGGATGTCTCCACTCGGTCTCCAGTTTAGCTACCGCTAAAAGTCGCCCTTGTGCGAGACATACGCGGTTTTACGCAATAATCGCCGCCGCAGTTTTATGTTGGCGGCATGAACGATTCCGCGAAGCGGTCAAGTGAGGGCCGCAACATAAAATGCGGCTTCGGGGTCGCGCTCGAAAAAATAGCTCTTAAATCAGCGCTTACTTTCTTTTCGCAAGTGGATGCAAT
>JAEEGG010016940.1_pt1 | contig 15060 bp, 5 predicted proteins | sample 9134161 | NCBI WGS metagenome assembly JAEEGG01 (sample SAMN16246543, study PRJNA631951) | gut metagenome | biome: gut microbiome; feature: rumen; material: CR-attached | host: Bos | place: Iran: Karaj | collected 2018-10
TTCGAGAACGTTCCCGAGGCGAATCTGATACATATCGCGTACGCGTCGCCGAACACGTCGACGATTCTGGCCCAGGTGAAATATCCGGGTTCGGAGGAGTATATTACGCTTTGTACGATCGAGTTTTCGACCTCCAATTCGTGGTATATGGATTCGTCGTACACGGCGACGTCTCCGGTCGTGTACATTCCCGAGGGGTCGGACGTGAGGATCAAGCCGGCGGTTGACGTAAACCTCGACTGCCTGTGGTTCACTTACGAGGCGGTTTCGGGCGACGGCGCGGTGCCGGAGAAAGCGATCGGACCGGGGCAGTTTGACGCCGGGGACCCGAAGACGGACAAGGCGCGTGTTGAAGACGACATGATGGCGCCGGGAGGAAAATGCGTGACGGTTCCGGAGGGAGGGACGTTCGCGGTGAAGATCCCCGGGGACGGACGCTTCAACGTGCTCGATCTTTCCTACTCGGCAGAGGACGGCGCGCAGGTTGAGATCGAATCGAAAGGCGGCAAAAGTGTTTTCGCGCTGCCCGCAACGCCGCTCCGGGTCTTCAAAAACCGCGGTGTAAAGACAGAAGCATTCATGGGCGGAGATACCGTTACCGTGAAGTGCGTGAAGGGCGAGATGAGGGTCGCGTACATTAGGCCCGATTTTGCGGAAAATTCATTGCCTGTAGCGGTGGAGAGACTTCCCGGTGCGGGGGAGCGGAAAACGGTCGTTTTGGACGGGATTTGGGACGCGGACGCCACGTTTTACGACGTTTGGACGGTTCCCGGCGAGGTTCCGGAGGGGCTCATTTTTCCTGACTCGGCGCCTGTGCCGGGGCTGTGGAGCAACGCGGCGTATTCGCTTGGAAACTACGCTCAGGCGATGTTCTGGCTTAGCCGGAAGATCGAGCTCGCGGAGGAGCCTTCGGGCACCGTGCTGCTGAAAATCGGGGCGGCGCTGTACGGAAGGTACGTCTACGTCAACGGGAAGTTCGCCGGCTCTTACGAGTACAACTACACGCCGTCGGTGACGGACGTTTCCGGAATGCTTCACAAGGGAACGAACACGCTGACGGTCATGCTTGGCAACTGGGGGCATCAGGCAAATGACCAGGCGAACGTCGCGCACGTGCTTCACGACGGCGAGTCGACTGAGGATGAGCCCGGAATTATCGATTCGGTGGAGCTGATGTTCTGCGGAGATCCCGCGGTCAGCGCTGTCCAGACGGCGCCTGACATCGAAAACGGAACGCTCGACGCGAAAATAACTATTAAAAACTATTCGGAAGCTGAAATCACGACGGACGTGACGGCGACCGTATACGAGCTCGGCATTTTCGAAAACGGCGTCGCGAAGGCGGAGGAGATAAAGGCCGGAGAGCTGAAAATGACCGGCGCCGCCGTTGGGGCGGGAGAAAGTTTAGACCTGTATTTAGAGAAAATCAAGCTTGAGAACTGGAGCCGGGAAAAGTGCTGGACGCCGGAGAATCCGTTTTTGTACAGGCTTGAGATAAGGACGGCGGGGGATGTTTACTCTGTGCGCTTCGGAATGAGGACGTTTGAGTTCGAGGCAGGCACGGGTTACGCGCTGCTGAACGGTACGAGGCGGTTCCTGTTTGGCACGAACGTCGCGATCGAGAGGTATTTCGACGACCCGCTTAGGGGGACGAATCCGTGGAACGGCGAGTGGATCCGCAAGCTCTATTCGGAGTTCAGGAGCGTCAACTGGACGTGCTTCAGAACGCACCTCGGACAAGCCAACAGCAAGTGGTTCGATATCGCCGACGAGACGGGCATGATGATTTTCGACGAGTATCCGACGTGGGGCAACTCCTCGAAAGACACGCTGAAAAGGATGCTTCCGGAGATCTACGCGTGGATCGAGGACCGCGGCAACCACCCGTCGGTTATCGTTTTCGATGCGCAGAACGAGTCGACGTCGGACCTTAACGACAAAATCATCGAAAAGGGGCGCGCGTACGACATCCAGTCGCGGCCGTGGGAGAACGGCTGGCGGCCTCCGGTGGGCGAAAACGACCCTGTCGAGTGCCACCCGTATATAATCGGGTCGTCAGGAATTTCGGGCCTCGAAAAGATGACAAACGACCGGCCTATCGTCACTACGGCGGACATCGGCTGGACTGCCTCGCAGTACCCCGGCCACGCGTTCATTCTGAACGAACACGGCGAGTACTGGATAAACCGCGAAGGCAAGGCTATGAGCGGAACGGCGGGAACGTGGAACGCCGCTCTTCCGGGCGTCGACGACGCAACGAGACTTACGTACTACTGCGACCTTATGACGGCGCAGATGGAATCGTTCAGGGCGGGAAGAGCGTACACGGGGCTGCTTTTCTTCTGCGGTCTCGCGTCATCCGTTTCGTCGGCGCGCGGTATCACTTCGGACATACTCGAGCCCGATATTTCGACCGCGAAGTCGCTTTCGATCCACCCGTATTTCAAGTATCTCGCCGAAAACAGCTTCGCGCCGCTCGGAATCACCGTCGGAACGTACACGGAGAGGCGCGTGCCCGGTGAAAAAGCGCGGGTGCCGGTCACGCTCATAAACGACACCGGCGAAGACGTCGAAAACCTCGACGTGACGCTCGTCATAAAGAGCGGGAAAACGGTTCTTTACGCGGAGCGGAGGGCGATGAGCGTCGCGGCGTTTGAGCCCGGAAAGAGCGACGGCACCGCAACGGAGGTTTTCGATATTACCGTGCCTGCGTACCGGAAATACTGTAAAGAGGGGAGCGTGCTGACCGTCCAGGCGTTTTACAACATCGGCGGGAAAACGGTCTTCTCGCAGCGGAAATGGACTCTCGAAGGCGGAAGTCTGACGGACGGAAAGGCTCCTCAGTATGGATGGCTTAGGGCGGACGAGATGCCCAAGGAGTACGTGCGCGAGGACTACATCTCAAAGTACGACGGCGGGGACGGAACTGACGACGGTTCCGGAGACGGTGAAGGCGGCGGGAAGGACGGAAACGGTTTGCCGGCGGGAAAGACGTTCGCGAAAATCCTGCCTTGGGTCGCGGGCGGACTTGTACTTGCCGGTGGAGTCGCGGCTGTTGCGGTTGCGGACGCCGTGGCTAAAAAGAAAAAGTGTAACAGGAAGTGATTTTGCCTTAGTTTAGGGAAAAATGGGGCGCCCAGGCCGCACGGCCGGGGCGCCCTCCGTTTAATATAGCCTCTAAAAAATTACGAATTCAAAATGTCCGTAAACTCGGCGTCAGAGATCGTGTGCTTTTCGAGCAGGAAGTTCTTGGCGCGCTCGAGCGCGGACCGGTGCTCGGAGATGATCTTGCGGGCGTTTTCGAATTCGCCGCGAAGAATCTCGTCGACCTCCTGACGGTCGCGTTCGGACTTTTCGCCCGTGACGGAGAAGCCGTTCTTCGACATTCCGAAGCGGGAGACCATCTGCCATGCGATGTCGGTGGCGGTGTCGAGATCCGAGGTGCCGCCGTTTCCGTACTCGCCGAGGAAAATCTCCTCGGAGGCGATGCCGGCCATGTTGACGCAGATGCGGTTGCGCAGCTCGGTGGCGGTCATGTTCCCGACGGCGCCGGTGTTGAAGCGCACGTAGCCGAGAGCGCCGCTGCCCTCTGCGGAAATTGTGATGCGCTCGATCGGGTTGTCGGGGAAGAGAATCTTGCAGACGACGGCGTGGCCGAGCTCGTGGAAGGCGGTGCGGACGTGCTGGTCCTCTTTAATGTCCTCCGGGTTGATCATGTCGTCGCCGTTCGCGAGGTGTTCCAGAACGTACTTGACGGACGGGACGTCTTCGGGGGTGACGGTCTTCAATTCAACCGGGTCGGTGAAGTCGGCGCACCGTTCGGCGTGGAGCTCGAAAACGGTCTGGACGACGCGTTCTGCGAAGCGGCCGTTGCCGAAGTTCGGAACAGACACGAAGTATTGCATGAGCGTGCGGACCTTTTCGAGCGTCTCGGGGGCGTTGGCGTCGAGTCCGGACTTGGAAATCTTGCGGCGGAAGATCTCGGTGAGCTCTTCGGCGTTGTAGTCTTCGAACCGGAACGTGAAGCCGATGCGCGAAGCGATGCCGGGGTTGGAGGAGATGAAGCGGTCCATTTCCTTTTCGTAGCCGGAGAAGATCACGACAAGGTTGTCGCGGTAGTCCTCCATAGCCTTCACGAGCGTCGCGATCGCCTCGTCGCCGTAAGAGTCGGTGTGGCCGTTCGCGCCTCCGGTCAGAGAGTACGCCTCGTCGATGAACAGAACGCCGCCTATCGCGCGGTTCACGACCTGCTGCGTTTTCGGAGCGGTCTGGCCGAGATACTGGCCGACAAGGTCCTGCCTGCCGCACTCAATCAGCTTGTTTTCGGAAATGATACCCGCGTCGTAAAGCTCGCGCGCGATGATCCTGGCGACCGTCGTTTTGCCGGTGCCGGGGTTGCCGCTGAAGATCATGTGGTTGTTGCCGCGCGGGATGTTGATGCCCTGGAAGTGCGCCTTGCGGCGGAACGCGGTGGTCGTGCGGAACTTCTTGATCTGTTCTTTGACGGATTCAAGGCCCACGAGCTCGGAGAGCGCGGTGCCGGGATTGCGGTCGGTGGTGTTCTTGGCGGACATCTCCTCGGTGGAGGGAACGTCGGGCATCGAGATGACGCTGATCTCCCAGCCGGGAGCGGATTCGTTTTTCGAGTGCTTGATGATCGTGTCCTGGACCATCTTCTTGACGAAGCGGCCGTTCCCGAAGTAGCGGCGGTTGATGAAGTACTCGGTGACGCGCTCCATCTCGCTGACCGCCTCGGGCGTGACCGTGAAGTTCTGCTTGCTGAGCGTCTGCACGTACATCTGCGAGAGCTCGCTGACCGAGTAGTTGTCGAACCGGAAGGTGTAGCCGATGCGCGACTCGATGCCGGAGTTGGAGTTCAGGAATTCGCCCATTTCCTTGTCGTAGCCGGCGAGGATCACGATGAACTTGTCCTTGTAGTCCTCCATCGCCTTCACGAGCGTCGCGATCGCCTCCTTGCCGTAGGAGTCGTCGTTCGTGAGCGCCAGCGAGTACGCCTCGTCGATGAACAGAACGCCGCCCATCGCTTCCTTGATCTTTTCCGACGTCTTTATCGCGGTCTGGCCGACGTAGGGCGCGACCAGATCTTTGCGCTCGACCTCGACCAGCTTGTTTTTCTGAAGGACGCCGATGTCGAAAAGCATCGTCGCGATGATGCGGGCGACCGTCGTTTTGCCGGTGCCGGGGTTGCCGAGGAACTGCATGTGCATGTTGCCGTGCTCGACGTTGATGCCGGCCGCTTTTGCCTTTTTCTGGAAGGAAATGAACGACTCAAAGTCGCGGACCTGCTCCTTGATGGCCTTCATGCCGATCATCTCGTCGAGAGCGGCGGCGGCTTTTTTGTTGTTGTAGACGTTCGGCGGAAGGACCGGCGCGCCTTCGACGTTACTGTAGTTCGAGAGGTAGTTGACGAGCTCGGTGTTGCCGATCGGCAGGAATTTTTCGTTGAACGCCATGAACTCCGCGAAGGTTTTGCGGAACTCCTCAGGGTCTTCGATTTTCGCGCGGACGTCGTCGGAAAGCTCGGAAATGTACGCCTCGTAGATCTGCTCGGTGGTCATGTTCTCGAGGTGAAGCACGTTCCGACCGTAGAGGAATTTGTAGCGGCTGTCCAGCGACAGGAACTCCTCCACGTCTTCGGCGCTGAGCCCGATGATCACGATGTAGGTGTCGCGGAGCGCGCGGCCGAGGATCTCTTTAATGTGGTCGGTCTCGAACATCCCGTACTCGTTGGATTTGAGGGATTTCAGGAACGAAGAGAGGCCGGAGATCACGTAGAGAACGTTCTTCTCGAAGACGTTGAACTTGTAGCCGGCGTAGTACTTGCCGGACGGGAAACTGTAGGGGTCGCCGCCGTCGCGGTATTCGGGATTCCACTGGCGCACGAAGGTCCTGACGAGTTCGTCGAACGTGCAGCGCTGGTACTCCTTGGTCTTGATCTTTCCGTGCTGCGCGAGAACGTCGGCGATATTCTCGACGACCTGCTGTTTTCCGGAGTTGCGGGCGCCTTCCACGACGCAGTAGAGCGAGTTCGTCTTCTCGTTTTTCGCCAGCTTCATGATGCGCTCGAGTCCGGGCGTGTTGCGGGAACTCTCAAGGAAGCGGTCGAGAACCTCGCTGCGCTCGCTGAGAAGGGCCTCGGAGGAGATTCCGTGCTGGCGAAGAAGACCGACAACGGCCGCGACGATAATTATGCGGTTGGAGAAGTTGATCTCTTTGCTGAGAAAATCGAGCGAGTAGACCGGAATCGGGTAGATGTCCTGGTTTTCGGCGTCGTCGCCGAGCTCGAAGTCCTCGATCGAAGAGGAGCCGGTGAGCGACCTCTTGGAGGATTTGTAGAAGCGGATGCAGACGGTGCAGAGCGCGGTCCGTTCGTCTTCATCGCCGTCATCTTTGGGAGTGTAGGGAATGACCGAAACGCGGTTCGTCTCCGTCATGCGGATGACCGTCTCGAGAAGGTTGAGGGGCAGCGTGGTGAGCTCGTCCCGGAGCTTTTCGATTCTGTCGGCGGTAAGGCGGCAGGCGGGTTCGCGCGTGCTGAAACGGACGTTTTCCGGGTAGACCGCGCGGGTTTTGGCGGCTTCTTCTATCTTGTCCGCGAGGCCGTTGCCGCGGCAGTACTTAAGGTAGGCGGCGAGAACGGGAATGCAGTACTCGCATTTGCAGTTCGGGCACGCTGAGGCGCAAGTGGCACGCGTGGGGTCGAAGGCAATGCCGACGGTCACGCCGTCCTTCATGTTGGACGGTTCGTCGCCGAGTCTGTCAAGCGCGAGGACGAGGTCGGTGGACGAGAATGCCGGGTCGTGCTTCTGGAGGCTCGCGCAAATCCTGTTGTCGAAGTCGATGAGCACGTAGCCCTGGTCGGAGAGCCGCGGCCTCAGTGTGACGAGTTTTTTATCGAGAACGCGCTCCGCCAGCTCGAGCACCGGGTCGGGAACTTCCTGAAGCGCCGGCTTTTCGGGCGTCCAGTCGAACTCGTAAATCGCGTCGCCTCTGCCGGACGTCTCCCTGTACACGGCGCGTTCCTTGAGGGCGGCGTCGAGCATTCCTCTGTCCGAAAGGTATTTCATGTACGCCGCGATCTCCGGGACGCAGCGGTTTTCGTTGCAGGTGCACTCGCCGCAGTAGTTGAGGGGCTGGGTCAGCTTCCTGGTCAGGAAGTGAATGTCGTTGTCGCGCTCCACCTCGCCCTCATCGGGAATCGGAATGCAGATGACAACGTTGAACGAGAGCTTCACGACGTGTTCGGTCGCGCCGGTGTCCTCGTTCTTCTTCTCTATTATCTCAACTTTTTCAACGAATCCGCGCTGCCAGAACGACCTGGCCCTCGCAAGAGAGACGTCGTCGATCCTCGTGAGCCTGTTCTGCGGGACCCACTCGTAAACGCCGCGCGCGGTATTTTGCTGGTTCTGATTTTTCGCCATATGATCTGTCTCCTTCCGGAAAAAACGCCGGTTAAAAACGGGTCTGAAATTCCGTTTGCCATGGGGAAATGATATCACAGGAGGCGGCGTTTTTGCAAGGGATTTCGGCGGGCGGTGAACGGGCTTTGCACTCGCATAGTAGGCGTAACGTTCGTGAATTCTATCCCGCGTGTTCGTGAATTGCATCCCGCGCATTCCCGAAAGAACGCCTTTGCGCGCGTTTAAACGGCCGGAATTCTTGAAATAACATTAAAACGGCGGCACTTCTGACGGCGGGACGGCGAAAATGGTTGAAGCGGGGCGCGAAAAATAGTAAAATAAAACCGGAATAAAATCCGGCTCGAATACGAAGAAGGAGGATATAAATATGTCAATCAATCTCACCTGTCCCAACTGCGGAGCCGCGGCCAAGGCCGACGACGAAAAGCTGTTTGTGTTCTGCGAGGCCTGCGGCACCAGAATAGACGTCGCGGCGGCCCGTGAGGCGCTGCTTGCGGCCGAAGCGGAAAAAGAAAAAGAGAAGGTCAAGAACGATTTTCAAAACGTTATCACGAAGGCGGTTGCCGCCGAGATCGAGGGCACGAAGCTCACCGAGGACCTTAAAGAAGTGACCCGTGAGTCAGCGCTGCTCGCGCTCGACAACGGCGACGGGGAAGAGGCGTTCGCTGCGTTCAGCGCGCTAGCCGGCGAGAAGACGAACAACTGGGAGGCAAGACTCTACAAGGGCCTTTCCGCCGCCCTGACTTCCGCTCCGCTCAACCTTCGCATTAAAGAGGGCATCACCGCCGCGAAGAACGCGTCCGTCGAGAACTACACCGGCGAGAACAAAAAGCAGATTCTCTCCGACTTCTCGGCCCGCGTGCGCGCCTTCGTGAAGCAGTATTTCTCGAAGTACTGTGTTCACGAGAAGGACTACGTTTTCGCCGACGCGAACGCCGCCAAAGACCATTTTGAGTCGCTCCACCAGCTGTCCGAGTACCTCGAGTGCGTAAACGACATGTTCACGCAGGAGATGCTTTTGGCAAACCCGGACCTCGAGGAGCCCAAGCGCGGCGTGATCAACGAAGGCCTGGTTCTCGCCGGCGAGATCACGAAACCCATCGTCTACCTGGTGGGCTACAAGAACACAACCGACAAGAACGGCCAGGTCGTCGCCAAGAGAGTCGAACAGAAGATGAACTCTCCCTACGCCGACGCCGCGAAGACCCTCACCGAGAAGCTGAAAAACGCTTTCAACACGCTTCCGTCGACGGTCAACCGCATCAAAAAGTACGACGAGGAGATCGAGGCGAACAGGAAGGTCGTCAGCGACTACAAGCAGGCGCTCGACTCGTACTTCGCGACCAATCCCGAGGACGGCAAGGTCTACAGGCGCCCCAGACTCTTCGTGCGCAAGAAGACCCTCGAGGAGATCGAGGCCAAATTCCCGGAGGACCTCGCCGAAAAGAAAGCCGCTTCCGCAAAGAGCGACGCGGCCGTCACGAAGCTGACGCTCGAGAGGAAGAAGTTTATCAAGGAGAACACGAAATAAAGCCGCCGGGAGGGAGCGTTCAAGTGTTTCTCGCGCGTTTTGACTGAAACGCGGGCTTTATGATTTAAGGGGACCACCGATGTCTGTATTTTCGGAAATCAAAAACGGCGGCGCGAAAATTGCCGTCATAGGAATGGGATACGTCGGAATGCCGCTGGCGCTCGCGTTCGCGCGAAAAGGCGCCAAGGTTGTCGGCTTCGACATAAACGAGCGGAAAATCGCCCTTTATAAAGAGGGGAAAGACCCGACCGGCGAGGCGGGGGACGAGGCGGTAAAAGCGTCGGACGTCTTCTTCACGTCGGACGAGGCCGCCCTTAAAGAGGCGCGCTTTTTCGTGGTCGCGGTGCCCACGCCAATCAACTCCGACCACACGCCGGATCTGACGCCCGTAATAGGGGCGAGCGAGATCGTGGGCAGGAACCTTCCCGAAGGCAGCATCGTGGTTTACGAATCGACAGTGTACCCGGGGTGCACCGAGGACGTGTGTGTTCCTATTCTCGAGAGGGAGTCGGGACTCGCGTACGGCAAAGGTTTCCGCGCCGGATACTCGCCGGAGCGCATCAACCCGGGCGACAAGGTGCACAGACTCGAGAACATAAAGAAGATCGTTTCGGGAAGCGATGCGGAGGCTCTTGAGGAGATCGCGAACGTCTATGGAATGATAATCGAAGCGGGCACGTTCCCGGTCTCCAACATAAGGACGGCCGAGGCGGTCAAGGTGGCCGAGAACAGCCAGCGGGACCTCAACATCGCGTTCGTGAACGAGCTGGCGACCGTTTTCGACCGCATGGACATCGACACGAACGAGGTCGTGGACGGCATGAACACCAAGTGGAACGCGCTCGGTTTCAGGCCCGGTCTTGTCGGCGGTCATTGTATAGGCGTCGACCCGTATTATTTCACGTACCAGGCGGAGAAGCTCGGCTGCCGCAGCAGAATCATCTCGAACGGCAGGGCGGTGAACGACGGCATGGCGGCTTTTGTGGCTGACGCGGCTGTCAGGAAGATGATCGAAGCGGGCCTCGCGCCGAAAAAGGCGCATGTGGTGATTCTCGGCCTCACCTTTAAAGAGAACTGCCGCGACACGCGCAACAGCAGGGTTGCCGACATAGTGAAGCGCCTCGGAGAGTTTGGAATTGTGCCCGAGGTCGCGGATCCGTGGGCGGACCCCGAAGAGGCTCTCAGAGAGTACAATATAAAGCTGACCGCCCTCGAAGATCTGAAACCCGCCGACTGCGTGATCTGCGCCGTCGCCCACCGCGAATTCAGGGATCTCGGGCTAGCGGGAATCGAAAAGCTTCTCAAAAAAGACGGCGGGAAGGTGTTCATCGACGTCAAGGCGATCATCGACCGGAAAGAGCTCGAGGCTTCGGACCTCGTCTGGTGGAGACTCTAATACGAAAACGCCGGAAAACGGCCTACAATAAGGCCGGCAGAATTTACGGAAAAAGACACAAAAGCGAACCGCTCAACAGAGTTATCAAAGAATGCGCGGGAACCGGGCTTCCCGGTTCCCGCGCCTGTTTAAACGGGGCCGTTCCCGCGGGAAAAGACGGAACGGCCGGAAGGAGCTGACAACATGAAAAAGAACGGAAGAATCACAGCGGCGGCGGTGTTCACGCTCGCGCTTTTATGCCTCGGAACGCTGATCTTCTTTATCTGCGCCTCCGCTGACGGCGAGACGCCGGTCACGTCGCCGATAAATATCACCTTCGACACTTCGAAGTGGTTCGTGTCGACGCGTATTTCCGGCGCGACCGCCTCGAAAATGGCGATGTACGCGGATATTACCAACTACGTTGAGTACGGCTCGGCCGACGGCTGGTATGTGGACAACTCGCCCCTGTACACGTGCATAGTTCTTCGCGACCCGGCGATAGACGATCCCTCGGAATGGCCGAAGCTGAATGACAGCGAAGAGCTGCTGAAAGCGGACGGCGACTACTATTACCGGATCGAAATTGAAGACGCCGAAGGGTTTGACTGGGAAGCGGGAAACATTCCTCCGGTCACCGTGAACGGGAAGGAGCCCGACTATTCGACGGCCGGCAAGGCAGAGGGCAGCGGCTATTTCGACGTCTTCGTGAAGGCCGTTTTCGACGAGGTGTCGGACCAGGTCGTGGAGATAGAGTTCGCGTTTTACGACACCTTCGTTCAGCGCGGCACGTCGAAGCAACTGGATTACACGGTCTACGGAACTGTTCCCGACGTCACGTGGACGCTCGAAGCGCATTCTTTGGGAACGAGCATCACCCCCGGCGGCGTAATCACGATAGGATCTGACGAGACCTCGTACGTTTACGCCACAGCCACTTCCGCTGTCAACCCGAAAGTCACAGCCAACTGCCGGATCATGGTAACGGACGACCCGGTCAATATCGAGTCTATCAAGGTTACGCCGACGAACTCTGAGATTGCCTACCCGGGCCTCGTCGTTTACTTTGACGCGGAGGTAGTCGGAAACGACGCAGACTACGTCACATGGTCGATAGTCTCCGGACCGGAAAGCGGTAACACGACGCTCCTCTCCAACGGCGAGCTGAAGGTGGCCTACGATGAGACGGCGGAATCGATAACGGTCAGGGCGACTTCGCTTGTCGAGCCCGACAAGTTCGGAGAGTTCACGATTCCCGTGGGCAAAATTCAAAAAATTACCGGGCCGATTGAGATTACGTTCAATCTGAGCGCGCTCAAGCTCAGTCTTGAAACGACCGGGAGGGAAGTAACGGAGCGCATCGCGCTTCCCGAGACCGCGTTCACGCAGTTCGGCATCGACAACGCGAAAAACGGCTGGTACGTCGACAGCGGAACGTCTTACACCTGCTTGGTCGAACAGGCTTTTGGAGAGGAGTTCGACGACCCGAAGGACTGGCCGACTCTGGGCGACAGCGACGACAAGCTTTCGTCGGACAAGGTTTATTACCTGAGAATCGAGATCGAGGACTGCCGCCGTCAGGGATTTGAGTGGGATGCGAAGAATCCGCCCGTGTTCACGGTGAACGGAGTCGAACCCGACATTGTCATGCCGTCGGGCAGCGACGAGGCGTACGCCGACCTGTTCATCAGGCTCGACATTCCCGGCTCTCCGTCGAAAACGCTGACAGACCTAAAGTTGGAAGGAGAGCCTAAAGCCCTTTACACGGATGGCGACTACTTCTATCTGAGCGAGTATAAATTGAAGGCGGTCTACGACGATGGCACCGAGCTTGATCTTACCGGCTACGGCGACATGATCGAATCGAGCGTGAAAAACAGTACAAAACTCACGCCTGACGTCACGGAGATCGTATTCTCGTACAGAGAGGGCGGAGTCACGAAGAGCGTGACGCTTCCTATAAAAGTGCTCGCTTATTTAACGGTTACCCTCGATCCGCTGAACGGCGACTCGCCGACGGTGAGGGACGAAAAAGAGGGCAATACGCTGCCTGACTGGATTTACTTCACGCCTTCAAAGTCCTTCCTTGCGTTCGACGGCTGGTACTTCAAGAACTCCTCGGGCGAGGAGGTTCCGTTCGACTTTAACGCTCCTGTGGAAGCCGATGTTTACGTTTACGCAAAATATAAGGCGCTCGCGGAGGCCCATGTGCAAAGTCCGGGCAGCGGCACCGTGAAGTCGGTGGGCGCGATCGAGGACGGAGAGGGCGAAAACGTTTACGCCTACTGGCCGGAGAGCGCTGACGGGTTGGGAAGCTTTGTCGCGGTGCCGGCGGAGGGCTACAGATTTGTGGAGTGGCGCTTCGAGAGCTCAAGCGGGAACGTGATCAAGACCCTGGAGGAGTTTCCGGACCAGCTCTACTACACCAAAACCGCAAACGGCGACCTGTATTTCCGCACGCTGAGAGGCGGCTACCGCTTCTACGCGATATTCGAGAAGGCGGAGGTGCTGCTCGAATCGATCACGATTGAGAGGTACCCTGACAAGGTAGTGTACAACGAAGGCGACGTGTTCGACCGCACGGGAATCTCGGTTTCGGCTCTGTTCAGCGACGGAACTTTTATGGACGTTACCGGCGAAGTGACCTTCGAGCCCGCAGGTGCGCTGACGCCCGCAGACAAGACGGTGACGGTAAGCTTCACGGACGCGGGAATTACGAAGACCGCAACGCTTGAAATATCGGTGAACGCGAAAACGGAGACCGCCACACCCGGCGAGTCGGAAAACCCCGGAGACCCGACAGGCGCGCCCACGGATGGACCCGAAGCCACCCCGGAACCGGCAGGAGACAAGAACGTCGAGATTGTTACCGAAACGCTCCCCGACGCGGTCAAGGGCAAGAATTACTCCGCGATAATCGAAGTCAAGGGCGAGGAACCGGTCACGCTCACCCTTACCGGGGTGCTTCCCGAAGGCCTCGAGTTCAACTCCTCGAACGGCGAAATCTACGGCACGCCCGAAAAGACAGGCACGTACAGCTTTATTATAAAGGCCGAAGGCGCTTCGGGAACCGTCGAGAAGGCGCTCGCGCTGAACGTTGTCAAGAAGTCTTCTGTGGGCAAGGTGTTCGGAATTATCGGCATAGTGCTCGGCTCTGCTGCGGTTCTGGCGGGCGGGGCGGCGCTGGCGCTGTTCCTTATTAAGAAGAAGCACGCGTGACCGCGTAATTGCGTGGTCGCGTGATAAGGAAACAAATTGATAAAGGGGAGGCCCGGCGGGACGCAAATTGATCAAAGTCCCGCCGGGCTTTCACATTTTAAAGAACGCCGCAGGGGATGCAAACCTTAAAGCATCCTTAATCGCGCGTTATTTTTATGGACAAACCCTCCCCGCGGTGTTATAATAAAATGTGTGCGTGTGCGCATTTTTGACCGCGGGTCGCGGCGGTACGACGCGGAAAGGCGGAAAAGCGGAAAGGCGGAACGGACGATGTTCGAGAATGTTAAATGGAAAGAAAACGGGAAGATTAAGCTGCTCATAATTGTGGGCACGCGGCCCGAGATCATAAGGCTGGCGGCGGTCATCGACAAGACGCGACGCTACTTCGACGTGATTCTCGCCCACACTGGCCAGAACTACGACTACACACTCAACGGCGTGTTCTTCAAGGACCTTAAACTCGCGCCTCCCGAGGTTTACCTCGACGCGGTCGGCGCGGATCTCGGCGAGACCTGCGGCAACATCATCGCGAAGTCCTACAAGCTGATGGCGGAGATAAAGCCCGACGCCGTGCTGGTTCTCGGGGACACCAATTCCTGCCTGTCCGTAATAGGCGCGAAGCGGCTGCACATCCCGATCTTCCACATGGAGGCCGGCAACCGCTGCAAGGACGAGTGCCTTCCCGAGGAGACGAACCGCAGGATCGTGGACATCATTTCCGACGTGAACATGGCCTACTCAGAGCACGCGCGCCGCTATCTGGCGGAGTGCGGACTTCCGAAGGAGCGCACGTACGTGACCGGTTCGCCGATGGCCGAGGTGCTCCGCGCGAATCTTGAAGACATTGAGGCGAGCGACATTCACGCGCGGCTCGGGCTCGAAAAAGGGAAGTACATTCTGCTTTCGGCGCACCGCGAGGAGAACATCGACACCGAGAAGAACTTCCTGTCGCTCTTCGGCGCGATCAACAAAATGGCGGAAAAGTACGGAATGCCCGTGCTCTATTCCTGCCACCCCAGGTCCAGAAAGAGGCTCGAGGCCAGCGGATTCAAGCTGGACAGCCGCGTTGTAATGCACGAGCCGCTCGGCTTCCACGACTACAACTGCCTGCAGATGAACGCGTTCTGCGTCGTTTCCGACAGCGGCACGCTCCCCGAGGAGTCGAGCTTTTTCACGTCGATCGGGAAGCCGTTCCCGGCCGTCTGCATCAGGACTTCGACCGAGAGACCGGAGGCGCTCGACAAGGCGTGCTTCATAATTTCGGGAATCGACGAAAAGGGTCTGCTCGGCGCCGTCGAGACCGCGGTTGAAATGAACAGAAACGGCGACTTCGGCATTCCGGTGCCCGATTATATTGAGGAAAACGTCTCGACGAAGGTCGTGAAGATCATCCAGTCGTACGTCGGGATCGTAAACAAAATGGTCTGGAGAAAAGAATGAACGTTCTCGTAACCGGCGCGAAGGGCTTCGTGGGAAGAAACCTTTGCGAAAAT
>JAEEGG010016945.1_pt1 | contig 15056 bp, 15 predicted proteins | sample 9134161 | NCBI WGS metagenome assembly JAEEGG01 (sample SAMN16246543, study PRJNA631951) | gut metagenome | biome: gut microbiome; feature: rumen; material: CR-attached | host: Bos | place: Iran: Karaj | collected 2018-10
TGGCGCATTCCACCATCTGGCTGTCGTGCATGCACCTGAAGGGAGTGGTAGGCAGAGCACATGATAATGGCAAGATACAGCGCAATGTCTTCGCACAGTTCCATATCAGCCCCAAATGCAAGGAACGTACATTCCTGACAGAAGAAGAGTTAAAGACGGTGATGACACATGAGTTTGAAGATGCCAATCTCGCTTTTATCCGTGACTTATTCGTGTTCATGAACTTTACGGCACTCTCCTTTGTGGACTTGAAGGAACTGACAACGGACAACATCGTGGAGATTAGCGGTGAGAAGTGGATAATTGGTAAGCGTCACAAGACTGACGTACCTTATCAAGTGAAGCTGTTAGACGTTCCACTGCAAATTATCAAACGTTATCGTACCTTTCCCAAGGAGAATCCAAAATCGGTATTCGGTGAGGTCAATTACTGGAGTGTTTGCAAGAAACTAAAAACAGTGATGAAAGAGTGTGGCATAGAGAAATCCATCTCGGCTCACTGTGCCAGACACGGGTTTGCCACCATGGCTTTGACGAACGGGATGCCCATCGAAAGCGTAAGCCGTGTATTGGGGCACACGAACATCGTTACGACCCAGATTTATGCCCGCATCACGACTAAGAAGTTAGATAATGACCTGACGATGTTGGGTAACAAGTTAAACGCATCATTCAGTAACATCAAAACGGCATAGACACATGGAAAAGAGAAATATCATAGAATGGAGTGAGCATAGTGAGTACAGAGAACTGACTATACCGAGTGGAGAGATATGGATGAGTGAGTCCGAACTGGTTGACCTTTTCGGAGTGTTCATCCCCAAGTTAAGGAACACCATCCAAACACTCTACAAAGAGGAACTGGTAAAGCCTTACGAGGCAGAGCGTACTATCAAGCAACGGAATAATCTGTATCTCGCCGTATATAACATGGAGGTGGTTCTGTTACTTGCCTTCCGACTTAACTCATATCAAGCAAGGGCAATTCGCAAGGAACTGATAGTAAGAATCGAACGAGACCGCAAACCGTTTGAGGTGATATTGACGGTATCAAGAGGAACAGGAGGCTGAATGTGAAAGGCTATTCTCTCAAAAGCAGAAAGACGAATGTTTTGTAACAACTTGGAAAACATTCGCCTTTCTGCGTCTTAATGGGGTGCTTTAACGAAATCTCATCTCCATAATGGTTCCTGATCCCACAAGGGAGGAAAACCAAGAGCCGTCGGATTGACTTTTGGATATTTGGCAAGTAGAGCTTTTAATCCTCCCTTGAAATCAGATGTCGACACAATAGTCTGACACATATATGCCAAACAGCATAATTGGGCATATAGCTTCTGCTTTCTTACGGCAGGTGCATTGGAAATCCAGTTCAAAGGTAATGTTGCTGGCATCTTTGGTTTCCATGGATAACGTCTGTTCCAGGTTCTTGCATGGTGAGCGCAACAATTTCGTAGCACTGTAATACTGCGAATCCAACTTTCAAGATACGTGTATTGTGGCAGGCCAAAATCCTTTGCCACGAGCTTCTTCACGCTGACCTCGGCAAAGTTCTCGTATGTCTTCGACAATACTCCGAAAGACGCAACCTCCAGCGTTTTCCATACTGGCGGTAAAATGGGATTGTCGTATCTATCAAAGAAATCCTGTATGAAGTCTTCTTTTGAACGGTTCACTTCATTCCATTCTTTCTGTAAGGTTGTATTGAAGATGGATTTATCCTTGAACATATTACGGTTAAGAAACCAGAATGTGCCATGAGACATTGAGAAATGATGGATAATACGACTACGAAGAGCTATCTCCACGTCTTGAATGGCGGTGAATATCAGGCTGCGCAGTTCCTTGTCAAACTGATACAACTCAATAATCTGGTCAAAAGAAGTACCTACGGCATATTGATGGGTTGCAGGATCAATCTCAAACGGCTGCAAATAACATGCAAAACGAAAATAGTTAATGCTGCCGAGGTATTCTATAGCTTGATTATCATCACCCACTACCAAGCCTCGATTCTTCAGTTCTGCCAACTGGCAGGCCTTACTTATCGGTCTATTTGTATATGTTGCCATCATTCAAAATCTTAACCTTATATAAAAAACGAAGTCCCACCGTGGTACGCATTGTTAAGAGGCGTGGTGGGAATTGTTGCCACAAAGGTACGACTTTTTTCTGAATAAACAAAGTTTTTGGCAAGAAATCTTCAAAAATGACTAAAAAAAGAAGGATTTTCCGTGCCATTCCAAGTGAAATGACACAGAAAATACAAAGAAAAGAACAATCATTTTTCTAATCTTTACGGTATGCAGGATGATAGCACTCCTCCAGTAGCTTCTCAAGGTCACTCTCACGATAGAGCACCTTGCCACCCAACTTAATGTAAGGTACAATACCACTGTCACGATATTCCTGCAATGTGCGACGGCTTATCTTCAGGCGATGCGACACTTCCAAGTCCGACAAGTACCGCTCTCCGTTCAGCAAGGGACGGTAGTTGTATGTCACCTTGTCAAACAGCGTCTCAATCTCCTTCATCGACTTCATGGCATCCACCAAGCCGTCAGTTCTCAAAGTAATCAACTCTTTCAGATAATTCTCCATGTTTTATTTTGTTTATTATTCCATTCCACACTAAACCATTACAGCCCCGTTGGTTCTTGGCTTTCGAGGCTTTCGCCATGCAGCATCTTTCTTCCTTTCCGCGACAACCCTCATGATGCTCTCCACATCCTCCGGCTTGTAATACGTCTTGTGGCTAATCTGAGAATATGCCAGAGTGCCGTTGTCCCTCAACGTCTGCAACGTTCTCGGACTGATGCGCAACCTGTCGCATACCTCCTGATTGTCCATCCACTCGCCCAGACGCTTGTCTGAGCCACGCTTACCCATCTCCATCATCTTCTTGACGAAGTGATCAAACTGCCCTGCGAACTTCTCGTAGGCATCCTTTTCGATATTTACAATCTCCATCACTATTATATTTTTTAAGTTATACTTCATTTTTATCCAGCTCTTCTTTGAACCGTCGACAAAGGTACCTCAAAAGTTCCTGTTGCCTGTTGCTTGGAAGTTTTCTTGTCTGAATTAACACTTCAGCTTTTCTTTATTCTAATGCCTTCAGAGCTTGCTCACCAGAAAGCGAACGCGCACCTTTGTGTGGCACATGCCAGAAAGGTGCGTATTAGGCTACACCCTTCTATGGCACCTGATTGCGGCATTGCAAGCAACAGGGGGTAGTAGGCTACCCCTATTGTGGGTCGGTGCAAGCACCTTTGTGCCCATTTCCTTCTTGTCGATGCGAAGGTACTACATTCCCTCCATTCTTATTGCCTTTCCAAAACAAGTGTCACCGAATGTCTCACTAAAACGGTGACATTGGTGACACGATTTCTTCAAATCCAGTGCAAAAGTAACGTTTTCCATGCCTAACTGCTACATTTCTTAGACAACTTGCGCCGTTTTGCCCTCAAAATCGGCGCAATCAGCGCAAGCAAGGCATCTGCCATTTGTTCAATTGCGGTGCGAAATTACAGATTCCTGATGTAACCACCAAATTTTTAGAGGCGGTTGGCGCTCATGGCGTAGATAATGGGTGCCACGTGTGCCACCTCTTTAGCTGAAATCGGGAAAATCAGTTGCTAAATCGCTAAATCAATCAGCCGTTAAACAGATTGTACGTACTAACATTCAAACGTACTAACATTCAAACGTACTAACATTCAAACGTACTAACAATCAAACGTACCAACAATCAAACGTACCAACGGACTTACATACCGACGGACTTACATACCAACAAGCACTACACATTATTATATATATTGGGTACAGTGAAGTCACCATAATCACTGTAGCCATTATATCCATGCAATACAATGTATCCACTATAGCCACTCGGAAAAACAGGGAACCAATCACCAGAAAATCCGCACATCCTCCACGATATATGCAGAATGGGGCAGCTTAATCCAAATGCTTGGAGGGTAATTTCGATTACCCTACCTTTGCCCTGAAAAACGGTCATCAGCGACAGCTCTGACCATAGTAGTAACAATTAAACATAAATCAAATGACAGCAAAAAAGACCCAAAACGTACCTCCGACAAAGGAAGAGAAGGATGAGGCATTGAGAGCCTTCATGTATGGTGACATACCTCGCCCATTAATCAGCATGGATGAACGTTACCCAGATCTTGAAGAGAGCGATAACTCCGTCATCTCCACTGGCATCAATGCAGTGATTTCACCCACTACAAAAGAAGAAGTCCAGAAACAAGAGACTCCGCCAAAGAATGAACAAGAGGAAGAAGCGCAGCCGAAACCTGTTTCTCTTCCTGATGGCAAGCAGACACCTGCCCACCGTGTCAGCAGCAAGCAGCGTAGGCTTTCACTCGATGAGTACGGCACCGTCTTTCTTCCTGTGCCAAAGATTGATCACCCAAAGCCCGTGTTCATCAGCGAGTCACTACGCGACGAACTTGACAAGGTGGCACGAAGGCTTGGAGGCAAGCGTATGAGTGCATCAGGCATCGTGGAGAACATGGTTAAGCACCACTTTGGCATCTATGGAGAGGATATGGAACAATGGTTTAAACTGTGAGCGATAAGACTGGAGCCTGTGACCAGACTGACGGGGTTTGACACCGAAGGTGGCACAATCGTCTGGAAACTACGTTTTGAGTGCGGCGAGGTTATGTTTTCGGCATCCCGAAAACGACCTCGCCCGCACTCCCGTTGCGAGGGGAATCCGCTCCCCACTGGTCGCAGATTCAGTCAGTCCAGTCACTAAAGTGAATACACTTAAACAATGATAGTAACAGGCACTCAAAACACAAAGAAGCACGGAGGCAGACCTACGGTTGCCGAAGCAAGGCGTCTGTCAAAGGCCGTCACGGTCAAGTTCTCCCAAAAAGACTATGAGATTCTGATGTACAGGAGTAAGAAGGCAAACAAACACATGGCCGAATATATCCGAGACTCTGCCCTGTATACTGAATCCTCCCTGCCGCCAACGGAGGCAGAGACGAGAGACTTCCGTATGCTCGCTGGCATGGCGAACAATCTCAACCAACTGACAAAGATGGCACATCAGGACGGAATCTTCTACTTATACTCGCCACTGGACAGCCTGCTTAGTGAGATTACCAATGTAATAAGAACGTACAGACAAACCACCGACAAGAAGAAAAAATGATAGGCAAGATTATGAAGGCCGCATCGTTCAGGCGGTGCGTCCAGTACGTGACAGGCAAGGAAGAAGCAAAAGTCCTTGCCTCTGATGGTGTGCTGCTGACCACAACACAGGACATCATCGACAGCTTTGAGTTCCAGCAGCAGATGAATCCGAGAGTTTCCAAGCCCGTCGGGCATATCGCTCTGAGTTTTCTGCCAAAGGACAAAGAGAAGTTGACAGACGAGATGATGACCAAAATTGCAATGGAATACATGGAACTGATGGGCATAAAGGACACTCAGTATCTCCTTGCCCGTCATTTCGACAACGGCAATCCCCACTGCCATCTGGTCTATAACCGTATCAACAATGAAGGCAAGACCATATCAGACCAGTACGATTTTAGGCGAAACGAGCAGGTTACGAAACAGCTTAAACGGAAGTATGGACTCACATTCTCAAAGGGCAAGGGGCGGACTAAAACAGAGCGGTTAAGAGGAAACGAAAAGACCAGATATGAGATTTACCGCATTGTCATAACCGCCATCATTCAGTCTAAGTCGTGGCAGGAGTTTGAGGCAAACATCAAAAAGCATGGCGTGGAGGTTGAAATTGTGATGAAGCGGAAAGGCAGCAGGGACGTCAAGGACATACAGGGTCTCCGATTCACGAAAGACGGGCTGACCTTCAAGGCCTCGCAGATAAAGCGCGACCTTACATTTGCCAATATCGTCATGTATCTGGACGGAAATGCAAAGAAGGAACGGGCCTCCCCAACCGCTTATCAGCAGCAAATAAGACATAACGACCAGCCCAGGCAAGAGACTAATTCAAGACAGGAAGAGCGTCATGAGGAATCACATCAGCACTTGTCAAGTACTTCTTTTGGCATACCCTCATTGGGCTTGTTCGATACCTCCAACCTTGTCAATGACCCCGAAGATGAAGATTTCCGCCGCCGTTTACAAAGAAAGAAAAAGAAACGGGGACTGAGGATTTAGAGAAATGAAGTGGAATTGTGCAGAAAGATTATGTATATATTTATCATTTCAAGATAACAACTAAGTCAGACTCGGCAAATACCTCGTCATCGATGGAGGAAATGGCATGAGCATGAATCGAGTTACCAAGCGAAAACCGTATGCCTACGGTTGTCTCTATCCTGTCGCCTGTTTTTGGCTGACTTCGACATACGAAATTGTCTACCTCACAAAGATAGCCTATATATGGCGTGGTGCGGAGACGACCGTTGTTCCACGCAGAAAGTGCAAGAACTGACTGCTTCATGTGTTCGATGACTCCAGACACCAGCATTTTGCCCGTTTGGCTGACAAACATGTTGTCAGGCCGGACGTTTATGATGGTTTGGGCCATACTGTTGTCCTCCGATTCAAACTCGTCCACCATTATCATCGGATTGCGCTGTGGAATTAGTCCTTTGATTCCTTCACCATGTATCCTCATCGTCATTTGGTAAAATTTATATCCATGCTCATTTTAGACTGCAAATATCGGAAAAATTTCCAAGAGTCCTTCATCCGGATGGAAGAAATGATGGTCTGGATGGCCAATATTTTCCGTATCATACAATTCCCAGGAAATCCAGAACACCGGTTTGCGGCAAGATTGCGTTATCTTTGCATCCAAATAGGCAGAATGGATTGTTTCAAAAGAACACGGAGATGAAGACAGGACTGGTGTTGGAAGGAGGAGCCCTGCGAGGACTATTCACCTGTGGCGTGCTTGACGTGCTGCTGGAAAGTGGCGTGTCGTTCGACGGAATGATTGGTGTCTCAGCGGGAGCGGCCTTCGGTTGTAATTTCAAGAGCTGGCAGAACGGACGCGCGCTGAGGTATAATCTGGCGTATGCCAAGGACAGACGGTATTGCAGCCTATGGTCGTGGCTGACCACCGGTAACCTTTTCGGTGCCAAATTTGCCTATCACACCATTGCCGAGAGCCTCGACCCTTTTGACAATGATACGTTCGAGCGCAATCCTATGGAGTTTCATCTGGTGGCAACCGATGTCATGACAGGACAGGCAGTATATAAACAAGTAAAGAGCGGAGGTGCGAGTCTCTATGAATGGCTACGTGCCTCTTCATCGATGCCCGTAGTGTCAAAGATAGTCCATATCGAAGGACATCAACTGCTTGATGGTGGAATAGCTGATTCCATTCCCCTCCGATATTTCCAGTCGATGGGATATGAGAAGAATGTCGTAGTACTTACCCAGCCGATAGGCTATAAGAAAGAACCTATGCGGATAATGCCCCTTATAAGAATTCTCTTACGGCAATATCCCAACCTGACCGATGCCATGGCGCGACGCCACGAGATGTATAACAGACAACTGCGCTATGTGGCAGAAGAGGCCATAAAGGGCTTGACGCTCGTCATCTGTCCCGATGACGTGCTCCCCATCGGCCGCATCTCCCACGACCGGCAGCGTATGTGGCAGACATATGAGATAGGTCGTCACGTAGCAAAGAAAAGATTGGGGGAGATCTTGGGATTTCTGTATTGAAAGTCCCATTCATCTCTCTTTCGTCCTCACCATCTTTAGGATGTGGCGGCGGTACATCAGGCAGGCAGTGGTGAAATAGACGGCGGCCTGTGCCCAGAGGGCGAGCCATTCCGTGCGGATGTCGCGCAGCGAGCAGCCCATGGATGTGATGCGCACGTAACCGTTCATGCCGAAGGTGCTGGGGAAGAACCACGAAACGGCACGCCAGAAGGGGTGCATGGCCGACTCGGGCCACGAGAAGCCGCTGAGGAACAGCAGGGGCACCGAAAGGAACACGAAGATAAGGATGCAGTCCTCGCGGCGGTAGATGAGTGCCGAGAGCGTCATGGCCAGGAAGATGCAGGCCAGCAGATAGGGCACGAGGAAGCAGAGGAACGTGAGGTAGTGGCCCAGCTGCGGCAGCTGGAACCACCGCGTGACGAGCGCGAAGGCATAGATGCCCATGACGATGTAGATGCCGAGATAGACCAGCATTTTGCCCGTGACGATGGTGACGGGGTGCTTATACAGACGGTTGAAGGGGATGATGAAACCCATATTGCGCTCGCGGGTGCGTCCCATCTGCATGCCGATGGCCAGCAGGAGCGTCTGCTGAAGGATGAGCATCAACACGGGCGGGATGAGGAACGAGGCAAAGCCGCTCGACGGATTGTACAGTCTGACATGGTCGTACTCCACGGGCATCCGCGTGATTTCCTCGTCGCGTGCGGTGGCGGCTCCCACGCGCTCGATGCGGATGTCCTTGTCCATCTCGAGCGACACCTCGGTGGCACTGAGCAGCAGCGCCTTGTAGTAGAGCATCGAACTCATGTCGCTGTAGAGGGCCACGACGGTCTGTCGCAGGTGACTGAGGTCGAGGTCGAAGTCACGGGGAATCTGGTAGATGCCGTAAGCCTCGTGGCGCATCACCCACCCCCGGGCCTCCTCCACCGAGCGGCAGCGGGCCACAATGCGCACGTCGGGCGAACTATCGACCTTGCGGACGAACTCGCGGCTGCGCTCCGAGCCACACTCATCGACCACCACGGCAGGCACTTCGCGCACCACTTCGTTGGTATATACCCACGAATAGAGCAGCGGATAGAACAGCGGCACGAAGAAGATGAATATCCAGATGCCCTCATCCCGCAGGATGTCCGTCAGTTCATGATAGAATATATCTCGTATAGTCCTCGTTATTCTCATTGCGGTAGCCAAATCGTAAATCGTAAATTTGTAAATCGTAAATCCTCACGGCATGTATTCAAATTTCAGGAACGCCTTGCGGTAGCGGTAGTTCACCACCAGCGGACAGAGGCAGAAGGTCACAAGCCAGACCACCGACGACCACACGTAGGTGATGGGGAACCCGTCGAGCGCCTGGTTGACATAGATGAGATAGTAGTGGCGCAGGGGGAACCACACGGCGAGCGCCTGCAGCACGGGGTGCATGTCGGTGACGGGATAGGTGAAGCCTGCCAGTGAGAACGACAGGATGCCCCACAGACAGCAGATGCAGAGGGCCACGCGCATGGCACCGGCCATCAGTCCGAAGAGCAGCACGCCGAAGCCCTGCGAGGCCAGCACCGTGATCAGTCCGAGCAGCATCATCATGCCGATGCCGCAGTGGCACGGGAAGCCGCAATGCACGAAGAACCACCAGTCCATCAGCCAGAACTGTAGCGTGTAGATGGCCGTCTGTGGCAGCAGCTTGCCGATGATGGCCACCGTCTGCGACTCGCCTGCCATTTTGTAGAGCACCCGCTGCGTGCGCTGTTTCCATTCATAGCCTATGGTATAGACTGTGGTGATGAGGATGAGTAGGATGAAGATGCCCGGCACCACCATGTTCGACAGATAGACGTTATAGTCGAGCGTAGGGTTACCCACGGGGTGGCAGTCGATGGCGATGGGCTGCAGCCACGCCAGCATGTCCTCTTCACGCACACCCTTGGCCCGCAGTTTCTCGCGGAAGATGGCCAGGCTGATGAGTTCGCTCGAGGTCTTCAGCTCCTTCATCAGCAGGTTGGCGGGCACGAGGTAGCTGTCGTTGGTGTAGAACGACACGCGGGGCTGGCGCGAGGCCAGAGCCTTCTCGGTGGTGCCCGGCGGGATGTAGAAGAAGGCATAGATGTCACCCCTGCGCATGGCCTCGTGGGCCTCGCTGAACGAGTGGTATTTATAGCGTATGTCGGTCAGCTGCATACCGTCGATGACCTGGCACAGCTTGCGCGTGGTGGCCGTATTGTCTTCGTCCACCATTCCCGCAGGCAGACTGGTGGGCAGTCCTTCCTGCATAAGCGACGTGAAGAACAGCGTGCAGACAATTGGGGCGATAATCATCACGAAGAGGAACACCGGACGATGAGCCAGCATCCGGCATTCCCTCCGTGTGATCTGTTTGATAAGTCTCGTATAGCTTTGCATATCCTTACTTTATGATAATACTCATGCCGGGGCGCAGACCCTCGACCTGTTCCATAGGGCGTGCCTTCACCTCGAAGGTGCGCAGGTCGTAGCCTCCGTTGGCCTTGGTGGCCTTCCACACGGCGTAGCTGCCCTGTGGTTTGATGTAGAACACCTTCATGCGGATGTCGCGGGCGAAGGTGGGTATGTAGGCGGTGAACTCGTCGCCCATGCGCAGGTGGGTCAGACGGTCCTCGCGCACGTTGAACGTGGCCCACACGTCGTCCAGCACGGCGATGGTCATGATGGGACTGCCCGTACCCACCAGCTCGCCCACCTTCGGATAGACGCTGCTCACCTCGCCAGCCATCTGTGCCATCTGCACGGTCTCGCCCAAGTAACTGTTTACCTCGCTGACGGCTCCGCGTGCCCGTTCTGTCTGGGCTGCGGCAGCCCGCTGGTCTTCCTCACGGGCACCGTTCACAGCCATGTCGTACTGGCTCTGCGCAGCCTTCTCTCGGGCCTCGGCAGCCTTGTAGTTGGCACGTGCCTCGTCGCGTTTCTGCTCGCTCATCACGCCCTCCTGGAAGAGGTGTTCCACACGCTGGTATGACTTCTCGGCAATCTCGCGCCCGGCCTTGGCCTGCTGCCACTGCTCGTAGGCACCGCGTATCTGCTCCTCGCGGGCACCGTTGCGCGCTTTCTGCTCCACGGCCGATGCTGCCTCTCTGGCTTCCTCGGCCTGTGCCAGACGTGCCTCGATGTCGGGCGCACTGAGTATGGCCAGCGTGTCGCCTGCCTCCACATGGTCGCCCTCGCTGACCCGCAGTTCAAGGATGCGCCCCGGCACCTTGCTCGACACGCGATATTCGGTTACCTCCACCTGCCCCTGTATGGGTTCCGGCTCATCGGGCGAAAGGACAAAGCCGGCAATCACCACCAGTGCCACTACCACTATAAAGATATTCACGGCGAGCAGGATATTCCTGTGTTGTTTCTTTGTTGATAACATATTTTTATTTACGATTTACGGATTTATTCACTTAATATGCCCAGCGACTTCTTCAAGTCCACCTGAGAGAGACGCACTTCTATCTGGGCGTCCACCAGTTCCGACTGTGCCTGCAGCCATGCCGTCTGTGCCTCCATGACCGTGGTGGGCGTGATGACACCTTCCTTGAATCCGACATTGGCCGTGTGCAGGTTCTCATCGGCGCGTGCTATGCTTGCCTGTGCCAATGCAAGCCGCTTCCTGGCCTCGTCCACACGGAAAGAGCTCTGGCTGACCTGTAGCTCTATCTTTTCGCGTGTCTCGTCCAGTTCAAGTTGCCGGATGGCGGTCAGCCCTTTTGAGGCTCTCACCTTATATCTCACGTCGCCCCAGTTCCACACAGGCACACGCACCAGCACCCCGACATTCCAGAATCCGCTGAATTTCCGCTCGAAACCGTTGAAAGTATTGGGATTCGACACTGCATAGCCGCCCGTCAGCATCACCTGCGGCAGGTTGCCCGCCTTCATCAGGTTCGTTGCCTGGCGCGAAATGTCCACGGTGTTCTGAAGCATCCTCAGCTCAGGACGGTTTATAAGTGAAGAGTGAAAAGTGAAAAGTGAAGAATTTGCTGCAGCGCTGGAAGGGGAAAGCCGAGCTAAACCTTCTTCACTCTTCACTATTAACTTTTCACTCTCCAAAACTGGCAGTCCACAAATCTGACACAGCAGCATCTTCGACAGTGTCAGTCCGTCAGTAACCTTCTTGAGAGCCATCTCCGCCTCGTTCACCTTCACGCTGACACTCAGCGCATCACTACGCGTAGCCACACCGTCCGTCATTATCTTTCCCACATCGGAGTCCAGCTTCCTCACCAGCTCAAGGTAACTCTCGGCCAACCGTTGCTTATGGGAGAGCGACACCACCTGCCAGTAGGCCTGATCCACGCTGTAGAGCGTAGCCTGACGTCGGGTTTCAGCAGCATTCTCTGCCATCTGTTCCGACAGGTCAGCCATCTTGTTGGCAGCCACGATAGCCCCACCCATATACAGCGGTTGCGTCAGCAGAATGGAGCCCGCCCAGATGTTGCGTGTGTCGGTGCGCAGAGCGTCCACCAACTGCTGTCCCTTGTCGTTCAGTGCTCCCGCCATCTGGTTCAGGTCTGTGCCCAACTGCTGCTGCAAGGCCGTGGGCAGCACCTGCGCGTAACTGGCGATGCCGCCCTGCAGCTCTCCCGCCAGTCCCGTCCCCAGGTTCCCCAAAGCCGACTTCTGCGCATCGCTCAGCAGGGAAATCTCGCGGCTCGTATGCTCGTAGGCTCCCACGGCGCTGACGTGCGGCAGATATTTCGTGCGTGCCGACCTGCGAACATCAGCCGCCACGTTGCGCCTCACCTCCGCCACCCGCATCTGCTTATTGTTTCGCAACGCCATCGCCCGGCAACTGTCGAGCGTCAGCAACGTTTGACCATAGCAGAAAGGATTGTAAAAGAAAGTGAGCAATGGTATTGTCAATATGATAATAGTTCTTTTGTGTAGCATCTTCTGCGTTTTATAATTTCCGGGTTAAATAGTTTCCATTGTGAAAGCATCGGCAGATTGTCTTCCAGCATCGGCCCTGTCTCTGCCCACTTGATGCGGTAGCGCTGACAGATGGGCAGCAAGTCTTCAAAAAACAGGGCATTAACGCCCATGCCCTGATAGACGGGGTGAACGGCAATGAGCAGCATGTCCACATGATTGCTACGCTTCCATTTCAAAGCCTTCATCAGGCTCCACCATCCCATAGGGAACAGCCGCCCTCGCGTTTGCTTCAATGCCTCTGCAAGACTGAATGCCATCACTGCTACTCCCACTATTTCCCCCTTATCATTCTCTATCACAGGTATCAGTTCGAGGTTGGCCAGCGGCGCAAACTTGTGGATAAACTCATGCATCTGCTTTTCAGTAAAGGGAGTAAAACCAAATAGATGTCCATAACACTCGTTCAAAAGATGGAAAACTCTCAGTCCATATTCTCCCTTCATTTCCCCGAGAGTCATTTTCCTGACTTGCAGGCCAGTCCTTTCCCTGACATATCTGGCAGCCCTTTTGTATTTCTCGGGAAGTTGTTGCGGAACCTCTACATGCATCTGCAACCAGTCAACGGCTTTCCGATAATTCATCGCCTCCATGAAAGTAGGGTAATAAGGATGATTATAAATGTCTATCGCTGACCCCTTATACTCAAAGCCGTCTACAAGCATCCCTTCCTTGTCGAAATCGGTTATCCCCATAGGACCTTGTATCATGTTCATACCATTATCCCGTCCCCATTGCTCCACTGCTTCCATCAAAGCCTCTGCCACCAGGAAATTGTCGATGAACTCCAGATAACCAAAACGTACACAACTCACATTCCAGCGCTTGTTAGCCCGATGATTGATAATACCTGCAACACGCCCCACGCACCTGCCTTTCGCATAAGCAACAAACAGAGCCGTATCACAGAAAGCCAGCCCAGAGTTTCTGCGGGGATTGAAGGTTGCCCGCACATCAGAGTACAACTCTGGCACATAGCACGAATTCCCCTTATAGATGATTTCCACCACATGTATGAAATCATCCATCTGTTTCTTGTTTCTTACTCTTATAATACTAATACTTTCCATAAATACCTTTTCAAAAGAATGGGCAGACGGCAAGAGAGATTTGTTCTGCCTGTTCATCCATTCGGATACGGCCTTCGTGCGACAGGCAACCCAGTGCCTGATTCAGTGAGCGCGATGAAAGATTCAGCGCATGCTCCAGTTCCTTGAAACTGCAACTCTTGCTGCCGGATGTCTCCAGATAACGCATTACCAATTCCGCGTCTATCTCTACTTGTTTCTTTCTCACTCTAAGTTTTTATATGATTTCGGCTGCAAAATTACTCCAAAACCGCCACACTCTGGTGTTCCCGATTTCTCAGGTCTTGTACCCGATGGCGCAGACTGGACAAACGGAACAACATTTTTGATATTCGGTACACGATTTCTGGAAGTTTTTGACTATCTTTGCACCGTCAGAATCAGACAAATACAACAAACATCTGAAGGGTATGGACAGCGATTACGAGTTACCAGACGTCTGCGAGAAGGTTGACTATACCGACGGCGACGTGATGATTATCGACAATGTGCGGCATCTGGAAGAGCAGTATCAGCGGCTTCCAAGCCAGAATCTCATTATCCTGTGCTGCCGGGGGCTGATGCAGCTCGACGTGAACGGCCGGACGCTGCGCTTCGGCGAGAACGAGGTGCTGTTCTCCTCACCGGGGGCCATGCTCTCAGGTTTCATGTTCTCTGTCGACTTCGACTGCAAGATACTCTGCCTCTCCAACCGCATCATCCATGAACTGCTGCGCCTGAACATCGAGACATGGAACCGCGCCGTCTATGTACACCGCATGAACATCGTGCGGCTGCCCGACGAGGAGGTGACGCAGTTCAACCTTTACTATGCGCTCATCCGCCATAAAATGATGCAGAAGGAGCAGCGGCAGTACAGTCGTGAGACGATGCAGGCCATTATCCGTGCCTTGCTTTTCGACCTTTGTACTGTTCTGGAAAGTTATTCTGATGTGGGAAGTTCTGATGTGCGCCCCACCTCTGGCCGTGTGCTTTTTGACCGGTTCCTCTCACTCCTGGCTGCCCAGGCTATAAAACGCCGTCCCGTGGGTTTCTATGCCGACAAACTGTCCGTCACCCCCAAGTACCTGACGATGGTCTGCCAGCAATATAGCGATAAAGCCGCTTCTGAATGGATTAACCAGTATGTTGTCGAGGATGTGCGCCACGCCCTGAAGAGCACCACCCTGACCATCAAGGAAATCTCCGACAGCCTCGGCTTTGTCAATATCTCCCATTTCGGCAGTTACGTGCGCCGCCACTTCGGCATGTCACCCTCGAAAGTAAGGGAAGAAGCATCGTAAACAACACGTATGTCTCATCTGCGGGTGT
>JAEEGG010016947.1_pt1 | contig 15053 bp, 9 predicted proteins | sample 9134161 | NCBI WGS metagenome assembly JAEEGG01 (sample SAMN16246543, study PRJNA631951) | gut metagenome | biome: gut microbiome; feature: rumen; material: CR-attached | host: Bos | place: Iran: Karaj | collected 2018-10
TTACCAGAGGTTACTTTGGTGCAAGAAAGAACGTTTGGACCGTTGCCAAGAATACTTGGGAGAAGGGTTTGACTTATGCTTTCCGTGACCGTAAGAACAAGAAGAGAGAGTTCCGCGCACTGTGGATCCAGCGTATCAACGCTGCTGCCCGTCTGGAGGGTATGAACTACTCACAGCTCATGGGTGCCATCCACAAGGCTGGTATCGAGATCAACCGTAAGGTGCTCGCTGACCTGGCTATGAACAACCCCGAGGCTTTCAAGGCTATCGTTAAAAAGGTTAAGTAAGCCAACAGCTAATAGTTAAAAAAGTGTCCGGATGGTTATTCGGACACTTTTTTTGTTACTTTTGTATGACCGCACCGGGTTAGATCGGGAGACTCATCAATAAAAATGAAGAACCGGGATTGCTTCGGTTTCCAATGGCGGGCCACGCCCCTTAGGGGGTAACCTTCGGTCGGTGGATTACAAAGGAGGCTGGGCGCTCAAAACTTATATTTCCGGAGTTCTCATCACATCACCGATGCGGTTTTTTTCATAATACAAAGGGCTGGTCCTTCAGGATCAGCCCTTTGCGTCAATATATAGTTTGGCATTTATTCGAGTATCAGGACCTTTTTCCCTTTCATGATATTGATTCCGTCCTTATACTCGTTTACACGCACGCCGCCCATATTATAGATGGGTCCCAATGTGCGCATGTCTTCATCGGTTACATATTTAACACCGTCTTCAACAAGACATACGAATTCTATCTTGTCTATGTTGCAGTATGCTCCGGTTATGGTGATTCTTATTGTCTGCTTTCCCTCATACAGTTTTCTGCTGATGATTTCGGTCGTAGGGGTGGGATAAGAGTCCCAACTTCCGTTGTTGGGAACTGATACGTTTGCCAGTACGGTTTCTGAACCGTCCTTCATAAGTCCGATTCTGAAGCTCGAATTGCTACTACCTGAACTTACTGTTGCCTTATAGCCGTATGATCCGGATTTTGTTACGTTGACGGTGTATTCAAGCCACTCTCCGTTGGCAGTATAGCCCAGTGCGTATCCGCCGTTGCCGGTAACAATGTCAACGCCCTCGTTATCAGTGCGGTAATTGGCCTTACCCTCATCATTTGAATCGCTGTCATGGAATGAAACACCTTCGCCGCCCTTGTCAAAGTTCTCTATCTGGAGAGTTCCCGGGAGGTTTGTTCCTGAGCCGCTGTAAGGGGTACGCTTGTTGTTTACCTTGAGTGAGAGTTTGGCTATTTCAGACTCGTGGCCCAGTGTGTCTACTGCAATTGCAGAAACGTTCACGGTACCTTTGGCTGATGGCTTGTAGGTGTACTGGAACGGTCTTGTCTTTACGGTCTGTGTCAACGAACCGTTGATGTAAACTCTTACGTTTGCTATGGCGCTGTCCCTTTTTGCATTTACAGGTGTGAACTTGAGTGTGGTGTTCTCACTTACAGTGGCAGGCGAGGGGGTGGCGGCAATCTTCACGTTCAGGGTTTTGTCCACCTCAACGTGCTTGAAGATGATTTTGTCCACATTACAATTGGAACCTGTGATGGTAAGACGGATTATCTGGTCACCCTCCTTGAGCGGGATGAGTGTTCTGCCGCTAAGGGTCTTGTAAACACTCCAGTTGTTGCTGGCGGTCTGGGGAACCGAGATGTTCTCTGTCAGGTTGGTAATGCCGTCTACGTCACTGAGTTCAAGACGGAATCCTGAACCTGTGGTACCCGATGATGCCACGGCCTCATATGTGTAATAACCGGCCTGTGCCACGTTTACGGTATACTCCAGCCACTCGTCAGTGCCGGTGTAACCTATGGCGTTGCCTCCGTTGCCGTTTACAACGTCAACCCCTTCGGATGTGCGGAAACTGGCGTCACCCTGGTTCTGTGAATCATTGTCGTGATAGGTCACTCCGTCACCGCCCTTGTCATAATTCTCAGCCTGAAGGGTGCCGGGAATTGCTATGGGCTGTGAACCGTAAGTGGAGCGCGGGTTATATGCTGTGAAACTGCCCTCACGCTGGTATGTCTTGCCGTCATGGGTGTAGACGATAGCCTTCAGAGGGTAACTGCCGGTTGACGCAGGTACGTATGTGGCAACATAAGGAGCCTCGGTCATTATTGTGTCAAGCACGTTCTTGACGTAAAGCTTTACGCTGTCAATGGCTATGCTCTGGTCTACCATCTGGGCGGTAACGGTAATATCAAGAGATTCGCCGCGTGTGGCCTTCAGTTTGGAGGGCTTGATGTAGAGTGATATCTGTTTCTTCATTCCCGGGAACGGGCTCTTGGCGGTCTTGGCCTTTTCGGTTGCCATATACTCCTTAAGCCAGGTCATTGCCGGACGCTCGGAGTTGTTCTTGTAGAGACCGGAGTGGTCAACCCAGGTTGATCCGTATATATATCCCCAAAGGGTTACGCCTGCGCAATAATCGGCCTCCCACATCATGGGGAATATGTTCTGGAACTGTGCCTTCTGGTCAGCGTCATTCTCAATGTTGATATCCAACTCGGTTATGTACATGGGCAGTTTGACTGCGTTCTGAATCTTGTTCATGGCAGTCTGAAGATTGCTCTTGCTGATGTTGTCAACGTCATGTGACTGGCAACCGTATGCGTCAATGGGAGCACCGGCATCGCGCAGGGTACGTACCAGGTCAATGTATGCGTCGGTATCCCACTGGAATGTGTTGAAGTCATTATAAATAAGGATGGCATTGGGCCAGCGTTCGTGTGCCAGTTCAAATGCCTTGATGAGCCAGTCATAACCGGTACGTCCGCCACCGCCAAGTGACTCTTTCATGAGCGGGTTGCCCTGCTGGTGCATGCCTACGGCCTCGTTCACAACGTCAATCATAGTCAGGTCGGGATAATGCGCCTTTACGGCATCCATCCACTTGACGATTGCATTGTAACGCTCCTGAACAGGCAGACTGCTTGTGAACCAGTTGGGGTACTGTGAACCCCATACCAGAGTGTGGAACTTGAACGGGAAATTATGATTCTTTGCGTAGTTGTAAGCCTGATCGGCACCCCACCAGCTGTATGAGTTTCTTGTACCCTCAACAGACTGCCACTTGGAAGCGTTCTCAGGGGTAACCTGATTCCACAACTTGTAGTATTGCGGTACTCCCGATACATCCATCTGGCTGTTTCCGGTAGTGATGTTTCCCAGGAACTTGTCGGGGTTTTGGGACAGCTGCGCGTGAGTTGCCGTTGTAAGCAATAATGAACAGGTAAGAATAGATATAATCCTTCTCATATAAGTTAAGGTTAATAATTATGCGTTTTACTCTACAAAGATAGCGATTTCTTTCAAAAATGATACCAATGGGGTCAGACCCCAATGGTATCATTTTTAGCGTATGCCGGCTTTGTCAAGAGCCCGCTGATAGCGTGCAGCGTAGGCGTTGTGCTGCGACAGTGTGGTTGAGAAATAGTGCGATCCGCTGAAATCCTCCTTGGCCGAGAAGTAAAGATAATTATGCTTTGTGTAGTTCAGCACGGCGTTGATAGACTGGGTGCTGACAAAGCGGATGGGGCCGGGAGGAAGTCCGGGATTCTTATAAGTATTATAAGGTGAATCGTACTCCAGATGCTTCTTGAGGACGCGCTTGGGGCGCTCGCCTCCCATTGCGAAGATTACGGTGGGGCAGGCCTGCAGCGGGAGTTTGCGTTTGAGTCGGTTCATGTAGACACCGGCTATTATGGGGAACTCCTCAAGCTTTGCGGTCTCCTCTTCAATGATGGAGGCCAGTATGATGACTTCATCCTCGGTGAGTCCTATGGATTTGGCCTTGGCTTTGCGCTCATCGGTCCAGAAGCGGTTACGCTCCTTTACCAGACGCGACAGAATGGCGCTGGCCGATGAGTTCCAATAGACCTCATAGGTGTTGGGGATAATCATGCAGTAGACGTTGGTGGGGGTGTAGCCCATTGAGTCCAGGAAGGCGGGGCTGGTCAGGCGGCTGGCTATGGCGGCCGAGTCAACCATCAGCTGGTTTGCAATGGCGCGTGACATCTGGCCGATGGTACGGGTGCTGTTGATGGTCAGGCGCACGGGGGTCTGGCTGCCGCTCAGGAGCATATCCGAGACCTGTTTGGGAGTGGCTCCGCTCTTTACGGTGTAGCATCCGGTGTGGATGTGCTCATCGTAGTCACGGTGCTCCAGCAGGAAGTTCAGGGGTTTGGCGTTCGCGTTGGGATCGGCCTCCAGAATGGATTGTATGACGGTTTCACGTGTATCGGACGGACGGATATATATCCTGTAGTCGGGGCATTCCGATACAGGTTTATTGAATGAACACGCTGTAAAGGAGAGCAGTGCAGCAATTATCAATAATCCCTTTTTCATACTTTGCAAAGATAACACTATCTTTGTAATTGATAGATACTACAATTAATTATCAGATATGAGAAAAATCTTTTTCCTGCTCACACTGACGGCAGCTCTGTCAGTTAGCGCAAAGAATGAAGTTACGGTCAATGTCCACGCCGACAAACCGGGTGCAACCATCAACAAGAACATCTACGGACAGTTCTCAGAGCATCTGGGTACATGTATTTACGGCGGTCTGTGGGTTGGTCCGGAGTCATCAATTCCCAACACCAACGGTTACCGTAATGACGTGCTTGCTGCACTTAAGGAACTTGAGGTTCCCGTAATGCGCTGGCCGGGCGGCTGCTATGCCGATGAGTATCACTGGATGGACGGCATAGGTCCCAAGGAGAACCGTCCCGTAATGGTAAACAACAACTGGGGTGGAATTGTCGAGGACAACAGCTTTGGTACACATGAGTTCCTGAACCTGTGCGAACTTATCGGCTGCGAGCCTTACATCTCACTGAACGTGGGTAGCGGATCGGTAGAGGAGGCTGCCAAGTGGATTGAGTATATGAACGCCGCTGACGGTCCGATGGCCAAACTGCGCAAGCAGAACGGTCGCGAGGAGCCTTGGCACGTTAAATATATAGGTATAGGTAATGAGGCATGGGGCTGCGGCGGTAACATGCTGCCTGAGTATTACTCAGACATCTTCCGTCGTTACCAGACCTACTGCCGCGACTTTAACGGCACTCAGCTCTTCAAGATTGCCAGCGGTGCAACAGACTACGACTACGAGTGGACCGAGGTCCTGATGAAGAAGGTGGGTTCAATGATGAACGCCGTTTCCCTGCACTACTATACCGTATCAGGTTGGGTAGGTGCCAAGAAGCCCGCTCTTGACTTTACTGATGAGGATTTCTACTGGTGTCTGGGCAAGTGCCTGGGCATAGAACCCGTTATCCAGAAGCATCTGGCCATCATGAGCAAGTACGATCCCGAGCACAAGACTCCGCTGCTGGTTGACGAATGGGGAACATGGTGGGAGCCCGAGCCCGGCACACAGCTCTATCAGCAGAGCACAATGCGTGACGCTCTGGTTGCTTCACTCTCACTCGACGTGTTCCACAAGTACTGCGACCGCATCCAGATGACAAACATCGCCCAGGTGGCCAACGTGCTCCAGTCTATGATCCTGACCAAGGATGACAAGATGGTACTCACTCCGACCTACTGGATATTCGATATGTACAAGCCTCACATGGACGCTACATACATCCCCACCGACCTGGAGGGTGTTGAGGTTAAGCTGACTCCTAACGAGCGCTATGCTGCAAATCCTGATGAGACCGCTACACGTCCTCTGCCGCTGTTCAGTTCAACTGCATCGACCAAGAACGGCAAGCTGCATATCTCAATGTCAAACGTAAAACTCAACGAGGCTCAGAGCGTAGTCGTTAAACTGGACGGCATCAAAGCCAAGAAGGTAAGCGGTAAGATCCTGACTTCTGACAAGGCCAGCAACTACAACACCTTTGAGAATCCCGACAAGATCAAGTTGGCCGATTTTGACGGCGCCCGCATCGACAAGAAGACCGGCGACCTCATTCTTGAGATTCCTGCTGCAAGTATAGTAACTCTGGAAGTGGAGTAATTCAAAAGCGCAAAACAAAAGTATCTATGCAATCGTAAATGTCTAATAAAGATTGCTTTATGAAACAGTTTAATCACAAGTTTACATTTGCTTTGACAATAGCAATGCTAGCATCAACGATGTTAGCCAATGGGCAGCTGTTTACCCCTCTTGGCTTGGGCATTGACAAATGTGAACGAAAAGCCGACTTTTACGAACCGCAGATGCATGTTGAAGGTGACACTCTCTATGTTTGCACAAAACAGGGCCTTTACTCCAGATCTATATCAATTGACAATAGCACATGGCAATTGGCGGGATTTGAAGGAATTCCTCTCCAAGACTATGTGCGCAATGGAAATGACATCATAGCTTTACGCCATAACGTTAATGGTAATTTCCTGTTACTGTCTCATGATGGAGGTAGCACATATGACGACATTACGCCCGATCTGTTTACAGTTGGTGATATGGATGTGATAATGGTCATGAAAAAGCTTATACAGCATCCTAGTGACCCTAATACATTGTTGCTTTCCTCGGATTGGGGTTTATTTCAGTCTTCTGACTTTGGACAGACCTGGAGTATACTTTCAAGAAACGGAATGACATTTTCCATGTTCGGGTACATCGGATATCACCCACTTAATCCGGAAGTATTATTTAATAGCGATGAGAATCTATACACCAGCTATAATGGAGGTCAGTTGTGGAATGATATTACATCTGTTTTTTCTGGTGATAAAAGTATTAAGCGAATAGCTTTTCATCCTACTGATGCCAACAAGTGGATTGTTGGCGGCTCGGGCGCAGTGTACACATCATCTGATAACGGACAAACATGGAATACCAAAAGCTTTTCTGGTGATGCCTTTCGGAATGCCATCTGGTGCTTTACCGCTTATGACAGCAATAATAGCGATGTGATATATATGGCTGGTCGTACTAATGAGAAAATTGAAGTCATGTGTTCTGCAGATGGAGGGAAAACATGGTGCGTCCCGCAAACAGAATCTATGAAAAAATCCTCACTGGAAAGAATAAATGACATGAAGCAATCCGGTGGGAAACTGTTTATTTACACTGAATCAGATGTCTATGAGTTATCAAAAGAGCTATTGCTTTCACAAACTGCTTCCGCCCAAAGCATAGCCGCGAAATCAATACAAACATCATCAGAATATTTTGATCTTCTTGGTCGAAAGATTGATACTCCTTCCGGCCTGACGATAGTAGTGACACGATACAGTGACGGCACCATCCGTACGGAGAAGAAACTGTTGCGTTAAAAAAGGCCACTCAGAAAGAGTGGTCTTTTTTCTTTGCTTATCTTTGTATCCGATTTGCGATAGTAGCTCAGTTGGTAGAGCATTGGCTTCCCAAGCCGAAGGTCGCGAGTTCGAGACTCGTCTATCGCTCAAAATGGTACCAATGGGGTCTGACCCCATTGGTATCATTTTTATGCGGGCTGATGCTGTGGGCGCAGTAAATCGTTTACGGTTTTTACAGGATTGAAGGTGGTGAGGGGAACCTCAACGAAGAGGGTATTCCAGTCGCTCATGGCGCCGTTCCAGAGGCCGGGCAGTTCAAGGGCCTTGAGTTCGCGGCCGTTCTTGGATTTGCTTGAGATGAATCCTGTGGATTTGTCAACGTAATCGGGCAGGTTGAATGCGCCTCCCTTGTAGTTGCGGACGGCGCAGACCAGGTCAACCGGGTTGAAGTGGGTGCCCTTGGTGAACATCTCCTTCTTGGCGGGATCATTCAGATCAATCTGTGAACTTTCCAGAATCTGCAGCGATACGGTGCCGTCGGCATTGTATGCCAGGAACGGGCCGCCGCCGGGCTCGCCTACGTTCTTTACCATACCGCACACGCGTATGGGGCGGTTCAGTTTGCCGTGCAGCCATGCTGCCAACTCCTTGCTGTCCTTCTTTTCAATGTCCTTGCATCGGCAGCAGAGTGTGTTCTGAACAAAATCAGTGATTTTCTTGAGTTGGGCATCGGTATACTTCTTGGTGTCAAGCAGACGCAGGTATTCAAATACCTTTTCCTGGATGCTTACCAGAATTCCGGCCAGAAGTTTCTTGTATGTTATGGTGTCGGCCTTGAAATGATCAGGAACCACGTTGTCAATATTCTTGATAAAGACGATGTCGGTGTCCAGGTCATTGAGGTTCTCGATGAGGGCGCCGTGACCTCCGGGACGGAACAGGATGGAGCCGTCATCATTGCGGAAGGCGGTGCCGTCGGCAGCGGCGGCAACGGTGTCGGTGCTGGGCTTCTGCTCGGAGAATGAGATGCTGTAGGTGGTGCCGTAACGTCTGGATAGGCTCTTGGAACAACTGTCGGCAAGAGTCTTGAAAAGTTCCTTGTGCTCGGGCGATACGGTGAAGTGTATGTGTACCGAACCGTCTGAACCTGTTGCGTACAAGGCGCCTTCAGCCATATGCTCCTCGAGCGGAGTGCGTGCGGCGGCTGCGTATCGGTGGAACTTGAGCAGTCCCTTGGGTAGGGCACCGTAGTTGAGACCGTCAGCACCCAGAAGGTTGGAGACGACGGCTTTGTATCGGCCATCGGCCATGAGGTCCTTTATGGATTTGCCTTCATTCTTGAGGCATGCCTCGTCAAGTTCCCTGTAGAAAGCGAACTTTTCTATGTTGTCAAAAAAGGTCTTCTCAAACGGGGTGGTGGGGACGTCATAGGATGCGTCCAGGAAACCGAAAAGATCCTTGAACATGCGGCTGGCGGCACCGGATGCAGGTACGAACTTGGTGATGATGTGCTTGCTGCCTGTGCAGTAGGAATCCCAGGTCTTGATGTACTTGGCTGTCTGACTCTCATCGAGTGCTATTATACCGTTGCCGATGGATGCGGCGGCATCCAACTCCAGGAAAGGGAAACCGTTCTTTATGAGCTCCAATTGTGCTTTTACTTTTTCGGCTGTTGTTCCCTTCTTTTTAAACTGTTCCAGATCTTTCTCGTCAAACATATATACAAATGGTTTGTAAGTCCTTTTTAAGGACTCAAATGTAGTGCTGTTTTTTGGATTTGACAAAGAAAAGCGACTCATATTGACGAATGGAAAAAAATTAATAATTTAGCACCCGTTAAAACTGTAAATATATGAAGATATTAAAGTATTTGCCCCTGTTTTTGTTTGCTGCGCTGGCTATGCCCGCATGGGGCGAGAATGCAAACGAGGATGAAAAGTATCCTGAAATAACTTTTGAGAAGACTACCGTTGACTTTGGTCTGTTTGACAAGGAGCACGGTGACAAGGTCTGCTGGTTCGTGTTTACCAATACCGGTAACAAGGAACTGCTGATTCTGTCAGCCAATTCAACTTGCGGCTGCACTGTTCCCGAATACCCCAAGAATGCCATACAGCCCGGTCAGAAGGATTCAATAAAGGTTTCATACAACGGTTCAACCCGCAGGGTGGGCAAGATGAAGAAGACCATTGCGCTGACAACCAACTGCAAGGTCAACTCATGCTACCTTTACATCATGGGCGAGATGGTCGATGAACTGGTGGCCGACAGGATCAAGCCTGAAGAGAAGTAACTATAAGAGTGTCGGCATCAGGAACCTTGAACTTCACTGAATAGCCGTCAAAATCAAATCCGTACTCACGTTCAGGGTCATCCTGATAACGGGGACGCGGATCTTCAGCAAGAATACCCCGGAGCGCATTGAGCGTTCCGGGTTTTATTTTGGCCTGCAGGTGCTCAGGGATGATTACGTTGAGTTTGTGCATGCTGACGCTGCCTGTGAATCCGGCAGTGGCATGGGGCACGCAGTCCGTATAGGGTATGTAGGGCTTGATGTCGTAAATGGGGGTTCCGTCCATGAGATCGGCTCCGCTCACGTGCAGTACGGGACCGTCAGGGGTGCTCAACTCAATGGACTCAAGTTTTACACATGAAAGGCCGATGGGGTTGGGACGGAACGGCGAGCGGGTGGCGAATACCCCCAGGCGGGTGTTGCCTCCCAGACGCGGCGGACGCACGGTGGGTGACCACTCTGTGCGTACAGCCTCCGAGAACTCCCAGATTATCCAGATATGGCTGAATCCCTCCAGTCCGCGCAGCGCATCGGGGTTACGGTACTCGGGATTGAAGACGATGGTTCCCTTGAGCTCAGGTACGAGCCCGCTCTGGCGTGGGATTCCGAACTTGCTGGCGAATCCTGTCCGTATAGTTGCTATAGGTTGCATTTTCTGCATTGTAGAGGCGAAGGTACGGAAAAAAAAGAATACATTTGTAAGTTATGGTCATGCCAAAGTGGTTACATAGACTGTCAGTGCTTTGCGCGGTGACGCTCATTACTGCGGCGTCGGGCGCATGGGCCCAGGTCCTTCCGGTGCTGAACACTTTCAGCGGCAGGACGTTTGAGGGGCCGGTTGACGTCTCCTGGCCAGTGCTGTTTGACGGCTGCACTTTCCAAACTGACGGTGTGGTGCTCAAGCACTCCTACGGCGCTGTGTTCCGTAACTGCAGGTTTGAATGTAAGGGCGGGCAGTTGTGCATCGCGGAGAGCGGTGACGGCATTATCCTGGCTGACTGCGAGGTAAACGGCTGCGACGCCCTGAGCATATGCAGGGAGTACAGTCCGGCATCCAGAAATTACATTACAGGTGTAAGAGTAAACGGCGAGGAGTGCTCGGTACTGGATGAGCAGGAGACTATAATTGACATTGACGGCCTGGAGATGGCAGAGAGCGTACGCGGTGAGTCTGACGGACCGTTGTTCATGATAATGAGTGCCGATAAGAACGTACTCAGGAAGGGTGAGATTGCATACCTGCATCTGCGCGGCCTTAAGGAGGGTATGTTCGTGGGCTGGCAGTCATCGGATGCAGGTCTGAAACTGACCGTCGATGCAGACGGACTGGGCTGCAGAGTCTATGCGCCGGGTATAAAAGGGAACAGTAAAGCGGTCATATCGGCCTATACAGAGTATGGGTTGGAGGCGGCTGTAGAGATAGAACTTAATGAATAGGTTTGGATATTGGCTGATGAGTGCACTGCTCTGTCTGCCGTTTTGCGGACGGGCCGATGCACAGGATTCGGGTCTGACGGCGTTTGACCTGAACGAGAAGGCCATATCATACCTGTGGAACAATCTGGACTCGGCCGAGCAGTATGCCCGTTTTGCACTTGACGTGACGCGCCGTCACAGCGACGAGCACGCCAAGGCGATAAACACTCTGGCGCGCATAGCTTTCATGCGCATGGATTACACTCAGGCCTGGGACCTGTACAGTCAGGTGCCGTCCATAACCAGCAACACGCTGGAGATAGTGGGATCCCAGATAGGTCTGATGCGTATATGCCAGCGCACATCGGACAATGTCTCTTTCTATCAGTACCGCAATGAGATTCTGCTTAACCTGCGTGCCCTGCATGAGGAGCAGGAGGCGCTTAACAGTGCCCAACTGGACCGTCTGCTCTCACTGGAGCGCTCGTTCCGCATGGAATCGGCCCGTTACTGGTTTGAGTTGGAGCAGTTGGGGCAGGCCGGCCGTGAGATGGCTTACGTGGTGCCCGATAACCGCCTGCGTGATGATCACGACCGATACCTGATGTACACTTACATGCACGGTCTGGGCATAGGAATAGAGGAGACCGATATCGCTTCATACAGGCTGCGCAGTCTGGACAACTGCCTGCGCAGTGCCACACGATACAATAATGTAAGGATGCAGGCGCTGAGCATAAGCGCCATCTGCTCGCTGCTGCTGGAGTACGGCACAGAGAATGTGCTGTCAGGGGTAAGCAGTGATATGCTCTCCAGGTTGAACGCATCGGACGTAAGCCCTGAACTGCTTCCTACACAGTTGGCACTCAAGGCTTTGCAGTTGTCGGCATCGTACGGCGGACAGTATGAGATAATAGAGTGCGAGCGTCTGCTGGCGTCGTGTTACATTGAGCGCGGCCTTTATGAGGAGGCGCTGGGCGTGCTGGGTACGGCACTTGATATGCTGAATGCCAACTTCCGTGTCAACAGCGCCGGCCGTACGGAGCAGGAGCGGTTGGAGAATTTCCGCAGTGACGGCCGCATAATTGAGGAGGAGTGGATGGATGCAATGCCTCACGGCGTGGTGCCTGAGTGCATGGCTTCGCTGCGTGAGCAGATGAGTCTGGCATATTCGGGGCTCAATGACAAGGAGGCATCGGACTATAACCGTACGGTATATCTGGAGATTCAGAAGAATATTCGTCTGGACCGCCGTTATGAGGCGCGTACCATACTGCTCAAGCAATCCAACCTGCGCCTTAAGGGTATGCTCTACGCTATGGCTGTGGCAATAGTGCTGCTGGTGGTATTCATTCTGCTGTTCCATAAGCGGATCAATGCCGCAAACCGCAAGTATGTGGAGATGATTCGCAAGACGGTTGATCTGTGCGAGCGCATCCTTAAACCGGCTCCCGAGGGTCAGGATACTACAGAGTGGCTCAACAGCATAGAAATCCCGGATATCAAAGGTGTAGATCTGGCTCCGTACCTGAAGGCTGCACTGCGTAATGCCGATGAACTGGTGGGTCAGGCCGACCGTCTGAAACAGGCGGAGAAGCAGCACTACCTGTACCGCCTGCATGCCGAGACAAACAAACGCGAGAATCTGGTGCGCAAGACCTGCTGCCAGGTGGTGGCCGAGTGCCTGCCGTACATAGACCGTATGCGTTCCGAGATTAAGCATCTCTCTGAGTTGAAAGCCGGCACGCCGCAGTACGTGCAGAGCATGCAGTACGTACGTGAACTTGCCGAGCGCATAAACCAGTATAACGACCTGCTGTCCCAGTGGATACGTATCCGTCAGGGTGTTGTGACACTGAATGTGGAGAGTTTCCCGGTACAGGGACTGTTCGATATAGTAAGCAAGGGCAGCCGCAGTTTCAGCCAGAAGGGCGTGGAACTGGATGTGGTGGGCAGCGATGCTGTGGTTCGCGCCGATCGCGTACTCACCCTGTTCATGATAAATACGCTGGCCGATAACGCCCGTAAGTTCACACCTGCCGGCGGTAAGGTTACCGTCGAGGCTACGCAGGGTGATGACTACGTTGAGATATCGGTATCTGATACAGGCGTGGGCCTGAGTGAGGCCGATGTCAGCCAGATCCGTGACTCAAAGGTGTTTGACCCCGACAAGATCGGGCAGGGCGAGCGTCAGGGCAAGGGCAGCGGATTCGGCCTTATGAACTGCAAGGGTATCATTGAGAAATACCGCAAGGCCGATGACCTGTTCAAGGTGTGCTCGTTCAATGTGGAGAGCACGCCGGGCAAGGGCAGCCGTTTCTCATTCCGTCTGCCCAAGGGTATAAAGCGTGCGCTGATGCTGCTTGTGCTGCTGTGTTCGGGCTTATCGGCCCATTCACAGGAGGTTCAGGACAGCCTGCTTATAAAGGCTTATGATTATGCCAACCAGACATATCTGTGCAACACTCAGGGTCGTTTTGAGGAGGCACTGCTGTATGCCGACTCGGCGTTTGATGCCCTGAACCGCGACTATCTGATGCACGGCGGTCGTGAGGATATGCTGCTGTCGGTGATTGACGTGCTGGTTCCGGCCGAGACTTACTGGCTGGAGGACGGATTCGCCACTGATTACGAGACCGTCCTGTGGCTGCGCAACGAGATTGCGGTATCGGCCCTGGCCCTGCGTGACTGGGATGTTTACCGGTATAATGACGATGCCTACCTTAAACTGTTCAAGCTGTACTATGGCGAGTGGAAGATTGAGGAGGACTGCCGTGAACTGCAGCGAACCAACAGCAACCTGTCCATATCGGTCATAATATTCGTGCTCATATTCATAACTGTGGTGCTTGTGCGTTATGTGGTTCATTCGCGCCACTGGCTCAAGTTCCGCAGCGATCTGCAGCAGGCTATCCGTGTGGTTGACAGCATTTCAAGAATAACCGCTGTGACTGATCTGGACAGTTTTGACGCCCAGAATGTGGTGACGCGCCTGACCGACGGCATATTCGTTGAACTGGATCATCTGGTCGATCTGCGCTCGCTCATGATATCACTCAATGACGAGGGCCGCATCATAACCGCTGTACACAATGACGGTGTGGCCGATGAGCGTCTGACGGACCGTGTGAACGCCTGCATGAATGACGGAAAGGAGCAGAATTCGGCCGACGGACTGTGCCGCGCGCTGCCTCTGGTGGTTACGCTTGACAACGGCGAGCATCAGATAGGCGCCGTAGGATTCCGCCTGGAGCATGAGGCCGATGAGACCTGGCAGATTGTGAAGGGTATGATTACCGGTTATCTGGCAACCGCCCTGTACAGTTGCGTGATACGCTTTGAGTCCGGATTCCGAGACATAGAGCAGATTGAGGAGGAGTCGGAGCGCATACGTTATGAGGAGAACCGCCTGCACGTAAGCAACCTGATACTTGACAACTGCCTCTCTACACTCAAACACGAGACAGTCTGGTATCCCAACAGGATTGTCCAACTGGTGGAGAGCGGACAGGTGGCCGATATGCAGGAACTTGTGGACTATTACCGCGAGATATTCGGCATCCTGAGCCAGTATGCGCTGTCTCAGACTACGGGACAGTTGCTGCACCGTGAGGTATTTGCCGTCAGCGAGGTTCTGGATCAGGCCTATAAGACTGTAGCCAGGATTCAGACTAAGAACGGGTATAAGGGTGATATCAGCGTGGAGGCATCGGACCTGAAGGTCAGCGCTGACCGTGTGATGCTGGTTTATCTGCTGGAGAGCCTGATGTGCCGCGGGATGGAGGAGGGCGGTGATATGAAGGTCAATGTTGTGGCCGACGGCGGTTTTGCGCGCTTTGAACTGCACCGCAAGTGCAAGACACCTTCAAGTGAGGCGCTGGACGGTCTGTTTACCCCGCTCATGAACAAGGAGAATATGGCATACGTGGTTTGCCGCCAGATAATACGTGAGCATGACGAGGCGTTCGGACATCCCGGCTGCCGCATAAATGCCGAGAGTGAGAAGGACGGAATGGTGATTTGGTTCACCGTGCCTATTGTAAGGAAATAAATGAAACAGCATATGGAGAAATTCAAGACTATCGTAGTTGAGGCTGTGTCACTTGAACTCAA